>Ga0075423_10001198_pt1 | contig 22470 bp, 25 predicted proteins | sample SoiMethybrSBSTD2_FD_80114 | JGI IMG/M metagenome (GOLD analysis project Ga0075423, IMG submission 80114) | Bulk soil microbial communities from a Populus tree surrounding site in Tennessee, USA - Soil MetaG P. TD hybrid SBSTD2 | ecosystem: Environmental > Terrestrial > Soil > Tree plantation... | reverse complement strand
GAGCCGGGATCCGCGACTGAGTGGCACCGGCGGATTATAGGTTTCGAAGACACCTGACCGTGCCTTCGCAGGCTCCCCTTAAGGTGACCGATGTCGAGGAACCTGCCCCAGAGACGCTCGCCGATCGCTCTTCGGAGAGCCGCGGAAGGCGAAAGCGTCCGCACCATCATCGTCGCGCTTCTGGCCAACATCGTGATCGCGGTCGCCAAGTTGATCGCCGGATTCGTCTCGGGATCCACAGGCTTGCTCGCCGAGGCCGCGCACTCCGCCGCCGACTCGGTGAACGAGGTCTTTCTCGCGATCGGTGTGCACCGCGACCGCCATCCGGCCGACGCGATGCACCCTCTCGGCCATGGCCGCGAGCGTTTTCTCTGGGCCTTCATGGCCGCGATCGCATCGTTTCTGATCGGCGGCTGCGTTTCGATCGCGCTGGCCGTTACCGAGCTGAAGTCCCACCGCCCGATGTCGGGCAGCGGGCTCGCGGCGTGGATCGTCCTCGCGATCTCGTTCGCGGCGGACGGAACATCGTGGCTGCGCAGCCTGCGACAGGCCATCCGCCAGGCCCGGGAATACGACACGACGCTCAAGCGCTACCTCCGCCAGGCGAGCGATCCGGTCGTCCGTGCGATTCTCGTCGAGGACAGCGCGGCGCTCATCGGCCTCCTGCTCGCCGCCGCGGGCCTTCTTCTGAGCCGGATTCTCGGTACGAACCTACCGGACTCTCTGGCGTCGCTGTTCATCGGGGCGCTGCTCGCCGTCACGGCGTTCGCGCTGGCGCGGCCATTCGCGGACTTTCTGGTGGGCCGGTCTCTCCCGCCGTCCCTCTTCGAAAAGCTGCAGGCGATCGTTCGCGAAGATCCGGCGATCGACGAGGTCCTGTCGCTTCGCGCCGTCTACACGGGGCCCGAAGAGGTGACCGTCGCGGCCAAGGTCCATCCTTCGCCCGCTTTGACCGCCGAAGAGCTCGCGCGCGCGATGGACGACCTCGACCGCCGGATCCGGCGGTCGCTTCCGGTCGTCGCGGACGTGTTCATCGACGTGACAGCGCGCCGCGCACAGGAAACGGGGAACTAGGGTTTCGATTCCGCCAGAAAGTCCCTCACCTTCTGCATGTCTTCCCAGACGTCCCGCTTGTGCTTGGGCGATCGCAGAAGGAAGGCAGGATGGAACGTCGGCATCACCCGCGCGCCGTGCGCGACGTGCCAGCGACCGCGGAGCTGAGAGATCGGGTCACCGGTCTCGAGCACGGCCTGGGCCGCGAACGCGCCGAGCGTGACGATCGCGCGTGGAGAGACCAGGCGGATCTGCTCCTCGAGAAACGGGCGGCACGCGGCGATCTCGTCGGGCTCGGGGTTGCGGTTGTTCGGAGGACGGCAGAGCACGGTGTTGACGATGTACACCGCGTCCCGCGTCGTCCCCATCGCTTCGATGATCTTCGTCAGGAGCTGGCCGGCCGCTCCGACGAAAGGCAGCCCCTGCTCGTCCTCCTCGCGGCCCGGCGCCTCCCCGATGAACATCAGGTCCGCGTTCGCATTGCCCTGCCCGAACACGATCTGCGTGCGCGATCCGGAGAGCTTGCAGCGGGGACACGCGGCCACGAACTGCGAGAGCGAGGCAAGGTCCGCCATCGATCCGGCGACGAGATCCGGCACGACGGGTGCGTTCACGAAGATGTCCGTGACGCCGAGGTCTCGGAAGTACTCGAGCTCCTCCCCGACCGAGGCCACGCTCAGGTCCGGGGCTCGGACGGGACGCCGAGACCCGAGAGCCGGGAGCTCCGCACCCTCCGCACGGCGTCCCAGATTCGATCGGCGACCTCGCGCTTCGAGCGCCGCGACACCGTCTCGGATCCGCCTCCGCGCTCGAGCAGGAGGACCTCGTTGTCCGGAGCGTCGAACCCGACGTCGGCCCGGCCGACGTCGTTCACCGCGATCAAGTCGGCTCCCTTCGCTTCCATCTTGCGCCGCCCCCGCTCCTCGAGGTCGTCCGTTTCCGCCGCGAACGCGACGATGGTCTGCTGTCCGCGAAGCGGCGTGAGCCCGGCGAGAAGGTCGCGCCCGGGAGCGAGTCGGACGGTCCGTTCCCCACCGTCGCGATGAAAACGCTCGGCGCTTTCCTCCGGGATGAAGTCGGCGACCGCCGCCGCCATCGCGAGGACATCGATGTCGGGGAACTCGGCGCGAAGCAGGTTCTCGAGCTCCCCCGCGGTTTCGAAGGACACGAACCGCATGCCCTCCGGCCGCGTGAGCCCCGTCGGGCCGGAGAGAAGCGTCACCTTTGCGCCCCGGTCGCGCGCTGCCTCGGCGAGCGCGTACCCCATCCGCCCGCTCGATCGGTTGGAGACGAACCGGATCGGGTCGACGCGTTCGCGGGTCGGTCCGGCGGTCACGAGAACGCGAAGCCCCTCGAGGTCGCGCCGCGCGGTCGTCGCCAGCGTGATCGCCGCCTGCGCGATCTCCTCGGGCTCCGCCATCCGTCCGGCGCCCTCGCGGCCCGACGCGAGAAACCCGATCCCCGGTCCGACGAAGCGAGCCCCACGCGCCGCGAGCAGCTCGAGGTTGCGTCGGGTGGCGGGATGCTCCCACATCCGGGTCTCCATTGCGGGCGCGACCAGTACGGGTCCGCGGTGGACGAGGAAGTAAGTCGTCAGGAAATCGTCCGCGAGGCCGTTCGCGAGCCGGGCGATCGTATGCGCGGTCGCGGGTGCCACGACGAGCACGTCGGTCCACTCCGCCAGCTCGACGTGGTCGACCGCCGGCCCGTTTCCGGTTCCGAAGACCTCGAGGTAGACCTCGTGCCCGGATAGCACCGCGAACGTGAGCGGCGCGACGAACTCGCGGGCGGCGCGAGTCATCGCGACCCGGACTTCGGCCCCGGCTTCGACGAGGCGCCGGACGGTTTCCGCGGACTTGTAGGCGGCAATCCCGCCCGAGACGCCGAGCAGGACGTGCGGACGGTCCTTCATCCGCGTCCTGCTCCGCTAGTCGAGCGAGGAGACCGGCTCTTCTTCCTCGACCCCTTCGGCCACGGCCTCTTCGCCGCCCGGTTCGAGAACTCCGCCTTCCTCGCCGTAGTCCCAGCGGATCTGGTTCTCCTCGAACTCTTCGGCCGCCAGGCGCGTCGGCTTCAAAGGCCGGTCGCTCGCCACCTTCGGACGGGCGCCGCGCATCAGCTGCTCGGCGCGGCGGGCGATCAACAGGACGAGCCGGAACTTGCTGTCCACCCCCTCGGGAATGCTTTGAATCATCGTTCGATAACCTCTTTCAGCGGAAATCTCGGAAGACGCGCTCGAGGCGCTCCCTCTGCCGGGCGTGAGTCACCCGGGTGGCCCGAACGACGGATTCTAACTCAAGTGCGGCCGAATCGAGGTCCTCGTTGACGATAACGTACTGAAAATCCCGGGCTTTGCGGATCTCCCGGCCCGCGGTCTCGAGCCGCCGGCGGATCTCCGCTTCCTCGTCGACCCCGCGGTCCAGACCCCGCTCCCGGAGACGCCGCTCGAGCTCCCGGGCGTCCGGGGGCACGATGAAGATCGAGACGGCCTTCGGATAGGCCTTCCGGATGTCGCGGGCGCCCTGGACGTCGATGTCCAGAACGACGTCCTCGCCGCGCGCGAGGCGCGGGAGCACTTCCGCGCGGGAGGTTCCGTATCGGCGTCCGTGGACGAGGTTGTGCTCGAGGAATGCTCGCCGGGACGCCATTCTCCGGAACTCCTCGTCGCTGACGAAGTGGTACTCGCGGCCGTCCCGCTCCCCCGCGCGTTTCGGTCGGGTGGTGTGCGAAACCGAGAAGTGCAGCGGCGCGCCCGGCGGGTTGGCGATCAGGCGGCGGATCATCGTGGTCTTCCCGCCACCGGAAGGCGACGAGACGATGAAGAGATTCCCCCGAGGCCGGCGCGTCATTCCAGGTTCTGCACCTGCTCGCGGATCTTCTCGATCTCCGACTTCATCTCGAGGACCTCCCGGACCATCTGGAGATCGCGACCCTTCGATCCCAGAGTGTTCAGCTCCCGAAGGATCTCCTGCGCCAGGAAGTCGAGCTTCTTGCCCACCGGCTCCCGTGAAGACGTCAGGAGCGACCCGAACTGAGAGAGGTGACCCTCGAGGCGCTGGAGCTCCTCCGCCACGTCCGATCGGTCGACTGCCAGCGCCGCCTCCTGCTCCAGCCGGCCCGGGTCGAGCCCGGCCTCGGAGACGAGAGACTTCAGCCGCTCGCGCAGGTTGTCGAGGTTTCGCCGCACGATCTCGCCGCGACGGCCGGCGAGCTCGGCGAGCCGCTTCTCGAGAAAGCCGATCCGCTCGGCGAGGTCCGCGGCGACGAGCTGCCCCTCCGCTTCGCGCATGGCGACGAGCGCGCGAGCTGCTTCGCCGGCGATCTCTTCGAGGGCGGCGATGTCCCCCTCCGTGAAGCCGTCGACGGAGCTCTCGACCGCGAAGATCTGCGGAATCGTCAGCAGGTCGCGGGCTTCCAGCTTCCCGCTGACCGGATATCGCTCGGAGAGCGCGGCAAACCGGGCGAGAAGGGCTTCCAGCAGGCCCTCGTCGATCGAGATCACGGTCGGAGCGGGCGTCGCTCGGCGCAGCCGGAGCGAGACCTCGACCTTTCCCCGCGCGACGTGCCGCGAGAAGACGCGCCGCAGCACCGGCTCGAGGTCGATCTCCTGCTCCCGGAGCTTGATGTTCAAGTCCAGGAACCGGTGGTTGACGCTGCGGGCCACCACCTCGGCGGCCCAGTCCTCGCCGACGTTTCCCTTGGCGCGGCCGAAACCGGTCATGCTTCGAATTGTCACGGGCGAGCCGCGGCCTCGACCTCGGTCTCGGCGAAATACTGCATGTCATGGAGCCTGCGGTAGAGACCGTTGCGAGTCAATAGCTCGCGGTGCGATCCGGACTCGACCAGCCGCCCGCGATCGAGCACCAGGATCCGGTCGGCCCGCCGCACGGTGGAGAGGCGGTGCGCGATCACGAGGGTCGTCCTCCCCTCCATCAGGTTCGTCAAAGCCGACGCGACGAGCGCTTCGGACTCCGAATCGAGCTGCGAGGTCGCCTCGTCGAGGATGAGGATCGGGGCGTCCTTGTAGAGCGCGCGTGCGATCGCAAGCCGCTGCTTCTGCCCGCCCGACAGCCGTCCCGCGTCCTCGCCCAGGCGCGTCTCGTAGCCGTCGGGCAGGCGCGTCACGAACTCGTCCGCGAACGCGGCGCTCGCCGTGGCCCGGACCTTCGGCTCGGGCGCGACCGATCGGCCGTAGGCGATGTTCTCCTGCGCCGTCGTGTCGAAAAGGACGGTGTCCTGCGTGACGATCCCGATCTGGCGGCGGAGCGACGCCAGGGTCGCGTCCTTCAGGTCAACGCCGTCGAGCGTGATCCGGCCCTCCGTCGGGTCGTAGAGCCTCGGCAGCAGATTGACGAGCGTCGTCTTGCCCGCGCCGGACGGACCGACGATTGCCACCGTTTCTCCCCGGCGAATGGTCAGGTCGATGTCGGAGAGCACGGCCTCGTCTTCCCCGTAACGGAAGGAGACGTTCTCGTAGCGGATCGCGCCCGTGAACGCCGGAAGGTCGCGGGCGTCGGCCTTCTCCTCCACGTCGTTGGGCGAGTCGATCAGCTCGAAGATCCGCCGCGCCGAGGAGAGCGCGAGCTGGAGAGCCATGTTGACCTTCGTCACGTCCTTCAAGGGCTTGTAGAGCATCATGAGCGCCGCGAGGAACGAGATCAGCCCCCCCACGGTCATGCTCCCGGAGCGGATCTGGGACGCGGCATACACGAAGATCGCGGAGAGGCCGATCCCGGCGATCACCTCCATCATCGGGGAGTTCAGCGCCTGGATCCGCACCGTGCGGCGGGTGACTCGGAAGTACCGGTCGTTCGCGCGGGCGAACCTGTCGGCCTCGAAGGGCTCCATCCCGTACGTCTTGATCACGCGGTGCCCGCGCAGGGTTTCGGAGAGGAGCGCTCCCATCTCCCCGATGCGTTCCCGCGAGGAAAACGTCGTGCGTCGCAGCCGCCGGGTGACCTCGACGATCGGGAGGAGAAGGACCGGCGCGAGGAGGAGCACGAAGAGGGAAAGGTGCGGGTTGAGGGAGACCACGTAGACGAGGACGAGGACGATGGTGACGGCGCCCTGCACGAAATCGGCCAGGCGAGTGCCGAACGCGGACTGAATGAGCTCGACGTCGGAAAGGAGCCGCGCGAGAAGGTCTCCGGTCGTCGACCTCGAGTAGAAGCTCGCCGACTGGTTCAGGAGTTTGCCGTACGCGTCCCTCCGGAGGTCCCGCACCATCGACAGCCCGATCCCGTTGAACGCGAATTCGGAGAAGTACGAGAACACGTTCTTCGAGACGAGTGCCGCGAGCAGGAGAAGGGGCACGGCGAGACGGACCGGGATGCCCGCCGCCGCGGCCGACCGCAGACCCGCCGCGTAGATCGAGTCGAGCCATCGGACGAAACCGGTCGCCTTTCCCGACGCGCCCCCGAGTCCCGGAAGCGCCGAAGCGGCGCCGGTGCCGAGCACGTCGTCGATGATCTTCGTCAGAAGGAAGAGGAGAAGGACCGTCGAGAGCGAGACGATTCCCATCGCGAGGAGCGCGGCGGCCGCGCGTCCGCGGTACGGGCGGAAGTACGTCATCAGCCGGCGGAAGGAATTCAAGGCGCCGCCGACCGCCGGTGCTCCCCCGGCTCGAGCACCTCGAGTATGGCTTCGGCCGCGCGATCGCTTCCTCCCGGCGGGCCCAGCCGCGCGGCCACGCGTGCCAGCGCGAACCGCATCTTCGCGAGCTCGTCGGGGGCGCCGAGGAGAGCCGCCCCTTCGCGCTCCAGCCGCGCGGGATGAAACTGCTCCTGAATCAACTCCGGGACGACCGCTTCACCCGCCACGATGTTCACGAGAGAAATCCACGGCACCCTCACGAGCCGTTTGCCGATCGCGTAACTCGCCGCCGACGTCCGATAGACGACGATCATCGGAGTGCCGCACAGTGCGGTCTCGAGCGTCGCGGTCCCGGAGGCGACGAACGCGAGGTCCGCCGAGGCGATCAAGGCATGGCGACCGGTCGCCACGATGGGGATCCCGAGCTCCGCGGCGCCCTCGAACAGATGGTCGGGCAGTCCGGGCGCCTTGACCGCCGCCACCTCCAGGTCGAAGCGGCGCGCGAGCGCCTGCGCCGCCTCGAGCATCGGTTTCCAGTGCCGCCGCATCTCCGCGACGCGGCTCCCCGGCAACAGGACGAGCCGGAGCTTGTCCCGGTGCGCCACGGGCGGTTCTTTTTCCAGCGCCTCCCGGACGTCGTCGACGAGCGGGTGACCGGCACACACGACGTCGGCTCCCAGCCGCCGGTAGATCTCCTCCTCGAAGGGGAAGAGCGTCACGATGCGTCGCGCCATCCTGGCGATCGTACGGGCCCGACCCGCTCTCCAGGCCCAGACCTGGGGGCTGACATAGTAGACGATCGGCACGCCGTCTCGATGGAGCCGGCGCGCGAGGATCCCGTTGAAGTCGGGGAAGTCGATGAGAATCGCGCCGTCCGGCCGCGATCGTCTCGCCGCCGCCCGCATGCGTCCGAGAGCTCGCCACAGCGCGGGAAGCTTCTCGACGACTTCGAGGACGCCGACGACCGAAAGCGATTCGGATCGAGCGATGCGCACGAGCCCCGATCGCTCCAGCCTCTCTCCCCCCATTCCGATGGCCGAGAGATCGGGCCGCCGGCGCTTCAGGGCGTCGAGGAGCCGGGCGCCGTGGAGGTCGCCGGAAGCCTCTCCCGCCGAGATGAGGACGTTCAATTCCACGAAGTCATTCTGAGCCCACCCCCCGCTGTCTGAGGCCCGAAGGGCCGAAGAATCTGACCGCAAAGCGGTCACCCTGAGCGGAGCGTTGGATCTCTTTCATTTTCCGCGACGGATCCCTCGCTTCGCTCGGAATGACAGAGAGGGAAGGTCACCCGGGAAACGGGTACATCAGCCACGCGACGGCGAGGCCTCCGAGAAGGAGCGCGGCCAGGAGAATCCCGAAGAGACGGAGGCGCCCGTGGCGCTCGTCGCGCCAGAGCAGCGCGAAGAACGCCGACACCAGCACGGCGTACACCGCCATGACGACGAAGTGATCGGTCGGGAGGATCGCCGCGATCATTTCTTGCCCGCGGCGATGTCCCACGCGTCGAGCATGAGAAGGAGATTCATCAACCCCGCGGTCAGGAGATACGCGCAGCCGTACTCGTAGGTCGGCGCGAGGATGGTCCCTCCCGGGTTGTCGGAAAGGAGTCGCGCGGCAATGTTCAGGAGCCCCGCGCCCGAGACTGCGAACGTCGCGAGAATCGTCAGCGGCTGCGAGCGGTCGATGGTGTAGAGGCGGCCTTCGAAGGAGAGACCGAGAAGGAACGTGACGGTCACGATCGCGGCGTACGCGATCGCGGTCCGGCGCCGTCCGAGCACGAAGTGGCCGACACCCGGAAAGATCCACGCGAGCAGAGCGGCGACGGCCGGGTGGAGACGTCGCCCGACGGCGTCGCCGCTCACCGGCCCGCTCCCGCGAAGAGGGGGGCGAGCCGTCGCCGGGTGACGGTGAGCTCCTCGGGAACGACCCGCACGTCTCCCACGACGGTCATGAAGTTCGTGTCGCCGCTCCACCGGGGCACCACGTGCACGTGGTAGTGGTCCGATACGCCCGCTCCGGCCGCGGAGCCGAGGTTCACGCCGATGTTCAGTCCGTCCGTCCGGTAGGCCTCGGTCAGGATCCGTTCGGCGCGGGCGACCGTCGAAACGAGCTCCGAGAGCATCTGCTCGCTCGAGTCGGACAGGCGGGCCAGATGCTCGTAGGGCGCGACCATCACGTGCCCGTTGGTATACGGGTACCGGTTGAGCAGGACGAAGACGGAGCGTCCGCGAAAGACGACCAGGGACTCGTCATCGTCTTTGGAAGCCGCCGCGTCGCAGAAGATGCATCCTTCGGATTTCTCGGCCACGAGGTACTCGTAACGCCAGGGAGCGAAGAGGACTTCCGGCATTGATAGCGGTCAGTCTCCGGCGGCCCGACTTGCGCCGACCCGGCCCCCTTCCCGGGCCGATCGCGCAACGCCGGCGACGAGAGGCTGATCGCTACTTATTGATCAGCTCCTTCAGCTCTTTTCCCGGCTTGAAGTACGGGATTTTCTTCGCCGGGACCGAGACCTTGACGCCGGTCTTCGGATTCCGGCCGATGCGAGCGCCGCGCTCCCGCAAGCGGAACGAGCCGAACCCGCGGAGCTCGATCTTCTGCCCCTGCTTCAGCGAGCGGATGATGGCCTCGAAGATCGTATCCACGATCGCCTCGGCCTGTTTCTTCGTCACGTCGGTCGCGACCGCCACGCGCTCGATCAGTTCGGCCTTCGTCATCGCAACGCCTCCAAACCCGTGGGACTGAACGGATTACGCGTTCGGCTCCGGCGCCGACTTACGTCTTGGGCTCTTCCGTCTTCTTCCGGGCGCGGCGCTTCTTCGGCGCGGCTTCGCTTTCCCCGGTCTCCTCGCCCGCCGGAGCGGTCGCCGGCTCGGCCGACGCCTCCGCTTCGGGGGGCGCGCCCGCGCCGGTCGCCGGCGACGCCGAGGCCTCCGGGCTCGCCGGCTCGGCGGACGCTGCCGGCGCCGCCTCGAGCGGCTGCCCACCTTCGTCCACGCCGGAAAGTCCGATCTTCATTTCGCCGTCGTCGATGCGCAGGATCCGAACCCGGATCGGGTCGCCCTCGTGGTAGTGCTCCTGCGGCTTCTCCCCGCGAGGCAGCGGAGTCTCCGACACGTGCATTAGCCCTTCGACAAGGCCTTCGATCTGGACGAAGACGCCGAAGTCGGCGATCCGGGTCACGACGCCGTCGACGACTGCTCCCGGCTCGTATTTCTCGCGGAAGGTCTGGAAGTCGTTCGGCTGAAATTCCTTGATGGAGAGCGAGATCCGCCGGTTCTCTTCGTCGATCGACGTGATGATCGCTTCGACCTCGTCGCCCTTCCTCAGAACCTCCGACGGATGCTTGATGCGCTTCGTCCACGACATGTCGGACACGTGGACGAGGCCGTCGACACCCTCCTCGATCTCGACGAACGCTCCGAAGTCCGTGAGGTTGCGAACCTTCCCGTTCACGCGGCTTCCGATCGCGTACTTCTGGAGGACGGTCTCCCACGGGTCCGGAAGCGTGTCCTTGAGCGACAGCGAGATCCGCCGGGCATCCGGATTGACGTCGGAGACGACCGCCTCGACCTGGTCTCCGGGCGAGACCAGCTTCGAGGGATTCTTGACCTTTTTCGACCAGCTCATCTCCGAGACGTGCACGAGCCCCTCGACGCCCTCCTCGAGCTCCACGAAGGCGCCGTAGTCGGTCACGTTGGTGACCCGACCGCTGACCCGCGAGCCCGCCGGGTACTTGCTCGGCACGTGGACCCAGGGATCCTCGGTGAGCTGCTTCGTGCCGAGCGACACACGCTCGGTCTCCCGGTCGAACTTCAAGACGACGACGTCGATCTCGTCGCCGACCTTCACGAGGTCGGATGGATGGTTCACCCGGCCCCAGGACATGTCGGTCACATGGAGGAGACCGTCGAGGCCGCCGAGGTCGACGAACGCGCCGTAGTCCGTCAGGTTCTTGACCGTTCCCCGGAGCACGCGCCCCTCTTCGAGGAGCTGCAGGGTCTCGCGTTTGCGAGCCTCCTGCTCGATCTCGACGACTGCCTTGCGGGAGAGGACGATGTTCCCGCGCTTCTTGTCGACCGAGATGACCTTGAAGTCGAGCTCCTTGCCGCGGAGCGACTCCAGGTTCTTGACCGGCTTGACGTCCACGAGAGATCCGGGAAGGAAGGCTTTCACTCCGATGTCGACGGCGAGCCCTCCCTTGATCCGGTCGATGACCCGGCCGCGGACGGTCGAGCCCGAGCGGTAGGACCGCTCGACCTCGTCCCAGACCTTCATTTTCTCGGCCTTGTCCTTGGACAGGACGACGTAGCCGTTCTGGTCCTCTGTCCTCTCGAGCAGGACGTCGACCGTATCTCCCTGATGGACGGTCACGTTTCCCGAGAAGTCGGTGAATTCGGCCAGGGAAATGATGCCTTCGGACTTGTACCCGATGTCGACGATTACCTCGGAGGGAGTGATCGCCAGCACCCGGCCGCGGATGATCTGGCCCTCCTGCAGGTTCTTGAACGAGTTTTCGTACTGAGCCAGCAGGTGCTCGTACTCCTGCGGCGAGAGTTCCTCTTCGGTTTGCATTGGTTCGGTCTGGCGACCCCCTTTGTCATTTTCACCCGGCATGGAACAGGGATGACCCCCTCATAAGTCTCTGAAAACGCGAAATATACTTTGCGGTCTCGATCCGAGTCAACCGGGCAGGTAGAGGCCGCCGGCGCCCGGCACGGCCAACGAAGAGGGGTCAGGATAAATCCTGACCCCGCGTTCTTTTGATGCGCTCTTCCAATTCTGACACGATCTCTTCCACGCCTCGTCGGCCCGTATCGACCACCGTGTAGGTTTCGTCGACCGTCAGGGGCGAGTCGGTGCGCGTCGAGTCCGCGTAATCCCGCCGCTCGATGTCCGCCCGGACCTCGTCCAGGGACTGCGGAGTGCCCCGCCGGGCGAGCTCCTCTGCCCGCCTTTCCGCGCGAACCTCCAGCGGCGCGGTCAGAAAAAACTTGTGGGGGGTATCCGGAAAGACCCGGGTTCCGATGTCCCTCCCCTCGAGAACGCCGCCCCGTTCCGCCGCGAGGCGACGCTGCTCGGCGACCATACGCCGCCGCACCGCCGGGATCGCCGAAACCGCCGAAGCGTAGCGGGAGATCTCGGGCAGCCGGATCGCTTCGGACACGTCCTGACCGTCGAGCCGGATCCGCATTTCTCCGCTCGAGACGTCGAGATCGATCGCGGCCGCGCCCGCGATCGAGGCGACCTCGGCGGGGTCGGCGATCGGCAGGGCGATTCCCCGGTCGCGGGCCGCGAGCCCGATCGCGCGATACATCGCGCCGGTGTCGATGTAGGGGACGCCCAGGCGGCCCGCGAGCGCTCGGGCGACCGTGGACTTCCCGGCGCCCGACGGCCCGTCGATCGCGACGACGGGCGCGGTCAACGGGCCGGGCGGGCCAGACCGCGCAGTCGTTCGACCTCCGTCCGTGAGAGCGGCCGCCACGCGCCGGCCGGGAGCCGGTCGTCCCGGACGGGCCCGATCGCGACGCGTTTGAGCTTGGAGACCGGGTGCCCGATCGCCTCGAACATCCGGCGGATCTGGCGCGTGCGGCCCTCCTTCAGGACGACGCGCAGCCACGAGTTGCCTTCTCCGCCGCGCGCGGTCGTCGAGACCCTTTCGATCCGCGCGGCGCGGGTCGGCCGGCCGTCGAGTGAGATCCCCCGCCGGAGACGGTCGAGCTGCGTCTCGGTGGGAACGCCCGAGACCTTGACGCTGTACTCCTTGGGGCAACCCGTCGAGGGGTGGGTCACGAGTCGCGCCAGCTCCCCGTCGTTCGTGAGAAGCAGGAGGCCTTCGGTCTGAACGTCGAGGCGACCCACCGGTTTTACGTTCCCGCGGAGAGCCGGCGGGAGCAGGTCGAGGACCGTGTTCCGGCCTTCCGGGTCGTCGACGGTCGTGACGTAACCCTTCGGCTTGTTCAGGAGCACGTAGGACTTCGGGCCGGTCCGCGGGTGGAGACGTTTTCCGTCGACGCGGACGGCGTCGCTTCCCGGGTCCGCACGATCCCCGAGACCGATCACCCGACCGTTGACCTTGACCCGTCCCTCGCGGATCCACTCCTCCGCTTCCCGGCGGGAGGCGAGGCCCGCGTCGGCGATGATCTTCTGCACGCGGACGGCCGGCACCCTCAGGCGCTCTCGTCGTCCGTCGAGGACTCGTCCTCCTCCGGCGGGACATCTTTCGATGGGAGGGCGGGCTCGGTCGCGACGACTCCGGATCCGGGAGACGCCTCCACCGTCGCGGCAAGATCCTCGTCGAGCTCCTCCGGCTTCGGCAGGTCGGTGAGCTCGTCGAGCCCGAAGCGCACGAGGAACTCGCGGGTCGTCCGGTAGAGAAAAGGCGTTCCGACCACGGCTTTCCGGCCCGCGGTCGTCACGAGCTTCTTCTCGAGGAGAGTCGTGAGGACGCTCGAGGAATTGACTCCGCGCACGTCCTGGATTTCCGGCAGCGTGATCGGCTGCCGGTACGCGATGATCGCGAGCGTCTCGAGCGCCGCGAGCGACAGTCGGCTCCTCTCGGTGACTTCATGGAAGCGGCGCAGCAGCGAGTCGAACTCCGGCCGCGTCACGTAGCGCCAGCCGCCGGCGACGCGCTCGAGGCGCACGCCCCGCGAAGGAACGTCAGCCTCTTGCGCCAGGGACGCGAGCGCCGCGGCGACCGCGGCCGGCTCCGCCTCGAGCGCCTCGGCGAGCTCGCTTTCCCGCACGGGCTTGGACGAGGTGAAGAGGAGGCACTCCAGCGCCGGCCGGATCCGACGAACGCTCGACTCCCGGGGCGGCCGCTCGGCGGCTTCTTCCGCCGAGGCGGAAGCGGGAGTCGTCGTCTCCTCCATCGTCATCGGTAAGTATCCCGCACGTCCGCCGCGGTGAAAACGACGTCGGTTCGGGTGACATGGATCTCGCCGAACGCGGCCTTCTGAAACGCGCGCGCCACCCCGAGGCGGATGAGCTCGAGGAACGCGAGGAAGGACGTGACGGCTTCCGCGCGGAACTCGAACTCGCCGAAGAACTCCAGGAGAGGCACCGTTCGGCGCTCGTCCAGGCGGGCGAGCAGCTGCTCCATCTTCTCGCGGACCGAGAAGCGCTGGTGCCGGATCTCGAGCGCCGCCGGATGCGCGAGCCGGTATCGCTCGGTGACCTCGCGGAACGCGCCGATCAGGTCGAACAGCGAGACCTCGAGCGTCTCGCCTTCAGACGACGAGGGAAGGGAGCCCGGCGCCCGCGGCCAGAGCCCGGCGCGCAGGGAGTCCACCTCGTGCAGGTTCTCCGCGGCCTCCTTGTAGCGCTGGTACTCGAGGAGCCGTCGCTGCAGGTCTTCGAGCGGACTCTCCGCGTGCTCGCCCGGCGCCCGGGGAAGGAGCATCCGCGACTTGATGTAAATGAGCTCGGCCGCCATCGCGACGTATTCCGATGCGACGTCGAGGTCGAGCTCGCGCATCGCGTCCAGATAGGCCGTGTACTGCTCGGTGATGTCGGCGATCGGGATGTCGGTGATCGACACCTCGTTGACCCGGATCAGGTGCAGCAGGAGGTCGAACGGACCGCTGAACGCGGCGATGCTGATCGGCGGAAGGGCCCGTTCGGCGGTTTCGTCGCTCATCGGGACCGGCTCACGGCTCGGGACTCAGCCGGACGGCCTGGCGAACCTGTTCCATCGTCTCTTCGGCCACCCTCTTCGCGGCTTCGTCGCCCGCGTGCAGAGCGGCGCGCACAACGTCGTCCGACTCCGACTCGAGCTCCGCGCGTCTCTGGCGGAACGGCTCGAGCGCCGAATTCAGGTTCCCGATCAGGTGCCTCTTGCAGTCGACGCAGCCCCGGGCCGCGGTGCGGCACTCGCGATCCACGACCGAGACTTCCTCCGGCGGCGAGAAGAGACGATGAAAAGGAAACAGGTTGCAGTGATCCGGGTTGCCCGGGTCCTGCCGGCGCACGCGCGCCGGATCGGTCACCATCGCCATCACCTTCTCGGCGACGCTCGCCTTGGGCTCGGTGACCCCGATCGTGTTGTTGTAGGACTTCGACATCTTGCGGCCGTCGACGCCGTTGATTTTCGGAGTCGGGGTGAAAAGCGCCTTCGGCTCCGGGAAGACCGGGCCGTAGAAGCCGTTGAAACGGCGGACGATCTCGCGGCAGATCTCGAGGTGGCTCGCCTGGTCCTCCCCGACCGGAACGAAGTTCGACCGGTAGAGGGCGATGTCCGCGGTCATCAGGACCGGATAGCCCAGGAAGCCGTGCGTCGCGAGGTCGCGCGATCGCAGCGCCTCGATCTGATCCTTGTAGGTCGGCACGCGCTCGAGCCAGCCGAGTGGCGTGATCATCGAGAAGTAGAGCGCGAGCTCGGCGTGCTGGGGAATTCGCGACTGGAGAAAAATCGTCGCGCGCCGCGGGTCGAGGCCGACGGCGAGCCAGTCGAGGACGGCTTCTCGCGTGTAAGTCGCCAGCGCAGCGGTGTTGGCGTAGTCCGTCGTCAGCGCGTGCAGGTCCGCGACGAAGAAGTAGCACCGGTAGCTTCCCGAGTTCTGAAGGTCGACCCAGTTCTTGACGGCGCCGAAGTAGTTCCCGAGGTGAACGCGGCCGGTCGGGCGCAGACCCGAGAGGACCACGGGCGCGTTCACGTCGGTCAAACGACTCCCCCGAATACGATTCGCAGCACGGCGAGCTGCGCGGGTGCGAGAAGGCGCGAAAGAAAGCCGCTCGTGAGGAGCAGGATCAGGATGAGGAATCCGAACGGCGCGATCACCGCGTAAACCCTCGCGATGGCGCCTCCGAAGACGGAGACCACGACGCCGCTTCCGTCGAGCGGCGGGATCGGGATGAGGTTGAACACCGCGAGGATCACATTGACGAGCGCGAACCGCAGTAGCACGTAATTCACGGGCGCCAGCGCTCCCGAGGCGAAGCGGTCGCCCTGGACCGCGAGCGCCAGGTCGAGGATGGACTGGGGCGCGACCTTCTTGATCACGAGGAGCGCGCCGATCGCGATCGAGGCGAGCAGCAGGTTCGACACCGGGCCGGCGGCCGAGACGACGAGGTTCGCAAGGCGCGGGTTGCGGGTGTTGCGCAGGTCGACCGGGGTCGGCTTCGCCGCGGCGAAGATGAACCGTCCTCCCGAGAGCAGGTACATGAGCGCCGGCAGGAGCACGCTGTTGACGGGATCCAGGTGCCGGATCGGGTTGAGGCTGATCCGGCCGAGGTCCCGGGCGGTGGTGTCGCCGAACTTGAGCGCCGCCCAGGCGTGGGCGGATTCGTGGAAGGAGATCGCGAACAGGATGACCGCCAGCTGGATCGCGAAGTCGACGACTTTGAAGGCCACGGCGGGCAATATAACCCGTCACCCGTGAGCCGTAAGCCGTAAGCCGTGAGCCGTGAAGAGGTAAGAGATCGATGGGTGCGAAACCTTTTCGGGCGGCGCTCGTCTCCCCGGGTGAGCGTGAAGGCGTGGCCGGCGGACGATAGCGACGACAAACGCCTCCTCGAGCGGGTCCGCCGCGGGGACGCGGGCGGCGCGGAGGAGCTCTTCGAGCGCTATGCCGCGGCACTGCTGAGGTTCGCGGACCGGATGCTTTCGAATCGGGAGTCGGCGGAGGAAGTGACACAGGAGGTCTTCGTCAAGGTGATTTCACGGGCACATCAGTACGACGGACGGGCGGCCGTCTCGTCCTGGCTCTTTGCGATCGCCGCCAACGCGTGCCGCGACCGGCGGCGCCGCGATCGGCGTGCGGCGGTCGTTCCGCTGGATTCGATCGCGGACCTTCCCTCCCGGGGCGAAGGCATCGAGTCCCGTCTGGCCGGCCGGGAGCGGAGCGCCGCCGTCCGGAGGGCGCTCGCAGGTTTGTCCGAAGAGCAGAGAGAGGCGCTCGTCCTCGCCCGTTACCACGGGCTGCCCTATGCGGAGATCGCCCGGGTGCTCGGGATCTCCGTCGGAGCCGTCAAGACCCGAATCTTCCGCGCCGTCGAGACCCTCAAGGCGCGATTTTCCGAAGGAGAAACGTCATGGAATGCGGCGAACTGACCGAGTACGCCCTCGGGCGGCTGCTCGGAGAGACGGCGTCCTCCGAGCGGGAAGAGCTGCGCGTGCATCTGGCGGGCTGCGCGTCCTGTCGGACCGAGCTCGCCGCCTTGGAAGACGCGTGGGAGACGCTCGGCGCCGATCCCGACCTGCCGGTCACCCCCGAGTTTCGCTCGCGAACGGTGGAGCTCCTCGAGGACGAGATCGCGCGGCGTCGCATCCGCTCCTTCCGGCCGCGCGCGCGTGCGCGCCGCCTCCTCGCCCAGGCGGCCGCGATCCTCGTCGCGGCGGCCCTCGGCTACGCGGCGGCCCGGAAAGGGGTCGGCGGAAGGAACTCCGCCGTGTCGGCGCCGGCGGGAAGCGCGGCGGCATCCTGGCCCGATCTGTCGAAGAACCCCCGGCTGACGAACGTGTCGTACCGGACCGACGCCGACGGTCGCGTCGCGATCGAGTTCGACGCCACGACCCGCCGCTCGATCACGGGCCCGCCGGATGACCCGCGGGTCTCGAGCCTGCTCGCTTACCTCCTCTCGCGCAACGAGACCGCCGGAGAGAAGTCGCGCGCGATCGAGCTCGTCTCCCAGAACTTCGGTCCGGGAGCCGCGGTCGCCTCGCCCGAGATCGTCCGCGCGCTCGCGACGACTCTGAAGCGGGACCGCAACCCGGGAGTTCGCAAGAAGGCGGCGGAGGCCCTCGCGTCTTTCCGGTCGACGGCCGAAATCCGCGCCGCCCTCCTCGACGCGCTCGCGAACGACCCCAATCCGGGCGTCCGGCTCGTCGCGGTCGACGCGCTGGCGGCGGCCGCGAAAGAGGCGCCGGATCCCAAGACGATCCAGTCTCTCCGGGAGAAGGCGTTCGACCCGTCCGAGAACGGATTCGTACGCGCGCGCGCCGCTTCCGCGCTGAAGGCGATCAACCTGTGATCCGCCGTAACCCCGGCTTTCCCGCGGCGTCTCTCCTTCCGATGGGCGTGACACGAAGAACGGAGCGGACGGACGGCGTCGTGCTGTGGATCCTGCTCGCGCTCGGAGCGATTCTGATGCTTCTCGCAGCCGCTCCGGCGCGCGCCGAGGAGACCGCGAACCGCACGGACCGGATCACGGCGACGCTTCCCGCGGGATCGACGGTCCGGATCGACAACGTCTCCGGGGACGTCATCGCGGTTCCCGGCCGGGAGTTTTCCGCGGTGGCGACCATCGTCGTCGCCGCGGACGACGCGAAGCGCGCGCGAGACGTCCTCGACCGCGTGCGCATCGTTCAGTCCCGTGAGGGCAATGACTTCTCGATCGAGACGCGGTGGCCCGAGAGCCGCTGGCGATTCGAGCGAATGGACCGCCGTCCCGGAAACCGGCGCTTCTTCGCGCGATGCGAGGACTGCCGGATCAACGCCCGGTTCGACGTCACGCTTCCTCCCGGGGTCACCGCCGTGCTGGGAACCGTCAACGGCAATGTGCGCGTCAAGGACTTCGACGGCGACCTCCGCCTCCGGACGGTGAACGGAACGGTCGAGGCCACAAGCGTCAGGCGGTCGCTCGCCGCGGAGTCCGTCAACGGCAACGTGACGGCCACGGCGGTCGCGGTCCCCCGGGGCGCGGAGTACGAGCTGGAGACGGTGAATGGAGGGGTGCGGTTGACGCTCCCGAAGGACGCTCGGTTCGACGTGACCGCGTCGACGATGCACGGCTCGATCGCCTCGACGTTCCCGCTGCCGCGCGGCACCGACGAAGCGGAGGACGACCTCGTCCGGCGGAAGGTCAACGAAGAACGGATCGAGAGGATCGAGGGGAAACCGGTTCGCAAGATCGTCGTGCGCGAGGTGAAACGCGACGACGACGGGACGGCGGTCGTCGATCTGAAGGAGCTCGAAAAGGAGCTCGAGGAGTCGATGCGCAACGCGGACGTCGAGATTCGGGAAGCGGTTCGATCCGAACATGCCTCCCGCGGCGGAGCCGTCCGCGGCTTCCGAATGCTCGATCCTCGGCGCTCGTACTCCGGGCGCGTCGGGGAAGGAGGCGCGAAGGTGCGGCTCTCCGCTCTGAACGGCTCGATCCTGCTGCTCGCGAGCGGCAGCCGCGCCGAAGACGCCCGGCCGATCGTCCTGGAGCGCCGTTCCTTCACGGTCACGATCCCGCAGGTCCGCGTTCGCGTGCCCGAGATCAAGGTCGACGTGCCCGCCGTCCGGGTGCGGGTGCCCGAAATCCAGGTCCGGGTGCCGGAAGTCCGCGTGGACGTGCCTCAGCCGGTCGTCGAAGCACGGCCGCACCCGATGCCGTTCGTCTGGGCGAGCGAGGCGCCGGTCCAGCGCGGCGACATTGCCGGCGACTTCCTCGCGACGAGCGGGACGTCGAGCTACCGGATCGGCAACGTGGCAGGACGGGTGAAGATCCTGACCCACTCCGGCGAGATCTCGGTCGGATCCGCGGGCGGCAGCGCCGACGTGAAGACTCTCGGCGGCGACATCCGGATCGGTCCCGTGAAGGGCGACCTGGCGGCGCAGACTCTCGCGGGTGACGTGCGCGCGGCCGCGGTCCGGGGCTCCGCGAAGGTGGAGACTTCGGGCGGCGACATCCGGATCGAGCGCGTGGACGGGTGGCTGCAGGCTCGGACGGCCGGAGGGGACATCGTGGTCCCTCTCGTCGGAGGCTCGGTACGCGCCGAAACGGCCGGGGGCGATGTGCGCATCGCGATCGCCGCGCGGTCGCCGCGCGAGGGAATCGTGATCGTCAACGGGGGCGGGGACGTCGCGCTGATGCTTCCGGCGGACTTCAAGGGAGACCTGGACCTGACCGTGACCGAGGCCGACCCCTCCGAGCCGGCGGTCCGCTCCGAGTTCCCGGAGATTTCGATCTCCCGGAAGGACGGGACCGTACGGGCCACCGGCGCCGTCAACGGCGGCGGCGAGAAGGTGAAGATCCAGACGAGCTCGGGAACCATCCGGCTGCGCCGGGGGCCGGCCGCCCAGAAATGACGCCCGGGGGTGTCATCCCGAGCGAAGCGAGGGATCTCTTGAATAGGACCTAACGAAAGCTCTCCGAGCCGCGTCCAAAGAAAAGGCGCAGCTCTCCTTTTCGGCGCGACGCGAGTCGCGCCCTTTTTTTGGGGTCTTTCGTCCGACCGACCGCCCCGATTCACGGATCGTTCATCGAACGCTCGAAAGAATCCACCTCCAGATTCATACGGACTCGGCTGGGTTTCGTCGACGGCCATCGGGCCGGCCGCAAAAAGGAGGGCGCATGGGCATCAAGGAAGAGCTGGAGAAGGAGGCGAGAGAACTCGCCGGCAAGGCGGGCGACTACCTGAAGGAGAAGGGCGAGGAGCTGCTCGCGGACGCGCGCGGCAAGCTCGACGACGAGGTCGAGGACGTCAAGCGAAAGGCGAGCGACAGCGTCTCCAAGGTGATCCACGAGCAGACCGACAACCTGTCGGAAAAGCTGGCGGGCGCGATCAAGAAGAAAAAGTGAGCAACCGCACGGAAAGGAGGCAGTCATGAAATCTCGAATTCGGGCCATCCCGTTGATTGCGGCGATGAGCGTGCTGGCCGCGCTGCTCTCGAGCCCCGTCACCGCGGCGGAGAAGAAAGTCGACTTGAACAGCGCCTCGCTCTCCGAGCTCGAAGCGCTTCCCGGAGTCGGCGCGGCCACAGCGAAGAAGATCGTCGACAACCGGCCCTACTCGTCGGTCAGCGACCTCTCGAAGGCCGGCGTGTCGGAGGCGACCATCGCGAAGATCCGTGGCCTCGTCAGGGCGGGACGCGTGGCGCGCGAGGAAAGGACGGCGCGCCAGGAGAAGAAGGAAGAGAAGGCGGTCGCGAAGTCGGAGAAGCGCGAGACTCGAGAGGAGAAAAAGGCGGAGAAGGCCGCCATCAAGTCGGGCGAGAAAGTGGACGTCAACTCCGCCTCGCAGGGGGAACTCGAGGCTCTGCCGGGCGTCGGCGCCGCGACGGCGAAGAAGATCATGGCGAACCGGCCCTACTCGTCACTGGCGGATCTCTCGCGCGCCGGTGTCTCCGCGTCGACCATCGACAAGATCCGCGACAAGGTCACCGCCGGGCGCGCTCCCCGGGCGGAGCGGGCGGCCGAGAAGCCCGCCGAGAAACCCGCGGAGAGGCCGGTTTCGAGAGCCGAAAAGAAGGAGCCGTCCCGACAACCCGAGTCCGCGAAGGAACCGGCTCGCGTCGAGAGCAAGGGCGGCGCGCCCGCACCCGCCGGCGGCCGCGTCGACTTGAACACCGCGACGCAAGCCGAGCTGGAGGCGCTGCCGGGGATCGGCCCGGCGTACGCGAAGAAGATCATCGACAACCGGCCGTACTCGTCGCCGTCGGACCTTTCGAAGGCGGGCGTACCGGCGGGCACGATCGCGAAGGTCTCGGGACTCGTGACTGCGAACCGGCCCCAGGTCCGGGAATCCGGGGGCGCCGCCTATCGCCCTCCACCGTCCGCGGGAATGGTCTGGGTCAACCTCGACACGAAGATCTACCACCGCGAAGGAGATCGCTGGTACGGACGCACCGTGCACGGCAAGTACATGACGGAAGCCGAGGCGATCCGGGCGGGCGACCGCGTCTCGCACCAGAAGGGCGAGCCGGAAAAACCCTAATCGATTCCGGCTGGGCGGACCGCGAGGATTCGGGGCGACTCCATCGTCCCGGGGCGCTCGCGCGCCCCGGGCGGCTCATCGGATCCGGAGAACCTTGACCTCGTCGAGCTCGACCTCTCCCCCGAATCCGCTCCTCGGGTCGTGCTTCATTCCCCCCGTCAGGTACTCGCGCAGGCCGTCTCGGAGCTCGCGCCAATCCCCGTTGAAGACGGCGAGCGTCTCCGTGACGTCGGCGACGTTGTCGCGCGAGAGGCTCTTCAGCTGGTCCCGCGTCAGCGGCGGGGCATCGATCCACCCGCGGCGCGCGAGCGACTCGAACGTCCGCGCGAGGAACCACCCCCACCAGATCGGAAAGTGGAGGAGCGGCTTGCGACGCTTCCCGAGGACGGTCGCGATCTCGCGGTAGATCTCGTCGAGCGTGAAGATGTCCGGACCGCCGAGCTCGAAAGTCTTGCCCACCGTGTTTGGGTTCTCGAGAGCGTCGCCGAAGACGCGCGCGACGTCGTACACCGAGACCGGCTGGAACCGGGTCCGGCCCTTCCCGATGACCGGAATGAAGACCGGGTTCTTGTCGACGATCGGTGCGAGTAGCGAGACGAACCCATCTCCCGGCCCGAAGACGATCGACGGCCGGAAGATCGTCCAGTCGAGACCGGACTGCCGCACCACCCGCTCCCCCGCCGCCTTCGTCCGGCCGTACTCCGACGGGGAATCTTCCGCCGCGCCGACCGCGCTCATGTGGAGGAGCCGGCGGACGCCGCTCGCCGACATCGCCGCGACGACGTTCTCGACCGCCTCCCGGTGCAAGCGGTCGAAGGTCTGGTTTCCCTTCTCGTGAATGATCCCGACCAGGTGGATCACGGCATCGCGGCCCGCGATGGCCGCCGGGAGCGACGCGGCGTCGAGGACGTCTCCCCGGCGCGGCTCCACCGGCCGGTTGTACCGGTTGCGGGCGTGATCGGCTCGGCGGGCGAGCACGGCGACCTCGTGTCCGCGCCGCACGAGGGCGTTGACGAGATGCGTTCCGACGAAACCGGTTCCGCCCGTGACGAGAAGTTTCAATGTGCCTCGCTTTTCGGCGCGGAAGAATACCCGAAGAGGTCGCTCACGATCCGTTCGCCGCGATCGAGCTTCTGGCGGGCGATCCGCCGCGCTTCACCCAGCCTCGGAAGGTCACG
>Ga0075423_10001197_pt1 | contig 22500 bp, 26 predicted proteins | sample SoiMethybrSBSTD2_FD_80114 | JGI IMG/M metagenome (GOLD analysis project Ga0075423, IMG submission 80114) | Bulk soil microbial communities from a Populus tree surrounding site in Tennessee, USA - Soil MetaG P. TD hybrid SBSTD2 | ecosystem: Environmental > Terrestrial > Soil > Tree plantation... | reverse complement strand
TCGCGCACGCGAGTTCACCGACGCGATCCTCCTCAAGCACGAGTTCATCAAGCGCCTGCACGCGCGCTACGCGCGCGAGGGCATCGCGCTGCCGTTCCCGACGAGAACGGTGTATCTCAAAACGGAGAATGAGGCGGGCGAGGAGACCGAGAGGAAGAGAGACGCCTAACTAATACCCGCCGAGCTCCTTCCGCACGTGTCCACCGCCATGTCGAGCGCCTCGTCGAGATCGGTCTTGCCGAGGCGGCCGGCCTCCGCCTCCTGCCGCATGAGATACCACCAGCTCATCTTGGCGTGGCTGCCGACGACGGAAGTGGGAAGCAACGGCAGATTTTTCATAACTCTATGCTCCGACGAACTTCGGCAGCACTTCCTTCGCCATGATCTCCATCGACGCGAGGATTTGTTCCTGCTCGAGCGTCGCGAAGTTCATGAGGAAGATGACGTAATTGCTGCCGGTCGCGCGGACTTCCTCGATGTGCTCGGCGCAGTGCTTCGGATCGCCGACCATGATCATGCGCTGGCGGTAAAGCTCGTCGTAGTCGCGCGGCCGGATCGAGATGCGCGCGGTGAGATAGGGCACGAGCCCCGCGCGCCCATTTTTGTCCGCCTCTTTTTCCGTCGCGGCGACCTGCGTGTGAAAGCACTGCACGACGTCGATCTTCTTGGGATCGTGGCCGTGCGCGGCGAGGCGGTCCTGGTAGAACGCAACTTTCTGCTTTACATCGGCCATGTCTTTACAGCTTGCATAGGGGATGCCGAGGATCGGGTAGCCCTTCTCGCCCGCGACCTCGTACGAGCCCTGGCTCAGTGCCGCGAAGTAGATCGGCGGCAGTGGCTTTTGCACCGGCGTGACGTTCAAGTTGACGCCGGGAATGTTGTAGTATTTGCCGCGATAGGAAATTTTCCCTTCGCTCCAGGCCATCTTCACGATTTCGAGCGACTCGACGAGCCGGTCGCGATTGTCTTCGGTCACGCCGAAGCCTTTCAGCTCGGGCGGCGTGCCGCGGCCGACGCCGAAGTCGAGGCGCCCGCGGCTCAGAATGTCGACCATGGCGTACTCTTCCGCCATCGTGATCGGGTTGTGATAGGGGAGCAGCGCGACGGCGACGCCGATGCGGATTTTCGTCGTCCGCTTGGCGGCGGCCGCCATCATGACCGGCGGCGCGGGCACCACGCCGAAGAAATCGAAGTGGTGCTCGCCGAACCAGAACGACTCGTAGCCCAGGCGCTCGGCCCATTCGACCTGCTCGAGCATCTGATCGTAATAATCGGTGAGCGCCTTGTGGGCCTGGGGATGATAGTCGCCGATGTTGAAAATGCCGAATTTCATTTATGAACCTCGCCTCGAATCGATTGATGTTTATATTCCAAATATTCTGCCGAACGGCAGAACGTTGTCTAAAGCTTCTTTAGAAAAGCCACGTTCTTTTCGACTTCCTTGAATCCGAGCGCTTTGTGGAATTTCTGGCTCCTCCGGTTCGCGAGCCGCGTGTCCGAGCCGAACTCGGTCGCTCCCTTTCTTCTCGCCCACGCTTCCGCTTCAAGCACGAGGATTCGCGCCACTCCCTGATTGCGGAATTTTTTCTCGACGAAAATCCCCTCGAGGTATCCGGTCGGGGATGAATTCGAGCCTTCAACATAATCCCGGCGCATCGAGACTTCCACAAACCCGGCCGGGACTTTGTCCGCCCAGCAAATAAATACCTTCTCGTACGACAATTTAGCAATCCACTCAAAGTCCCGCCGAAGATTTTTCTGCTTGGGCCAAAGCTTCCGTCCCATCCGGAGCCAGATTTCGAAATCGGCTTTCCGTATGGGTTTACATTCAAGCGGTGTCATTGCGTTTGCACGAGCGGCGCGGCGGCGCCGGCCCGGTTCCATTCCCATAGAATAATTAAAAGGCCGAGCGCAAGGCCGGCGCCGTCGAGGGCGAGCGCGGCGCCGCTCCATTTGGGGAGAAGGAGCAGCAGCGACGCGGCGCCCAGCAGGCCGCATTTCCACCACGTCAGAGGCCGGAAAAGAAAGCCGGCGCAGGCGGCGCCGAGAAAAAAGACCCCGATCGAGGCGGTGACGACGGAAAGAATGATCTCCGCCGCCGTGCCGATCAGGATCAACGCTGGATGAAAGGCGAAGACGAACGGCACGATGTAGGCGGCGATGGCGAGGCGCATGCCGGTCCAGCCGGTGCGCCAGAAATCCGCCTTGGCGATCGCGGCCGCGACGTAGACCGGCAGGCAGTCGGGCGGCGTGATCAGCGAGATCATGCCGAAGTAAAACAAAAACAGGTGCGCCGCCAGCGGCGGGATGCCGACTTGGACGAGAGCCGGCGCGGCGAGAACCGCGAGCATGATGTACACGACCGTGGTCGGGAGCGGCAGGCCGAGAAAGAGACAGCCGAGCGCCGTCAATGTGAGCAGCAGCAGCGGGTGGCCGCCGGAGATCGTCACCAGCAGCAGCGAGAGCTTGAAGGCGATCGCCGAGAGCTGGAGCGCGCCGATCACGACGCCGGCCAGCGCGGTGATCGCGGCGATATCGAGCATGGTGCGGCCGGTCTCCTCGACGGCGCGGAGCATTTTCGCCGGCGTCGGCCGCGTCTCTTTCTGCAGCGCGCCGACGACGAAGACGGTCACGACCGCCGCCATGCCCGCTTTGCCGGCGTCCCAATCCGCCACCATGAGCGCGAAGACGAGCACAGCGAGCGGGATCAAAAAGACCCAGCCGCGCCGCATCACGTTCCGAAGCTTTGGCACCTGCTCGGCGGGAAGACCCGCGAGGCCGTGCTTGGCCGCCTCGAGATCGACCTGGACGAAGAGCGCGAGATAATAGAGACAGGCGGGGATCGCCGCCGCGAGCGCGACCTGGCCGTAGCTGATATTCAAAAATTCCGCCATCAAAAACGCCGCGGCGCCCATGACCGGCGGCATGATCTGCCCGCCGGTCGAAGCGACTGCCTCGATGGCCGCGGCCATGTGGGCAGCATAGCCGGAGCGCTTCATCAGCGGGATGCTGATCGCGCCGTTCACCGCGACGTTGGCGACCGCGCTGCCCGAGACCATGCCGAACAGTCCCGATGAGACGATCGAAACTTTTGCGGAGCCGCCGCGGTAGCGCCCCATCGCGACGAGCGCGAGATCGATCAAGAATTTATCGCCGCCGACGGCGTAGAGCGCCTGGCCGAAGAAGATGTAGGCGACGAGCACGGTCGCGGCGACGTCGAGCGGCACGCCCAAGATGCCGCCGGAGTCGAGGTAGAGGTAGCTCGCGATGCGCGCCCACGACGAGCCGCGCGCGTAGAGGAGGCCGGGAAAGAGGTAGGCGAGATTGGCGTAAAGCACGCAGCCGAGCGCGACCCATGCGAGCGTGCCGCCCGCCACGCGGCGCGTCGCTTCGAGCACGACGATGACGGCGATGCCGCCCAGAATCCAGCGATCCGGCGAGAGCACGCCGAGGCGGTAGGCGAGCGTCGGGTACATGACGGCGACGTAGCCGCCGGCGGCGAGCGCCGCGGCGGCCAGCAGCCAGTCGTGCCACGGCACGCGCTCGCCGCTCTCCTTCGGGCGCGCTTTGACGAGCAGAAAGACGCTCGCCATCGCGAGCGCGAAAAAAAGCCCGAGGTATTGCTGATTGAAGAAAGCCCAGGCGAGGTAATGCTGCAGCCCCAAGCCCCACATCGAGCCCAGGATTGTGATGCTGCAAAGAAAGAAGCGCGCGAGCGCGCCGGAAAGGCCCGTGAGGCTGCGGAATTTCGAGGCGATGGCGAAATCGTCGCTCAAATAAGACCTAAAAAAGTTTCGGGAACCTGAAACCTGAAACTTTATTTTTCCGGGTTCAGCGCGAGCAATTTTTTCTGCGCCTCGTCCATCTTGGCGTTCCAGACGCCTTTCTCTTTATAGAATTGGACCGCGGCCGGATGATACGGCATCGTCACCTCGGCGCTGGCGGCGCGCTCGCGCGTCCAGTCTTTGAAATTCGGATGGAGCGGCGGGAGCTTCGCGATGTTGTCCCAGATCGCCCGCAGCGTCCCCTGCACGACCGCGTCGGACAGCCCCTTGTGGCCGATCATATAGATATCGTAGGCGAAGCCGCAGATGTCCTCCAGGATGCCGGTGGAGGAGCCAGCCTTGAATGTCGCGAGATAGTATCCCGGGACCGCTTTTTTCATCCGCTCTTCGGCCTGCGGCGAGCAATCGAGCGATAGATAGCGAATTCCGACAGATGCATCCGCTTCTTTGATTTTTGCCGAGCCGATCGCGTGCGTTGTCACGTCGGCGCGCCCGGCGATCAGCGCGTCGACGCCTTCGTTCACCGCTGGGACCGGCACCACCTTGACGTCGTTCCAATTCATGCCCGCGTTCGCGAGCGAGCCGTAGATGTTGTACCAGACCGCGAGCTGCGCCGGGTATTCGCCGGTGACGCGCTTACCCTTCACGTCGTGAATATTCTTGATCGGCGAATCTTTCCTGACGACCAGGCTGCTCTGGAGCGGCGTGCCGCGCATGATGAGCCGCGTCCCTGGCGTGAACGGATAGGGATTTCTGCCGCCGATCTTCAGCCGCTCCGGCCCCTGGTAGGCGAGCGCCATATCGACCGCGTTGACCATGCCGAACTCGAGCTCGCCGGTGTCGATCAGCGGCAGGTAGGTGCTGCTGCCGGTGTAAGGCTGCACGGTCATCTGGAACGGTGCCGTTCCGCTGACAACGTTGGCGAGGCCGCTCGCCAGCGCGTAGTAGACCGACCCCGCAGGATTGGATCCTAGCCCCACCGACCGCGGCGTCTTCTGTGCGTGGGTCGGAGTCGAGGCGAGCAGCAGTAAGAAAGCGAGCGCCCATGCGGGTGAGAGAAGACGAATGCTAGTCCGGTGACGCATCATACCCTCCTTTTTACACTCGCTCAGGCCAGCGCGAATTTGGCGATTACGTCGCGCGGCGGGAATTTTTTATTGATCAGCTTGTAGCGCAGCGCGAGCTCCATGATCGGCTGGAGATCGGACTCGAGCAGCTTCGTTTCGAAAGCCGTCAGAGTCATAAGCTTGAGCACCGCGGGGGTCAGGCCCGTGTATTTCGCGATGATCGCCCTGGCGCCTTCGAGATCGGCGTTGTGCGCGTCGATGCCGCGGTGGAGCGCGGCGACGAAGGCCTTGACGGTGTCGCCGTTTTTCTGAATCCACGCGTCGCTGGAAAAAAATGACGCGATCATAAAGCGCGGCGCGATGCCGCCCGCAGGCCGCGCGAGAACGCGGGTCTTTTTGTTCACCTGGGAAGGAACCGTTACCCACGGCTCGACGGCGACGAAGCCGTCGATGTGCTTCTGCACCACGGCGGCCTCCATGTTAGGAAACGGCACTTCGACCCATTTGACCTTGGCCGAATCGCCGCCGTCGCTGTCGATCCAGTGCTGGCCGATCGCCTGGGTGATGTTACCCACCGTATTCGTCGCCATCGTCTTGCCGGCGAGATCCTTTGCCGACTGGATCGGCGAATCGAGCGCGACCTGAACGCCGAAGACCTCGTTGGTGCCGCGCTTGGCGAGCGCGCCGCTCGTGATGAAGCGGTAGTCGAAGCCTTCCTGATGGCCCTGGAACATCGAGACCACGTTGGTCCAGCCGATGTTGAGCGCGCCGGAGGCGAGCGCCGGCTGGATCGCAGCGCCGCCGACCATCGCGACGGCGTTGACGTCGAGCCCGGCGTCTTTGAAGAAGCCTTTTTCCTGAGCGATGAAATAGGGCGAGAGATCGCCGATCTTGATTGTGCCGACCTGGAGCTTCGTCTCGGCGCGCGCGGCATCCCGGGGGAGCAGCAGCGCGGCGCCGCCGGCCGCGGCGGCGCCTAGAAATTGACGCCGTGTGAGCGCCAAGTCGATGCCGACGTTGAGCTTTTTCATCTTACCCTCCTCGCTGAGGCCAGGCGTATTCTACGGTGAAAATCTTGCGGCCTGCAAGCCCGTTCCGAGAACCCGCAGGCTTGACACCGCGCGCGCCGGTCGCATAAATGAACGCGTATGGAAACGGAGGACTCATGGCCGGTTCAACGCGGGCGCCGGCATTCGACGATCGCGCGCTCGATTCGCTCAAGCAGACGCTCGTCACCGCCTGCCGCATTCTCGATCATGAAGGCATTACCGACGGCTACGGCCACATCGGCGCGCGTGTCCCCGGCGCCGACGCTTTTCTCACGATCGCCAACGTGAGTCCCGGGCTCGCGACCGTCGAGCGGCTCGTCATGCTCGATTTCGCCGGCAATCACCTCGGCGGCGAGAAGGCGCCGCCGAACGAGTGGCCGATTCACGCCTGCGTCTTCAAGTCGCGTCCCGATGTCATGAGCGTCTGCCACACGCACTCCGTGTGGAGCACGCTTTTCAGCGTGCTGCCGATCAAGCTCAGGCCGCTGCACCATTACGGTAAGTTTCTCTCCGCCGATGGCCTGCCGCTCTACGAGGCGGCCGGACTCGTGCGCACGATCGAGCGCGGCGACGCGCTCGCCCGTGCGCTCGGCGCGGGGCCCGCGGTTTTGCTGCGGGCCCATGGCGATGCCGTGGTCGGTGAGACGATCGAGCAGTCGGTGCAGCGGACGATCCGCCTCGCGAAGCTGGGCGAGCTCACGCACCTCGCGCTGCTCCACGGCGAGCCGCGCTGGCTCACCGCCGAGGAGCTGGAGACCTTCAGCGCCGACGAGCGCTTCCCGGCGCGCGGCTGGGAATATTACGTCGGACGTCTGAAGAAATAGGATTAGAAAGGAATTCAAACATGTCAGCGATCTCATCAGTCGACTTCGTCAAACAGCTAAAAAAAGATATTCAGGCGTTCCCCAAGATTCGCATCAAGCATCCGTTCTTGAAGGCGGTCTGTGCGGGCACGGCGACAATGGACCAGATCCGCGCCTGGGCGATCCAGGACTATCAGTTTCGCGCCGCCGTGCCGCGCATCGCGATGCTGCGCTATCTCGCCTGCACCGATCCGGAAATGGCGCGGAAGCTATGGGGTGTCGTCGAAGAGGAGACCCGCGGGATGGATACCGGCACCGCCGGCCACAACCAGCTCGCGATCCGCTTCGCCGAATCGATCGGCTTGACCCTCAGCCAGCTCGAAAACGCCGAGCTCACGCCATCGACGGCCGCGCATCTCTATTACGTCGAGCTCATCATCCACACGCTGCCGTGGTTCGTCGTGATGGCGATCCAGATCGGCGCCGAAGGCACGTTCGGTCCGGCGGCGGCGGCGCTCGGGCACGGCTTTATCAAAAATTATAAAATGGCCCCCGAGGATGTGCGGTTTTTCACCGTGCACTCGGAGGCCGACGAAGAGCACGGCAGCCTTGCCGAGGAGATCGCCGTCCGCTACATCACCTCGCCCGAGCTGCAGGAGCTGACGCGGAAACACACGTTTCGGCGAATGGAATTGCTTTACGATATCTGGACGGTGTGAAGCGGCCTCTTTTCGTCACCCCGGCGAAAGCGGGGGTCCAGGCATTTTAAAAGACTGGATTCCCGCTTACGCGGGAATGACTCCTTGCTTACCAACCGAGACTGGAAAGTTTTCGAACCGTTAGCCCTGTCCTATAGATCCCGCGTGCTCTCCGCGAACAAATCCTCGATCTTCATCTTTTCTTTGGTGAGTCCCTGCTCGTGCGAGTAGGCGACGAGGGTCTCGAGCATCTTGCGGTTGGCGCCGATGCCGTAGGCGAACGGATCGTCGCCGATGATCTCGCGCGTCGTCGCGAGATATTCCTTGCCGAAGAACAGCGCCGATGGGATGCGCTCCAGCAATTTGTCCGCCGCCAGCGCTTTCGCCTTGACGAAGCCGCTGTAGAGATTGAACGCGGCCCAGGGGTGCTTTTTATAAACTTCGCCGCGGATGATGTAGGCGTGATTGGCCGGGAGAAAGCCGTGCTGCTGGACGAAGCGGCGCGTCTCGGCGATGCGGTCGGGGAATAGCAGCTTCACCTTGCTCCAGTCGCCGCTGCCGGGAATGCGGCTCGACCGGTCGACGACGCTGGCCGAGCGCGTCCAGGGACCGACGACCGCCGCGGCGTCGATCTCGTTTGCGAGCAGCATCGACGCCAGGCTCTTGTCGGTCGGGATTCTCTGGAACGAGATGCCGGGCGGCGGCTCGAAGCCGGTGGCTCCGCCGTGGCTCAATTCCTCGCTCCGCTCCATGTACCAATGCACCTTGTACTGCGACACGCCGAAGTCGTGCTCCAGGACGCCCCGGGTCCAGAGCGCGGCGGTCTGCTGGTACTCGGCGACGCCGATGCGCTTGCCGACGAGATCTCCCGGCGCCTTGACGCCGGAGTTCTCGTTGTAGGCGACCTCGGCATGGAAAAGCCGCCGGCTCGGAAAGACCGGCAGCGCGATCATGTCGGCGCCGCGGGAGCGCGCGATCAGGTACGACGAGAGCGACATCTCGGCGATGTCGAACTCCTCAAATTTCAGCTGACGCCAGAAGGTCTCGCCGGGATGCGAATGGGTCGGGACGAATTCCAAGCCTTCGGCCTCCACTGTGCCGTCCATCAGCGGCTCGACGCGCTCGTTGTAAGCGGAGATGAAACTCAAAGTTAATTTAGGCATGCAGTCGTCCTACTACTATCGCGCGGCGATGGTCAAGATCGCGCCATTGACCGCGCGATACCCTTGGGTTATGGCTCCAAAGGCCGGAGGAACAAAAGATGAAACGGAGCACCGACAGAATTCTGACGACGTTCGTCGGCAGCCTGGCGCGCCCGGCGGACCTGATCGAAACGATGACGGCGAAAGAGAGCGGGCGGTCGTACGACAGCCAGACGTTCGCCGCGCAGATTCGCAGCGCCGTGAACGACGTCGTCCGGCGGCAGGCGGAGGCCGGCGTCGATATCGTGAGCGACGGCGAGCAGGGAAAGCCCGGCTTCGTGACCTATATCGGCGAGCGCCTGAGCGGCTTCGAGTCGCGGCCGGCGCCGCCGCGCGCGGGGCCCTGGGTCGGCTCGCGAGAGATCATCGATTTCCCCGAGTACTACAAATGGTACGAGCGTTGGCGCGGCGAGTCCGTCGCGCCGACGAGCGGTCTATTTTGCACCGGGCCGGTGATGTACAAGGGGCACGAGGCGCTCAAGCGCGATATCGATAATTTTAAAGCGGCGCTAAACGGCGTGAATGTCGAGGAGGTCTTCATGCCTTCGACCTCGCCCGGCAACATCGAAGCGCAGCGCAAAAACGAATACTACCCGAGCGACGAGGCGTATATCTACGCGATCGCCGACGCCATGCGCGAAGAGTATAACGCGATCGTCGCCGCCGGGTTTCTATTGCAGGTCGACGACCCGCGGCTGGTGTCGTATTACAACGCGAACCCGCGCGCGTCGGTCGAGCAAAGCCGCAAATGGGCGGAGCTGCGCGTCGACGCGCTGAATCACGCGCTCCGCGATATCCCGCCGGAAAAAATCCGCTTTCACACCTGTTACGGCATCAACATCGGGCCGCGCATCCACGATCTGGGGCTGAAAGACATCGCCGACATCATGCTGCGGGTCAACGCCGGGGCGTATTCGTTCGAGGGCGCGAACCCCCGGCACGAGCACGAATGGCGCGTATGGGAGAGCATCAAGCTTCCGGATGGAAAGATACTCATCCCCGGCGTCATCAGCCATACGACCAACATCGTCGAGCATCCGGAGCTCGTCGCCGAGCGGCTCGTGAGCTACGCCAACATCGTGGGCCGCGAGAACGTCATCGCCGGAAGCGACTGCGGCTTCTCCTCGCAGGCAACCGCGGAGTCCGAGATCCACCCGACCGTCGTCTGGGCGAAGTTCAAGGCGATGGCCGAAGGCGCGCGGATCGCCAGCGGAAAATTGTGGAGACGGTCATAGATTTTTGATTCCGATGTAGGGGCGGGTTTAAAACCCGCCCCTACGAAGATCGGAAACATGTAAACGCAGAATCAGAACTGCTTCTTTGACTCGAAACCAGAAACTCGAAACTATTTTGGTCATGTCCGACGCCTTCAAAGATTTCGAACGCTCGGGCTGGGAGAGCGTCGTCGGCGAGTACGACAGCGGTTTCGGCGCGCTGACGGTACAATCTATCGAGGCGCTGCTCGACGCCGTCGGCGCCGGGCCCGGAGTGCGTCTGCTCGACGTCGCGAGCGGACCCGGCTATGTCGCCGCGGCGGCGGCCCGGCGCCGCGCCGTCGTCACCGGTGTCGATTTCTCGACACCGATGGTGGACGAGGCGGCCAAAAGGCATCCCGACATCGATTTCCGCCGGGGCGACGCGGAAGCGCTGCCGTTCGCGGACAACGGCTTCGACGCGGTCACGATGAACTTCGGCCTGCTCCACCTCGCCCATCCCGACCAGGCGCTGGTCGAGGCATGCCGGGTGCTGCGCCCCGGCGGCAGGTTCGTTTTTACGGTCTGGGCCAAGCCGGAGGAAGCCGCGGGCTTCGGCATTACGCTCGGCGCGGTTCAGACGCACGGCAATCTGCGCGTGCCGCTGCCCGAGGGGCCGCCGTTTTTCCGCTTCAGCGAGTGGGCGGAGTGCGCCCGCATGCTCGAAGCCGCCGGCTTCGTCGACCCGCAAATCCGAAAAATTCCCCAGACCTGGAGGCTTGCTTCCGCGGACGCGCTCTTCGAGGTCATGGAAAACGCCACGGTGCGAACGGCGGGCCTGCTCGCCCGCCAGAGCGCCGAGGCGCTGCGCAGCATTCGCGTCATGATGGCTAATGCATGCCGGCTTTACCAGCGCGACAGTGTCGTCGAGCTGCCCATGCCCGCGATTCTCGCCGCAGCGACCAAGCCGAAAACTGAGGAGGTGTTCCGATGAAGTACGAAGCTCTGATCTTTTCGGCGTTCTTTGCCGTCGCGCTGTTTTGCGCGCCGGTTCAGGCGCAGACCTTCCGGCCGAGCCGTTCCGTCGACATCGTCGTCCATAGCGCGCTGGGCGGCGGTTCCGACGTTTTCGCCCGAGCGGTGGTCGAGATGATTGAGAAAGAAAAGCTTCTCGACCAGCCGCTCCGCGTCGTGAACAAGACTGCCGGCGCCGGCCTCGAAGCGATGGCCTATCTAGTGGAGAAGAGAGGCGACGACCATACCGTCGCAGTCTTCACGAATACGTGGGTGGCCACGCCGCTTACGAGCAAAGACGCCAAGTATTCCGTCAAGGACCTGACGCCGGTCGTCCGTCTGGTCCTCGAGCCGACGATTGCCGTCGTCCGGGCCGACTCGCCGTACAAGAATATGAACGATTTTGTCGCGGCGGCGAAAAAGGAGCCGATGGCGCTCAAGCAGGCGGGCGGGTCGGTGACGGCGATCGAAAGCCTGACCGGATTGCTCGTCCAGAGCGCCACGGGCGCGAAATGGACCTTCGTCCCCACGCCGGCGGTCAAGGACAGGATCGCCAACCTGCTGGCCAACAATGTGCAGATCATCATTCCCCAGCCGCAGGACGTAAACGAGTACATCGTCGGCGGCAAGATGCGGCCGATCGCCGCCTTCACCGAAAGACGGCTCGCGGTTCTGCCCGACGTACCGACGATTAAGGAGCAGGGGATCCAGATGCCTATCATCGCCAACGCGCGCGGCATCCTGGCTCCGCCAGGGGTCCGCAGGGAGGTCATCGCTTATTGGGAGGATCTCTTCGCCCGTCTGGCCGGAACCCCCAGCTGGAAGCGGTATCTGGAGGAGAATCAGGTTGAGGACGTCTTTCTCAAAGGCGGGGCTTTAACGCCCTTTTTTGACGAGCAGATCGCTCTTATGCGGGCCGTCCTTCAGCAGGCCGGCGTCAAGGTCGAAAAGTAGCGTGGGGGACCAAAGGACCGCCGATACGTAATACCCGCAGAGCCCGGGCGGTCTCATCCGCAGCCGCCCGGGCTCCGGCTTTTCCCCGAGGGAATTTTCTCCGGTCCCAGTGCCAGATTTCCGCCTTCTCCTTTCGGCGCGACGGACAACATTTCGTCTCGAATGGCATGAATACGCCAGAAATTTGTTTCGTCCAATATGGAGATGTGCCGATTTGCGTCACCGGTAGTTCATCGAAGGCGAGAAAGTTTTCAATCTTGCCTCTATCGTCCGTTGGCATGCACATTGCTCCAAAAAATTCCGTAGGAACGAAGTCGGAGGTTGCCATGATCGAAACGATGATCGTATTTGGCTCGCTGGTGGTCTTGCTGGCATGGTTGCGGGCGATCGAAAACAAGGTGCAGGTATCGCCGCAGCGCCGCACCACGAGCCGCCGGGACTCGAGCCGCGGGTAAATATAGCATTCACCCCGTACCGAAGGAGGACGGCCGTGGTTTATGTCCTTAAATTCCGTGTGAAGGCCAGCCAGTCGAAGGTGTCCCGTACCCTCTTTGCGGAAGCCGCGGCACAGCCCACCAAGGAAAAGGCGATTCAGCTGTTAAGCAATATCACCGGCGGCGACTTTATCGAGGACACGATCGAGATCCGCGAGCTCCGCGACTTCGACCCCATCGAGGTGAGGGGACAAGGCGCGACGGTTTTTACCTTGTAGCGAGGAGCCTTTTTAATCGCCGGCGGCGGCGCCGGTGTCACATTGTTTTTCCTTCCGGTCTCTTCATCCCTCTTTTCTTCCGCAGAAATCAGCTTGACGCGCGGATCGAGTTGACCTATTTTCACGGCCGATTAAAGCCGCGAAGGAGGGCAGCCGATGACTCTATTATTTAAGGCGATGAAACCGCTCGCAGGGGTGCTTGCCGCGTCGGGCCTGCTCGCAGCCGGCGCCGGCTTTGCGGCGGAAAAACCCCGCCCGGCAGAGGCCAGAAACATGCGGCTCGTCGGCGCCGATGGTCTCCAGGCGCGGAGCGCCTACCAGCCCGTTATCCAGCAGCAGGGCAGCCGCTTCATAGCCTACGTCGGGCATCATGGCGGCAGCGCGCCAAACCCGCTCACCGGCAAAACCGAGCCAAACGGCACCTCGATCATCGATGTCACCGACCCGCGCAAACCGCGCTATCTCTTCCACATTCCCGGCTCGGCGGAAGGCGAAGGCGAGGCCGGCGGCGCGCAGATGGTGCGCGTCTGCGGCGGTTTACCCGGCACGGACCGCGCCAAGTTCTTTTTGCTGCGCACACTCGGCAATCAGGGTCACGAGGTTTGGGATGTGACCGATCCGACGCATCCGAGCCATGTGAGTACCGTGCTTTCCGGCCTTACCACCACACATAAAAACTGGTGGGAATGCGACTCCGGCATCGCCTACCTCGTGTCATACAAAAAAGATGAAGGATGGCGCAGCCGGCCGGCAAAAATTTTCGATCTCAGCGATCCCGCCAAGCCGCGCTTCATCCGTGAATACGGTCTCGTCGGCGCCGAGCCCGGCTCGAAGGATGGCGAGCCGCCGCAGCCGCTCCACGGGCCGATCCGCCTCGGCAACCGCGTCTATTTCGGCTACGGTACCGCGCGCAGCGGCACGCTCCAGATCGTCGACCGCGACAAGCTGCTCAAGGGGGACCCCAAGGCCCGCGACCCGTTCGCGCCGACAGTCGAAAATATTCTCTACGCGCAGCTCGGGCGGATCGATCTGTATCCGAATACAGGAGCGCACACGACCTTTCCGGTCCTGGGAATGGAAATGCCCGAGTTTGCGAAAAGCGACAAAGGCAAGACCGCCGATTTTGTCGTGGTGGTGAACGAGGCGACGCAGAACGAGTGCCGCGAGTTCCGCCAGATGGTTTTCTTCGTCGATATCACGACCGAATCCCGGCCGTTTTCCGTCTCCAACTTTCAGGTGCCCGAAGCGAGCGGCAACTATTGCTCGCGCGGTGGCCGCTTCGGCGCACACTCGTCCAACGAGTCGTTCACGCCGATCTACTATAAGCGGGTCATCTTCGTCACCTATTTCAACGCCGGCGTGCGCGCGGTCGACATCCGCGATCCCTATCGGCCGAAAGAGATCGGCTATTACATACCGGCGATCACCGACAAGACCGACAAGCGCTGCGTCCCGGCCGCGGGCGGCGGCGAGGCCTGCAAAATTGCCATCCAGAGCAACAACGTCGAAGTCGACGACCGCGGCTATATCTATGTCGTCGACCGCGCCAACACCGGCATGCATATTCTTGAATTGACCGGCGACGCGCGCAAGGTCGCCAATTTCGCTAGATGAGGCGGAGTTTGACCGTACTTCTGTAAACTATTTTGCAGCTTTGTCGTCTAATCGTTGGCAGAGAAAGGAGGAACTGGATGGAGAAGGCGAAAAAGCTGCTTTTGCGGGGGTCTATTCTAGCATTGCTTCTGACCTCGCTCGGCGGCTGTTATTACGAGGTTCGAGGGCCCTACCCGCTGGTCACGTTCCATCGCCCCGGAGAATATTACAACCGTGATCGCGATTGCCGATATTCTCGCGACTGCTATCGCTAAAATTTAAGCCGAACCACTTTCCAGGCCCGAGCCGACCGGCTCGGGCCTTTTTTTTAACTTTCCCTGGGCTATACTTTCTAAGCGATGGATTTCGCTGCGTTTTGACCGTTTTCGAAACTCGTTCGTCTAATCGGTTGAAAGGGGGTGAGGAAAGATGACGAAGGCGAAAAAGCTGGCGAAAGCGGTTTTAACGGTTGTTCTTTTAGGGTCGCTCGCGGGCTGCATCTGGGTCGACCGCGGGGGCCGTGGATATTACGGCGGCAGTTCCGACTATTGCCGTTACCATTATTGCCGTTAGAAGGGGTGAACCATGCCGGCAAAAATCGATTCGACAAATTGCCGTAAGCGGCCGAAGAAGCGTTGAGGGCGGCTGAGGCCATAAAAACCAAAGGAGGCAAACTATGCGTTGGTGGAAAAAAACTGTGCTTGCTGCGCTCGCCGGGCTAATGCTGATCGGTTTCGCAGCCCAAGCGAACGCGCAGCCGTATGGGCGCGGCGGCGGCTGCCGCCGGGGCGATCGGCTCTTCATCCAGGATCTCGACATGTCGCCGGATCCGGTCATCCAGGGACAGCGGGTGCGGAATTGGATCGTGAAGATTCGTTTTGACGGGGACCGCCAATGCGAGACTGATATAGAAGTCCGCGAAGGCAACGATCTCGTCGGCCGGGGGCGCTATACGCTGCGTCCCGGAGTCAATGAAATCCAGATGCAGCCGGCGGAAGGCCACCGGCTGCGCGGGCGCGAGCACTGTTTCACCGTGACTGCCGACCTCGAAGGCACGCGCCGGCCGGTGGATGCCGATCGCCAGTTCTGCGCGCGCCAGCTACCGGCCTGGTCGCTGCGCGAGTGGGGCGATCGGGGCGGACCTGCGGCCCCGCCCTACGGTGGACCGAATCGTTAACTGACGTTCGTAGATTTTTAGTAATCGGAAACAAAAAGGCCCGGATCTTTCGATCCGGGCCTTTTATATTATCGTTGAATCCGTTCCGACTTATCGCCGCGGCCCGCGCCGGTTGAAGCTCGGACGCTGAAACGCCTCCTGGCTCGCGGCGGATTCCTTCAGCATCCTCGCGGTCTTGTTCCCCATGACGTCGACGACATGATTGTCCATCATGTGATCGCGCGCGCTCTTGATTTTCTGGCGCACCGCGTTGCGGCGCACGACGTCCTGCGCCGCGGCGATGAGATCGTCGAGCGCGAGCGACACCACGGCGCGCCGACCGCGAAGCAAGAGCTGCACGGTGAACCGCGGCGTTTCGCCTTGAGCCGTTTCTGAGGTGGAATAATCCAGGTTCTTGTCGATGCTGCGGACGATGCCCCTCAACATCGCCTCGTTTTCCTTGATCACCTCGCGTCCGGTCATCGTGTCTCCCTCCTGTATCGATACATATCAAATAAAAAAGCCCCGAAGGCGATAGGAAGTCCCGCGGGGCCTCAGTCTCTGCTGCCCTACAATGAAGAATCTATCGGGCTAAATTGTATGGCATCGGCCGCGAAAGATCAATCGGCCCAAGGATGGGAAATGGCTCGTTCCGGGTTCATCGAGGCCGACGTCCCGCGAATGAAATTTCCATTTGATTCTCGTCCAGGGCCGTCGAAGAAGCAGTTGACCGCGCGCGGCGTTATGCCTATTTTAAGCCGACGCCGGAGCAGCCCATGACGATCGAGGTGCTGGGCCACTGGGAGGTAAAATGAGCGATCGAATCAAAGCGTTGCTGCAGGACTACCGCGACGGCAGGCTCTCGCGCCGCGCGTTCGTCGCGCGGGCGCTCGGCCTCGCCGGCGCCGCGATGTTGTTCGGCTGCGCCGCGCGCACAGGCGACGGCGCGGCGACGAACGACGGCGCGCCCGTCGCCGGAAACGTCGAATTCAAAGGCAAAGCTGGGCCGCTTTCCGGCTATCTCGCGCGTCCCGCGGCGGGGAAGAATCCCGCCATCGTCATCACTCACGCGAACCAGGGACTCAACGAATACGCGCGCGACATCGCGCGTCGCCTCGCGCGCGAAGGCTATGCGGCGCTGGCGGTCGATTTTCTCTCGCGGCGCGGCGGCACCGGCGCGGTCAATCCCAAGGGGGAAGGCTTGAGCAACATTCGCGAGTTGGCGCCGTGGCAGGCGGTCGCGGAAGACTGCGCCGCCGCCTGCGATTACCTCCGCAGCCTTACGTACGTGCGCGGCGATCGCCTCGGCTTGATCGGCTTTTGTTGGGGCGGCGAGATGACTTTCTCGTCGGCGACCGAAGTGCGCGGACTTTCCGCCGTGGTAGTTTTTTACGGCCGCAGCCCGCAGCCGCTCGAGCGGGTGAAGAACATCGAGGCGCCGGTCCTCGCGCATTACGGCGAGAAGGATCCCGGCGTCAATCAGGATATCCCCGCCACCGTCACGGCGATGACTAAATACAACAAGCCCTACAGCTATAAAATATATCCCGGAGCGCAGCACGGCTTTCACACCAATACTTCGCCCGAGCGTTATCATCCGGAGGCGGCGAAAGAGGCGTGGGCCTGGACGCTCGAGTTTTTTAAAACCAACCTGCGGCGCGCCTAGAGCGTGGCATGAACATCGATCTCCACTCGCATTTTTTTCCCATCGAGGCGTTCGAAAGCGCCGGGCAACACCGCGACAAGGCGCCGCGCGCGACTGTCGCCGACGGGCGCCTGACGATCCGCTCCGGCGGCGGCATGCGCGGCAATCTCGGCGCGGCGATGTACGACGCCGCCGAGCGCTTGGGCGAGCTCGACGGCATGCAGATCGATCTTCAGGCCCTCTCGCCATCGCCGATTATGCTGTTTTACTGGGAAGAGCCGGCCGCCGCCGGCTATTTCTCGCGCCTCCAGAACGAGGCGATCCGGGCGGTTGTTGCGCGCTATCCCGACCGCTACGTCGGCTTCGGCAGCGCGCCGCTGCAGGACGTCCGCGAGGCGATCGCCGTGGCCGAGCACGCCAAGCGCCTCGGCCTGCGCGGGCTGGAGATCGGCACCGCCGTCGGCGACAAGCAGCTCGACGATCCGATCTTCGAGCCGTTCTTCGAGGCCGCTCAGGCTCTCGATCTCCTCCTCTTCGTGCATCCGACCGAGGACGGCATCGACATGGACGATCCGGTGAACGCGATGCTCGGCAACGTCCTCCAGTTTCCCTACCGCACCACGCTGATGATCGAGCGCATGATCCTCAAAGGGCTTTTCGAGAAATTTCAGAACCTCAAGCTCTGCCTCTCGCACGGCGGCGGGCTGCTCGCCTTCAACATCTGGCGGCTCGATCACGCCCACAGTGTGCGCGCGGAGCTGAGAAAATACATTGACAAGAAGCCGTCGGAATACCTGGGCCGGTTCTATTATGATACGATCGTCCACTCCGTCGCGGCGCTCGAATATCTGATCCGCATGGTCGGCGCCGATCGCGTCGTGATCGGCACCGATTACCCGATGGCGATGGGCGATTTCGATCCGATCGGCCGCATCATGCAGCTCGACGTTTCCGCGGACGAGCGCAGCGCGATTCTCGAAGGCAATGCTGCGCAGGCTCTGGGGCTTTCGATTCGACGCATCGCCAAGGAAGTGCGCTGATACAGCGAGACGAGGAGGTCCAATGCACGATGACGTACGGCCGCGCGTGACGCGGCGCGATTTTCTCGCCGCCGCGGCGGCGACGGCCATCGCCGCCGGAACGGCATCGGGGGCGGAAAAAACCAAGGAGACGAAGATGGCCAAGGGACCGATCGTGTGGCTCGACATGGATCAGAAAGAGCTCGACGACGCGTACGACCAGAGCGTCTACGCGCCCAACCAGGGCGAGATCCGCAAGCGGCGCATCGCCGCGTGCGAGCGGGCATTAAAACGCCTCGGCGCGCCCGAGCGCGTCGCCTACGGGCCGACGGAGATCGAAAAGCTCGATATCTATAAGACCAAGCGCGCGAACGCGCCGGTGCGGATTTTCATTCACGGCGGCGCGTGGCGCAACGGCGCTTCGAAAGAGTCCGCCTACATGGCGGAGATGTATCTTGCCGCGGGCGCCCATTTCGTCGTGCCGGACTTCAACGCGGTTACGGAAGTCGGCGGAAATCTTCAGACGATGGCGGGCCAGGTTAGGCGCGCCGTCGCGTGGGTGTGCAAGAACGCGACGAGCTTCGGCGGCGATCCGAACCGCATCTACCTTGCCGGCCATTCCTCCGGCGCGCACCTCGGCGGCGTCGTCACAGTGACCGATTGGGAAAAAGATTTCGACCTGCCGCGCGATGTCCTCAAAGGCGCGCTGCTCGTGAGCGGCATGTACGATTTGAAGGCGGTGCGCCTTTCCAAGCGCAGCCAATACGTCAAATTCGACGAGGAGACCGAAGAGAAGCTGAGCGCGCAGCGTCATCTCGACAAGCTCCACACGCCGCTCATCGTCGGACACGGCACGCTGGAGACCCCCGAGTTCCAGCGCCAGACGCGCGAGTTCGCCGCCGCGGTCAAGGCGGCCGGCAAGCCGGTCGAGTTCTTCATCGGCGAAGGCTACAACCACTTCGAGATGCAGGAGACGATGGCGAACCCCTTCGGCCTCGGCGGCCGCGCCGCGCTGGAACAGATGGGCTTTAAAGTGGGGGTCTGACGCCGCAAGCTTTTTTCATTGACGTTAACCATCCAACGGCCTTATCCTCGACCCCGGAACCTGGCGTATGGAAGAGCCGCATCCTAAGCCTACCGGAACGATCGCCGTTCTGATCGTCTACGCCGCCCTGAGCCTGGCTCTCTGGGGCTCGGTGTATCTTACGCTGCTGTTCCGCGGCTCGACGCAATGAACGGCCTAAGAATCGATTCGTATGAAAAAGTCTGGATGCTGGCGAGCGGCGTCCTGCTTGCCGTTTTTCTTGTCGCGGTCGCGGCGAGCGTTTTTCAAGGCTTCTCTCTTCCCGGCGATGAGCCGCGCCTCGACCCGACGCGCACGATGGTCGATCCTCCTTTCGCCCAGCCCGCCGTCGTCGAGCGCGCTCCCGGCCGCTATGACGCTTACGTGCGGGTGCAGATCTGGGCATTCGTTCCGAACGAGATCAAAGTTCCCGCCGGCTCTTCGGTGACATTTTACCTCACGAGCCCCGACGTGCAGCACGGCTTCATGATCGAGCGCACCAACGTCAACGTCATGGTGCTGCCCGGACAGGTGAGCAAGATCAGCGCGCGCTTCGACAAGCCCGGGGAATACCTTTTTGTCTGTCACGAGTATTGCGGCATCGGACATCACCTCATGTCGGGCAAGGTGATCGTGACGCCGAAATCGTAGCGGGGCCGTCATGGAGGAAAACGCCTTTCGTCTGGAAGAAAAGCTCACCGCGTGGCAGATCGGCATCGCGCTCGGCGCGCTTTTTCTCGGCACCTGGTTCGGCCCGCTGCAGGTCCTGGAGCACGCCGGCCTCGATCTCTACGGCAAGCTCGCGCCGGGCATCCAGAGCTATTATCAGGGGCTCAGCCTCCACGGCGTGTTGAATGCGCTCGTCTACACGACCTTTTTCATCAGCGGATTTCTGACTTACACCACGGTTCACAGCCTGCAAATGAAGCTTCGTTTTCCCGTTGTGAACGTTACGGGATTTCTGGTGATGGCGCTCGGGCTCGTCATGGCCGCGATTCCGCTACTGCTCAACCAGGCGACCGTGCTCTACACTTTTTACCCTCCGCTTCAGGCCAGCGCTTTTTTCTACATCGGCCTGACGCTCGTCGTGGTGGGTTCGTGGATCGAGGCCGTCGGTCTCTTCTTCACGCTCGCCGCCTGGCGTAAGACGCATCCGCAGGAACGGACGCCGTTCATCGCATTCGGCTCGGTGCTCACGATGGCGATGTGGTTGATCGCCTCGCTCGGTCTCGCCGCAGAGATGCTCTTCCTTCTCATCCCGTGGTCGCTCGGCTGGGTCAAAGGCACCGATCCGCTGCTCGGGCGAACGCTCTTCTGGTTTACGGGCCACCCGATCGTTTATTTCTGGCTGCTGCCGGTCTACGTCTCGTGGTACGGCATGCTGCCGAAGCAGGCGGGCGGAAAACTCTTCAGCGATCCGCTGGCGCGGTTGGCGTTCTGGCTTTTTCTCGTGCTTTCGATTCCGGTCGGCCTGCACCATCAGTTCGCCGATCCGGGAATCGCACCGCTGTGGAAGGGGCTGCACACGATCTTAACTTTCGGCGTGGCGTTTCCGAGTTTCATGACCGCCTTCACCGTCATCGCCTCGCTCGAGCTCGGCGGGCGCGCGCGCGGCGGCACGGGGCTTTTCGGGTGGATCGCCAAGCTCCCGTGGAGCGATCCATCCTTCGCCGCGCAGGCGCTCGCGATGTTGATCTTCGCCTTCGGCGGCATCGGAGGCATCATCAACGCGTCGTACAACATGGATCTCGTCGTCCACAATACGCTCTGGATCGTCGGCCATTTCCATCTGACCGTCGGCGCGGCCGTCGCTTTAAGCTTTATAGGTATCACCTACTGGCTGGTGCCGCACTTGACTGGAAAGGATCTGTGGAGCGCGCGCGCCGCGCGCGTCCAAGTGTGGAGCTTCGCCGCCGCGATGACGATCTTCTCCGCGAGCCATCATTACGTCGGCTTCCGCTACGGCGTGCCGCGCCGCACGATGCTCGGCGCGGCGCCCTATTTTGCGCCTGAGTGGCGGCCCTGGCTCGTCGTCGCGGCGGTCGGAGGGATCTTGCTCTGGGCGAGTCTCATGCTCCATTTTGTCCTCGTCATCGGGACGGTTTTCGGTTCGCGGAAGTCCGCCGCCCGTGTCGAAATGCCCGTCGCGGAGCCGCTGCGCGCCTCGGCCGAAACCCCTGCGTGGCTCGACACGTGGGTGCCGTGGCTCGTGGCCGCGATCGCCTTGATCGTTCTTTCCTACGGACCACCGCTTGCCCATATGATCGCCACGGCGGACCTGTCATCCATCGGCATGCGAGTCTGGTAGCGCGCGCGGAATAAATTCATTCATCGGTTGTCTCTCCCTTTCGTTTCCGGCACTATCTTAAGATTATTATGAGAACCGATGAGCAACTCGCAGTGAAATTGCCTGAAGAACAGAAGCGTAGCATCTATATCAACCGCCGCCGCGCGCTCCAGCCGCCGCGTCTGATGACGGGAAACGAGCGGCGCTGGCTCGATCCGAATCGAGGGTTTTTCAAGCTCTTCGAGCGCGCCATCGACCGCTACGTCTCGCGCTACGTCTTTCCGCATCTGCTCGGCCTCTGGCATCCCTACACCTGGCTTTTGCCGCGCCGGTTTTGCCTCGCCGAGACTTCGCTGACGCCGCTCGGCTGGCCCCAAGAGATGCCGCGGCTTCGGGTGCTGCTGCTCTCGGACATTCATACCGGGACGTTTTTAAAGCCCGAGATCGTTTCGGATATCATCGACGGCTTGATGGAGCTTGCGCCCGATCTCGTCGCGATCGCGGGCGATATCGTCACCGCGCAGGCGAGCGATCTGGACGGCTTCATTCCGGCTCTGGCGCCGCTCGCGCACGCGCCGCTCGGCGCATGGTACTGCCACGGCAACCACGATTATTTCGGCCGCGACGCCGAGAAGATCCGCACCCGCCTCGGCCACATCGGCATCCGCACGCTCAAGAACGAATCGGTCGAGCTGCGCCACGGCCACGGGAAATTCGTGCTCGGCGGCATCGACGATTACATCATGGGCAGGCCCGACTGGGACGCCCTGCTCGCCGCGCACGGCGCGCCCCATCTGCTGCTCGCGCATCATCCCGACTTGTTCTATCAGGCGGCTGCGCGCAGTGTGCCGCTCGTTCTCTCCGGCCACACACACGGCGGCCAGATTCGCTTCAACTACGGCCCGCCGATACTGCGCCAGAGCAGCTTCTGCCTCGACGAAGGGCTTTACGCCCACGCCTCCTCGCTGCTTGTCGTCTCGCGCGGTCTCGGCAGCGTCGGCCTCCCGTGGCGCTACGGCGCCGACCCCGAGGCGGTGCTGATCGAGATACAAGCCAACAGGCAATAGGCAACAGGCAAGAAACGCGAGATTCTCCGCTCTCGCTCAAAATGACAGAGGTTAGTTTGTCATCTTGAACGAAGTGAAGGATCTCTCCCGCTTCTTCCGGTCGATTGCCTAATGCCTTTTGCCTCTTCTTCGCCCTTGACGCCATCGCGCTCTTCTCCTATTTTCTCTTGCGATGAACGAGCTCTTTCCGCGG
>Ga0075423_10001196_pt1 | contig 22501 bp, 25 predicted proteins | sample SoiMethybrSBSTD2_FD_80114 | JGI IMG/M metagenome (GOLD analysis project Ga0075423, IMG submission 80114) | Bulk soil microbial communities from a Populus tree surrounding site in Tennessee, USA - Soil MetaG P. TD hybrid SBSTD2 | ecosystem: Environmental > Terrestrial > Soil > Tree plantation... | reverse complement strand
TCGACCACTACGAGAACCCGCGCAACGTCGGGTCGCTGCCGAAAGACGACGTCAACGTTGGCACCGGGCTCGTGGGTGCGCCGGAGTGCGGCGACGTGATGAAGCTGCAGGTCAAGGTCAATCCCGAGACCGGCGTCATCGACGATGCGAAGTTCAAGACGTTCGGCTGCGGATCGGCCATCGCGAGCTCGAGCCTGGCCACCGAATGGCTCAAGGGCAAGACCGTCGATCAGGCGCTGGCGATCAAGAACACCGACATCGTCGCCGAGCTCTCACTGCCACCGGTGAAGATTCACTGCTCGGTGCTGGCGGAAGACGCCATCAAAGCGGCGATTGCCGACTACAAGGCGAAGCAGGACAAGGACAAGGGTGTGCCGGCGTCGGCCGGTCACGCACAGCCGAACGCGTAATGATCCAAATCAGCGAGACCGCCGCGAAGAAGATTCAGACGTTGATGGCCAAGCAGGGCATCGACGAGGGCGGTCTCCGTGTGGGCGTGAAGGGCGGCGGCTGTTCAGGCCTGAGCTACACGTTCGCGTGGGAGAAAGAGCCGCGCGTCGGCGATGAGGTCTTCGAGGATCACGGCGCGAAGATCTACGTCGATCGCAAGAGCCTCTTGTTCCTGAACGGGACGACGCTCGACTACGACACGGCGCTGCTGTCGCGGGGCTTCGTGTTCAACAACCCAAACGCGAAACAGACCTGCGGCTGCGGCAGCTCCTTCGGCGCGTGACGTCCGCCTTCGCCAAGGCTACGGCGGGACTGCGCGCACGACGACCGCCCGACTTTCCATGACTTCGAATTCGATCCACGTCCAGCCCGTGTCGACGCTCGAGTGCCGCAGCTGCGGCGCCGGGGCTCCTGTCGACGAGCACTTCTGCCCGCAGTGCAGCCGGATTCTCGCGCTGGGCCGTCATGGCGACTACTTCGCGTTTCTCGGCCTGCCGCGAAAGCTGACGATCGAGTCCACCGATCTCGAACGGCGTTTCCGTGAGTTGAGCCGCAAGTTTCACCCCGACTACTTCTACAACGCGTCGCCGACAGAACGACTGGCCAGTCTCGAGCGCTCGTCGTATCTCAACGACGCCTATCGCGCGCTGAAGAATCCGGCGACGCGCATCGAGCACTTGCTGGCGATTGAAGGCATGCCGCCGGTGAAGTCTGAAGAAGGCGCGGCCAAGGTCCCACGGGGTCTTCTCGAAGAGGTGTTCGAGTTGAGCGAGCAACTCGATGAGATTCGCGACGCGCGCGAGTCGGGTGCGGATCGGTCCGGTCTGGCCGCGCGTCTGCAGTCGGCGCGCACGCCGATCGACGCCAAGCGCGACGAGCACGAGCGGCAGCTCGCCGCGCTGGCCGCGCAATGGGACGCGCAGATCGATTCGGGAACAGCGGCCGAAGCGCGTCGCGCAACGCTCGATGCGCTGCGTGAGCGGCTCCTGGAGCGCAATTACATCAACAATCTCCTGGCGTCGATTGAACGGGAGGTCGCCTCGCTGGGAATCGGGGATCAGGAATCAGGAATCAGGCGTGGGTAAAGTCGTCGGCATCGATCTCGGTACGACCAACAGTCTGGTCGCCTACGTTCGCGACGGCGCGCCGCAGGTGATTCGCGACGCGTCGGGCGACGGCCTGGTGCCATCGGTCGTGTCGCTTGGCGATGACGGGACGATCTTCGTCGGCCGCGAGGCGCAGCGACGCCTGCTCACCGCGCCGGGCCGCACCGCGTATTCGGTGAAGCGATTCATGGGCCGTGGCGTCGACGACGTACCTGACGAAGCCGCGCTGCTGCCGTTCCGCGTCGGCGGCGAAGCGGGCGGTGTGGTGCGCATCGGGCTCGGCACTTCCGAGTTCACGCCGCCGGAGCTCTCGGCCTTCGTGCTGCGCGAGCTGAAGCAACGCGCCGAGGATCACTTCCGCGATCAGGGCGAGTTCGACTACGAGGTCGATCGCGCGGTCATCACCGTTCCGGCTTACTTCAACGACGCGCAGCGCACGGCGACGCGCGACGCCGGCCGCATCGCCGGCCTCGAGGTGCTGCGCATCATCAGCGAGCCCACCGCCGCATCGCTGGCGTATGGACTGGAGAAGCGCGATCGGGGACTCATCGCCGTCTACGATCTGGGCGGCGGCACGTTCGATATCTCGATCCTGCGCGTCGAAGACGGTGTGTTCCACACCCTCGCGACCAACGGCGACACGCATCTCGGCGGCGACGATATCGATCGCGTGTTGATGGAACTCGTGCTGCGAGACATCGAGTCACGTTCCGCCGGGCCTAAAGACCCGGCCTACACTGCGCTGATTCAGGCGATCCGGAAATCCGCGATTCAAGCGAAATGGGATCTCTCCGATCACGAAGAAACAGAGATTCACGTCGAATCATCGGCCGCTCTTCCCAATCGATATCGCCGACGGATCGCGCGCGCCGAATTCGAGGCATTGATTCGTCCACTCGTCGATCGCACGCTCGGACCTGTGAAGCAGGCGTTGACCGATGCCGCCCTCGAGCCGCGAGAGATCGATGAAGTGGTCCTCGTCGGCGGCTCCACGCGCATCCCGCTCGTGCGCCGCCTCGTGGCCGATGTGTTCGGGCGCACGCCGCACAGCGATCTGAATCCGGATGAAGTGGTGGCGCTGGGCGCGGCGGTGCAGGCCGACATCCTGATCACCGGCCGGCGCGAGATGCTGCTGCTCGACGTCACGCCGCTGTCGCTCGGCATCGAGACGATCGGCGGCGTGGTGTCGAAGATCATCATGCGCAACTCGACGATCCCCGCGAGCGGACGCGAGATGTACACGACCAGCGTCGACAACCAGACCGCGGTCGACATCCACGTCATGCAGGGAGAGCGCGAACTCGTCGCCGACTGCCGATCGCTCGCGCACTTCAAGCTGCGCGGTATTCCGCCGATGCCGGCCGGTCTGCCGCGCATCGAGGTCCGCTTCCAGATCGACGCCAACGGCATCCTGAGCGTCGGCGCCCGCGAGCTGCGAACCGGCATCGAGCAGGCGATCGACGTGAAGCCGTCGTACGGCCTCACCGATCAGGAAGTCGAACGCATGCTGCTCGATTCGTTCGAGCATGCAGCCGCCGACTTCGACGCGCGTCTCCTGATCGAGACGAGGAACGAAGCGGAAACGGTGATCAACGCCACGGAGAAGTCGCTGCGGCGGCCCGATTTCGATGCGATCACCACCGGCGAGCTGACCGCCGCCGAAATCGAGCGCATCCATACCGCGCTCGCCGAACTGAAACACGTGATGACCAGCGCCGAGCGCGACGTCATTCACGCCAAGACCGATGCGCTCAATCACGCGACACGACACCTCGCCGAGGTCGTCATGAATCGCAGCGTCCGCGAGGCGCTGGCGGGGAAGAACGTGCAGGACGTCTGATGCCGAAGGTGACGTTCATCAAGGACGGCAAGGAAACGACCGTGGAGTTCGAGCACGGCAAGCTGCCGTATTCGCACCACGGGCTGCCGGAATCGTTTCTCGACGTGGCGATGCACTTCGGCATCCCGCTCGAGCACGCCTGCGGCGGCAGCTGCGCCTGCACGACGTGCCACCTGATCATTCGCAAGGGCAAACAGAATCTCAGCGAGGAGCAGGATAACGAGCTCGATCGGCTCGACACTGCCTGGGATCTCACCACCGATTCACGACTCGGTTGCCAGGCTGTCATCAAGGGCGACGTCGTAGCCGAGTTTCCGATGTATACACGGAACTACGTTCAGGAGGGCGGCGGGATTCAGCTGGGCAAGTCGGATGTGAAGGACGAGAAAGAGACCGGAGCGCGCCCGTGAAATGGACGGATTCTGAGGACATCGGCATCGCGCTGTTCGGGAAATTCTCAGCCGTCGACCCCCTGACCGTGCGCTTTACCGACCTCCGCGAGAAGGTCATGCAACTCGACGGCTTCGATGACGATCCCAAGGCCTCGAACGAACCCAAGCTCGAAGCGATCCAGATGGCTTGGTACGAAGAATGGAAGGAAAACCAGTAAACTCGCTGGTGCGTCTGAAATGACATGACACGGCGGCCCCTCGGCCTGACGGCGCTTCTGCTCTTCAGCCTGGTTCCCATCGCCTGGGCTTCCGATGGTGCGGCCGACGGACAGCCTTCAGCCGGCTCACAGATCGACGTCAGCCGCCTGCCGATCAACATCGAGCGCATCCATCGCCAGCTCCGCCAAACGACGGTACGTGAGGAGCGCGATGGCCTCAACCTCCGTTACATCGTCGACGTCTATGGCCAGGCGCCAAGACTCGAACTCTTCACCAAGAAGGACAACCTGCGGGAAGGCGCGGTGCCCTACGGGGCGCCGACGCATCAGGACATGCTGAACGTGATGACGCCGCAAGAGTACCGAGCCCCTGCTGCTGATTTCACCAGCCTGCTCCGATGGTTCTCGGGCAACAAGAAGTAGGTTGAGGATTCTGGTCGTCGCCGCGACCGCGGCCGAGGTCGCCCCGTTTGCGTCGCGGCTCCGTCATACGTCCAATCGAACCCCGCGCATGGTGCGCTACAGCGGCGCCGATCACGAAGTCGACATCCTCGTGAGCGGCGTCGGCATGGTGGCCACGGCGTCGTGGACGTCGCGCGAGTTGGCGCGCGAGCGCTACGAGCTGGCGGTCAATCTCGGTGTGTGCGGCAGCTTCAATCGCACGCTCGGACCGGGTATGGTGGTGCACGTGGTCTCCGACTGCATCGCCGAGCTCGGCGCCGAGGACGGCGACGATTTCCTCACGGTTCACGACCTGCGTCTGCTCGGCGAGAATGAGTTTCCGTTCGAGCGCGGCCGGCTGGTCAACGCCGCGCCGCCGCCGTTGCGCGCGCTCACGGCGCTTCGCAGCGCGACTGGCATCACCGTGAACACCGTGCACGGCAGCGAGCCATCGATTCAGCGGGTCGTCCAGCGTTTCAAGCCCGATATCGAGAGCATGGAGGGCGCCGGCTTCATGTACGCGGCCTTGATCCACGGCGTGCCGTTCGCGCAGATTCGCTCGGTCTCGAACGTCGTCGAGCGGCGCAATCGAAGTGCGTGGAAGCTCGATCTCGCGATCCGCGAGCTCGGCGAGACGGCATGGCGGCTGCTGCAGTCATGAGGCTGACGCTGGGATTCTCGCCGTGCCCGAACGACTGCTTCATGTTCGACGCGATGGTGCATCGCCGAGTCAATCTCGAGGGCCTCGAGTTCGACGTACGTCTGGCCGACATCGAGGCGCTCAACACCTCGGCATTTGCCGGAGATGTCGACGTCACCAAACTGAGTTTCCACGCCTACGCCTACTGCGCCGATCGGTACGTGCTGCTGGACGCGGGCAGCGCGCTCGGGCGCAACTGTGGGCCGCTGCTCATCTCGAAGCGGCCGATCGGCAGGGATGAAGTCGCCGCCGGATCGTTGCGGATCGCGATCCCCGGCAAATACACCACCGCTCGCTTCCTGCTCGGCCTCGCGTTTCCCGCCGCGCGCGACACGACCGAAGTGCTCTTCTCCGACATCGAGGGCGCGGTGCTGGACGGGACCTACGATGCGGGCCTGATCATTCACGAGAATCGATTTACCTACGAGGCCAAGGGGCTGAAGAAGATCATCGATCTCGGCGAGTACTGGGAGTCGGAAACCGGCGCGGCCATCCCGCTCGGCGGCATCGTCATCCGGCGTCAACTGCCAGACGACGTACGGCAGCGTGTCAATCGGGTGATGCGGCGGAGCGTCGAGTACGCGTTTGCGCATCGGACCGACAGCGTGCCGTTCGTGCGTACGCATGCACAGGAGATGAGTGAGGACGTGATGTATCGGCACATCGATCTGTACGTCAACGAGTACTCGATCGATCTCGGTGTGGAGGGTCGACGGGCGGTCGAGATGCTGTTCTCGCGCGCCCGCGCAGTCGGCGTGATTCCGGCGTTGAGCGATCGCCTGTTTCTGGGTGCGTGACATGGACTGGATCGAGACCGAGCGTCTGGTGCTGCGGGCACCGCGGATGAACGATGTTCAGGCGATCTTCGATCGCTACGCGTCGGATCCCGAGGTGACGCGATACCTGGCGTGGCCGCGCCACCGCTCGCTGGCCGAGACGCGCGCGTTCGTGAAATTCAGCAACCACCTGTGGGCCCGCTGGAACGCCGGGCCGATGGTGGCGATCTCGCGCGAGGACGGAACGCTCCTCGGCGGCTCGGGCCTGATGATCGAGACGTCTGACCACGCCTCGACCGGCTACGTCTTCGCGCGCGATGCGTGGGGAAAGGGCTACGCCACCGAATGCCTGCGCGCGATGCTCGATGTGGCGGTGAGGGCGGGCGTTCAACGCGTCACCGCGGAGTGTCATGCCGGTCATGCCGCGTCGAGGCACGTCCTCGACAAGTGCGGGTTTCAGCAGGAGGCGACGTTGAGGCAGATGGTGTTTCCGAATCTGTCGCCAGAGCCGCAGGACGTGTTGCTGTTTAGCCGTAGTGTCCGGGTGTAGGCCATTCTTCTGACCGATCTGCGACGGGGTTATCATGAGCCTCCCGTTATCGCGGAGGCAGGATGAAGAATCTCTTTCGAATCCTGGGGGCGGCCATTCTCGTGGTCGGATTGCTGGCCGGTGTGGCACTGACCGCGCAGTCTCCGACCATCACCGCCATCACCTTCCACAAGGACGTCGAGCCGATTCTCCAGAAGAACTGCCAGACGTGCCACCGGCCTGGTCAGGTCGCGCCGATGTCGTTCACGACCTACGACGCTGCCCGGCCGTACGCCCGGGCGATCAAGAACGCTGTGCAGTCGAGGAAGATGCCACCGTGGTTCGCCGACTCGCAGTTCGGCCCCTACCTGAACGACCGCTCGCTCAGCCAACGCGACATCGAGACGATCGCGCGCTGGGTCGATGTGGGCGCGCCCGAAGGCGACGCGCGCGACGCGCCGCCGGCGGTGCACTGGCCGCAGGGCTGGTTCATCGAGCCCGACATCATCGTCGACGGTCCGACCACCGACGTCCCGGCCCACACGAAGAACGACGTCGTCGAGTGGATCACCGTCATCATGCCGAGCGGGTTCACCAAGGACACGTGGGTGACGTCTGTGCAGATCAAGCCCGAGTTCCCGGAGGTGACTCATCACCTCTGCATCGGCTACATCGCGCACAACCCGCAATACAAGTACGGCGTCGCGTACTGGACCGACAAGGAGCGCGACAAAGACGGCGCCGCGCTGCCGGATAAGGGGCCGACGTTCCTCGGGCCCGGCGCGACGCGGAGCACCGACGACGACCCGACGCCGATCAAGATTCGTGAAGGTCTCAGCATTCCTCCGCCGGCGGTCGCGGAAGACTGCTACCTGCCGGGCAACTTCGCCGCGGATTACCGGCCGATCAACGCCGCGAAGCTCATTCCTGCGGGCTCGGATATCACCTTCAACCTTCACTACACGCCGAACGGCAAGGCAGTGACGGATCACGTCAAGGTTGGCTTCACGATCTCTGACAAAGCGCCCGAGCGCCGCTACCTGTCGTTCCTCACTTCGTCGCCGACCGACCCGGCCCGCTTCGCGATTCCGCCGAACGTGTCGAATTGGCAGAGCCCTCCAGCGGAAGTGACATTCCTGCAAGATGCCGAGCTGGTGTATCTGATGCCGCACATGCACGCACGCGGTAAGGACATGACGTATTCACTGGAATTCCCCGACGGCCGGCGGCAGGTGATCCTCAGCGTGCCGCGCTACGATTTCAACTGGCAGCTCGGCTACAACGTCTCGATCAACGTGCCGAAGGGCACGAAGCTCCACGTGGACGCGCACTTCGACAACTCGGCGAGCAACCGATCGAATCCCGATCCGAACAAGACGGTGTACTACGGATCGATGACGTGGGAAGAGATGATGAACCCGTTCTACAGCGTCGTCGTTCCGGTGAACGTCGATCCGCGGAACGTCGTGCGGAGCAGGTATCAGCAGGTCGGAGGAGGAGGTTAGAAAGAGGACGACTCTCTCATGCGTGCATACGCTCGTCGGCGATATCCTGAGCAACGCGCGCGATGATGCGATGCAGCTGGTACACGCCTTCGGTGATCGCCGCCGGTCCGGGCTGCAGGATGTAAGAGGACTTGATCTCGTAGATGTGGCCGTCCCGCACCGCGGGCACGTCGCTCCAGCCTGGCCGTGCCGCGATCTTCTCGGTGCGCACCGCCTTGCCGCACCACGACGCCACGATCACATCGGGCCTGCGCTTTCGCACTTCCTCCGCCGACACGATGCGATCGCGACCGAGCTTGGCGTCGCGCAGCTCGGGAAAGATTGAATCGCCGCCGGCAATCTCCACGAGCTCCTCCACCCAGCGGATACCCGAGATGAGCGGATCGTCCCACTCCTCGAAAAAGACCTTCGGCCGCGTCGGCAGCCGCATGGCACCGGCGCGAATCGAGTCGATCTCGAGCTCGAGACGCGATGCCAACGCGTGACCACGCTCAGGGCATCCAACGAGCGCGCTGAGCATCCGGATCATCTGCAGGATCTCGGCGACGCTGCGCTGATTGAACGCCATCACCGGGTAGCCCCGCTTCACGAGCTCGCAGGTGATGTTGGCCTGGAGATCCGAGAACGCCAGGATGAGGTCGGGCTGCAGCGCTTCGATGCGGTCGTACTTCGCACTGATGAACGCCGAGACGCGCGGCTTGCGCCGCGCTTCCGGTGGACGCACCGTGTAGCCCGACACGCCGACCACACGATGGCCTTCGCCGAGCAGGTACAAAGTCTCGGTGGTCTCTTCCGTCAGGCAAACGATGCGTGAAGGGTACGTAGTCATGAGGCCAGTTGCTGGTCGCGCCACACGAACGGTTCGCGGGTCACGATCTCGCCAGGTTCGAGACGGAGAGGGGCGCGGAACATCGGGCCTGCGTACACACACGAATGAAATTCGCCCTTCTCGCCGCACGGGTCGATGCCCTGCGGAAGATCGGAGAGCAGCGCAGCATCGAACTCGCGTCCGACGAACGACGCATCGAGCACACGCGTGTCGACGCACGCCAGACGGGCACGCAGGCCGCCGGCGATCATGTCGTTGGCGAGCGCTGTCGTCGGAATGCCCCACACAGGAAACAGCGGCGTCAGCCCCGATCCGGCGAGCCGATCCTCGCGGTACTTGCGGACGTCCTCGAGAAACAGATCTCCAAAAGCCACGTGAGTGAATCCCGCGGCTACCGCAGTCGACACCGCTCGCCCCATGCGGGCTTCGTACTCCTCGTTCGAGCACGGATGCGGAATCGGCACGACGATGAGTGGCAAACCCGCTGCCGCGGCCTGAGCCTCCAGCACCTCTCGCCTCACCGCATGCATCGCCACTCGATCGACGGCCTCATTCACCGTCGTCAACAGACCGGCCACCGCGCCGGGATGCTGCTGGTTCAGCACGTGAAGCGCCCACGCGCTGTCCTTGCCGCTGCTCCATGAGAGAAGGATCTTCATCGCCTACTTGAACGCCTCGGGGTGAATCAGTCGAGCGATCGCCTCGGCCGCCTGCGCCACTCGCGGTCCCGGCGTCACGAGATAGTCGTCGGTCACGATGCGAATGCGTCCGTCGCGCACGGCCGGAATCGACGGCAGCGAGTCCCACACCCGCCGCTCGTCCGGAATCCGTTCGCGGGGCAAGCCGGTTGGCCGGACCTCGAGAATCGCGCTCGGGGCGCGCGCGAGGATGGTCTCGACCGATGGTTGCACCGCTTCGCGCGGCACATCGGCGAACACATTGGTCCCGCCGGCGATCAGCAGAATGTCGTGCATGAACCCCACGCCGCCGCTCGCATAGAGGCCGCGCAGCGATCCCAGGTCGCGCTCGAAAACGAGCAGCGTGCGAATCTTCGGTTGCGTCGCAACTCGCGCCTGCACTGAATCGAGCCGCTGCTGAATCTGCTGTGCCAGCCGCTCGGACTCTCGCTCGCGACCCACCGTGCGCCCGAGATCGCGGATCGTCGAGAAGATCCCAGCCAGTCCTGCGTGCCGATAGTTGTAGGCGCGGATGCCGGCGCGCGCCAACTGCGTTTCGACCGTCGTTTGCGACCCGTAGACGATCACCAGATCGGGGCGCAGCGACAGAATGCGCTCCATGTCGGGATCGACCAGGGCGCCGACCCGCGGAAGCGATTTCACCTGTGGCGGAAAGTCATCGAAGCTGCTGACGCCAACGACCTGCGGCCCCGCTCCGATGGCGTACAGCATTTCCGTGAGCGCCGGCACCAGCGAGACGATTCGTTTCGGCGCCTCCGCCGCGCGCGGGTCCACGCCGCGCGCGACGATCGCGGCGATCGCGATCAGAACGACGACCGCTCTCCGCGTCAGCCTCGTCGAACCAGCAGCCATAAGAAGAAGGGACCTCCGAGCAGTGCGGTGATCACGCCGACGGGAATTTCGAGCGGTGCCAGCAGCGTGCGTGCACCGACATCGCAGGCGACGAGAAACGCGGCTCCAAACAGGGCCGACGCCGGCAGCACGACGCGATGATCGACGCCGACCAACAACCTGACCAGATGCGGCACCACGATGCCGACAAAGCCGATCGGGCCAGCGAGCGACACTGCGGCAGCTGTCGCCAACGATGCGCTCACGAACGACAACCGCTGTGCACGCGCCACATCCACACCGCGTGCGGTGGCGGCGTCGGTCCCGACGCTCAACAGGTTGAGCGATGAGGGCAGGAGTGCGAACAGCACAAACGCGATCACGATCAGCGGCAGCGCGGCGAGGATGGGTTGAAAGCTGCCGACGTCGAGGTCGCCCATCACCCAGCGCATCGCTCGATACACCTGGGCGAAGTTGGCGATGTACTGGAGGAACAGAATCAGCGCGGAGAAGAACGAATTCAGTGTGACGCCGGCCAGCAGCAGCACCGTGGTCGACATCGCGCGGTCGCGCAGCGTGGCCAGGCGATAGACGATCGCGGCGGCAATGGCCGCGCCCAGGAGACTGGCGAGCGGAACGACGGCGATCGGCCCGAATGAAACCGCCGCGCCGAGGACGATCGCGCTCATCGCGCCCAGCGATGCCCCGGCCGACACACCGAGTGTGAACGGCGTCGCCAGCGGATTGCGCAGCATCGCCTGGAAGACCACACCAGCCGCCGCGAGCGCGGCACCGGTGACCGCGCCGGCCAGTACGCGCGGCATGCGCGCAATGAAGAAGATCTGTGCGTCGACGTTGTCGCTGAATGGAATCGATCGATCGAAGACGCGGGCAAGGCTGATCGACGTGCTGCCCACGAGCGGTGCGAGCAGACACGTGACAATCGTCAGGGCGCCGAAGCCGAGCACGGTCAGCGTCAGGCGCGCCCGAATCGGGCGAATCGCGGGCGCTCCGACCGAGACCGTAGACTCGACCATGTTCATTGCGCTCTCGAGACGGGTGTCACCGTCAGGTGGCCCGCGCGCTCGTGATGGCGCACGTCGGCGACGACGCCGTAGATATCGCGCACTCTGCTTGCCGTCAACACATCGGTCGTCTGGCCCTGCGCGATCACGCGTCCCTCACGCATCAGGATCAGGCGATCGCAGACGGAGGCGGCAAGGTTCAGATCATGTGTCGCGAGCAGCATCGTCACCCCGCGCTCGCGATTGAGCTCGGACAATAGCGACGCGACATCGAGCTGATAGCCAAGATCCAACGACGCCGTGGGCTCGTCGAGCAGCAGCACATCGGAGGACTGCGCCAGCGCGCTGGCAATGACCACGCGCTGCTTTTCACCGCCGCTGAGCGTCATGTAAGCGCGATCGGCAAGATGATCCGTGCCCGTGGTCGCTAACGCATTGTGCGCGACGCGCAGATCATGCGGACCCTCCAGCTCGAACAATCCCAGGTGCGGGTGGCGGCCCATCAACACCATCTCGAGCGCCGTGTAGTCGAAGGCCGGATGGGTCTCCTGCGGAACGAGAGCGATCTGTCGTGCGATCTCGCGTCGCGAGAGATCCTTGAGGGGGCGCTCCTTGAGCGTCACCGTCCCCGACTCTGGCGTCAGGATGCCGGCAAGCAGCCTGAGCAGCGTGGTCTTTCCGCAGCCATTCGGACCGAGCAGCCCCGTCAACGATCCTCGGGGGACCTCGATCGTCACGTCACGCAGCGAGAAGCCGCTGCGGTCGCGTCCGCGCGCGTATCCGTACGACAGATCAGATCCGCGCAGCACCGGCAGCGTCTCCAGCGAGTTCGCGCTCGCCGAGCAGGATATCGATCGCCCAACAGCCGTCGTGAGCGACGGTCTGACCGATCGTTGCGTCGATCGGTGTGGAGAACAGAGGCGCATCCACGACGACGGTGTGGTATTCGCCGTGTTCACCGCAGGCATCGACGCCGAGTTTCTGTAACTCGGGCAGCAGTTCAATCGTCAGCCGCCGGCCCAGCCACTCCGGGCTCATGAGGTCGCCACGCACGGTGACGATCTGCGCGGCTGCGCCGGTCGCGATGAACTCCCGATAGAGCGCATCAGTGGGCTCGCCCCACAGCGGTTCAATCGCGGCGAGTCCTTCCGCCGCGCACACCCGCTCGGGGAAGGCGCGGTTCGATTCGTACATGATGTCGCCGAAGATCACGTGGGTCACGTCGAGCGATCGCAACTCGCGAAGCGCGGCGCGGTACGCGTTCTCGTACGTCGACCATGACGCACAGCCGCGCACATGCGCGAGACCGAGGCGCTCGGTCTGCGCGGCGACGACCTCGGGTCGAAGCCCGTGCGAACGGCTCCGCGAGCCGTCGTCGTTGAACATCGTGATTGCGGCGACGACGTCGAACTGCGACAGCGATCGATGGAGGGCAAGGTAGCTGTCCTTGCCTCCGCTCCAGGACACGGCGGCGCGAGGCTTCACAGGCCTGGCCGGTTGAATTGAACGCGAGTTCGAGAATTCATCACGTCTCCTCCTCGGCGTCCATCGCGCCGGGCCTCGTCCGAACCGGTCCGGCTAAAGCCGGACACTACGTACGAGTGTGAAGGGACAGAGCGCCGGGGCAGGTGTCCTGACTTGCTCGCCGTTACCCTTTCGAGCTTCAGCGCGCTTACAGTGGCGGGACCGCGTGGGATTCGCACCCACTTCCCCTGAGTCACCCGGGCGGTGTCAGTTGTTGTTCGCAATCATAGCACGCTAAGATCGTTGAGGTTTTCCGAGTGAAATCGCGTCTTCATGTGGCCGGTCTGGCCGAGATCGACGACAAGCTGCAGGCTGGAGAGCGGCTCACGCTCGAGGACGGCGTGCGTCTGTTCGACACTCCCGATCTGCTTGCGGTCGGATGGCTCGCCAATCGTGAGCGCGAGAAGCGCCACGGCGCGCGCACCTACTTCAACTACAACCTGCGTCTCGAGCCGACCAACGTCTGTGAAGCAAGCTGCCTGTTCTGTTCGTTCGCGCGGCTGAAGCCCGGCATGCCCGAGGCGTACACGATGTCGCTCGAAGAAGCGTGGGACAAGCTGCGGCAGCGCGCGAACCAGCCGCTCACCGAACTGCACATCGTCAACGGACTCAACCCCGATCTGCCCTTCAGTTACTACACGGACCTGCTGCGCGGCTTCAAACGGATCCGCCCCGGCATTCATCTCAAGTGCTTCACAGCCGTCGAGATCGCATTCTTCGCGGACCTGTACGAAAAAACCGATGAAGGCGTGCTGCGTGAGTTGAGAGACGCAGGACTCGATTCACTGCCGGGCGGCGGTGCGGAGATCTTCGCCGAGCGCGTGCGCAGAAAGATCTGTCACGACAAATGCGGTGCCGATCGCTATCTCGACATCCATCGCAGTGCGCATCGCATGGGGATGCGTTCGAACGTCACGATGCTCTACGGCCACATCGAGACGATGGAGGAGCGCGTCGATCACATGCTCCGGGCGCGTGCGCTGCAGGATGAGACCGGTGGCTTCCAGGCGTTCATTCCGCTGGCGTTCCATCCCGACAACAACCAGATGCGCAAGCTGCCGGCCCCGAGCGGCACCGACACGCTGCGCGTGCACGCGGTCGCGCGATTGATCTGCGACAACATTCCGCACATCAAAGCGTTTTGGATTGCAACGGGGATCGAGCTCGCGCAGACGGCGTTGTGGTTTGGCGTCGACGATCTCGACGGCACCGTGCAGGAAGAGAAGATCTACCACATGGCCGGATCGCAGACGCCCGAGGGCATGACCACGGCGGCGCTGGGTCGCCTGGTGCGCGCCGCGGGACGAGAGCCGTACGAACGCGACACGCTCTACAACATCGTCAACGATCTAACGGCGCCTGCGTCCACACTCTGAGCGTCGCATGGGCGCGCCACTTCGAGGCGCCGGCGGGCTCGGGTGAGTCATGCTCCGCAAGTGGTTCGAGGCCGTAGGACCGCACGCTTGGCGTCGAAGGGTGACGGCACCTAGCGCGACTGCACGATTTCTTCGCTGGGTTCGCGATCGATTTCACGAGGCGGTATAATGCCGATAGGTCCAAATCCCATCGGCGATAGCCGTTGATGGGGTTTGGGCTTTTTCACGTCTCCACTTTGCGAAAAGTTTCACAAAGGGGTGGGCTGAACAATGGCGACGATCATTCCGCTGCTGATCGAGTACGAGAAAGAGCACATCTCCGAGCGTCAGGCCCTACCGGAGAAGTATCTCGGTCTGTCCGACGAGGAGATGACGCGGCGCATTCGCGAGGCACGCGCGACGCTCGGCACCAAGCTCGTCATCCTCGGCCATCACTACCAGCGCGACGAGGTGATCCAGTTCGCCGACTACACGGGCGACTCGTTCAAGCTCGCGCGTCAGATCGCGTCGCGACCGGAAGCCGATTACATCGTGTTCTGCGGCGTGCATTTCATGGCCGAGAGCGCTGACGTGCTCTGCGCGCCGCATCAGCAGGTCATCCTGCCCGATCTGGCCGCAGGCTGCTCAATGGCCGACATGGCCGACCCCGATCAGCTCGAGTCGTGCTGGGAAGAGCTCGGTCAAATGGGGATCACCCCTCGACAGAGCTCGGGGCTGGCCGGCGTCGTGCCGGTCACGTACATCAATTCAGCCGCGTCGATTAAGTCGTTCGTCGGCGAACGCGGCGGCACGGTCTGCACATCGTCGAACGCGATGGCGACCTTGAGGTGGGGATTCACGCACGGAGAGAAGATCCTGTTCCTGCCCGATCAGCATCTTGGTCGCAACACGGCGTACAAGATGGGCATCGGTCTCGACGAGATGGTGGTGTGGGATCCCAACGAGATCTTCGGTGGCCTCGATCCGGACGAGGTGCGCCGCGCGAAGATGATTTTGTGGAAGGGGCATTGCTCCGTTCACACGCGCTTCACGGCACGGCAGATTGCCGCGGTGCGGCAGCAGCACCCTGGCATTCGTGTGATCGTTCACCCCGAAGTGCCGTGGGACGTGGTGCAGGCGGCCGACGATAGCGGCAGCACCGAATACATCATCAAGACGGTGAGCAACAGCCCAGAGGGATCGGTGTGGGCGGTCGGCACCGAAGTGCACCTCGTCAACCGGTTGGCTGAGCAGCTTGCCCCCGCGCGCACGGTGATCTCGCTCGACCAATTCGGCTGCCTGTGCTCGACGATGTTTCGCGTCTCGCCGAACCATCTGCTCTGGATTCTCGAGGAGCTCATCGACGGTCGCGTCCACAACCGCATTGTCGTGCCCGACGAGCAGAAGCACTGGAACCGCGTCGCGCTCGAGCGGATGTTGTCGATTTCCTAAGTCGTAGAGGCGGGTCTTCAGACCCGCCGTCTTGGAGTACGATTCCCTCTTTGACGATCGAAGAAAGCTACCGTCGAGGAGGGGAAGAATGGCGCACGAACTGCCCAAGCTCCCGTACGACTTCGCCGCGCTCGAGCCGCATATCGACGCGCAGACGATGCAGATTCATCACGGGAAGCACCACCAGGCCTACGTTACCAACCTGAACACCGCGCTCGAGAAGCACCCGGACCTGCAGGGCAAGAGCGTCGAAGATCTCTGTCGCAGCATCAATAGCATTCCCGAAGCCATTCGCACCGCCGTGCGCAACAATGGCGGCGGCCACTGGAACCACAGCATGTTCTGGACGTGGATGGCGCCCAACGCCGGCGGCACGCCGACGGGAAAAGCGGGCGACGCGATCAACGCGTCATTCGGCAGCTTCGATGCGTTCAAGGAGCAATGGGGTAAGGCCGGTGCCGGACGATTCGGCAGCGGCTGGGTGTGGCTGTTGAACGACGGCGGCAAGCTGTCGATCACCAGCACGCCGAATCAGGACAACCCGCTGATGGAAGGCAAAATGCCCGTGCTCGGTCTCGACGTGTGGGAGCACGCGTACTACTTGAAGTATCAGAACCGTCGTCCGGACTACATCACCGCGTGGTGGAACGTGGTGAATTGGGCGGCGGTCAGCAAGGCGCTCTGACATCGCGCAGGCTGAGCCCTGCGCTGTACCACGGTGCGTAGAGCGGGGGCTTCAGCCCCCGCGTCTCACGCACCCACCTGCCACTTCCTGATCGCATCGATCGGGTGAATCAACATCAGGATGTTGAGCGTGAGGTTGTCGCGAATCGCGATCGCCAGAATGATTTCGGTTGCGACGACCCACGACACCGTCCACCACCAGCGGAAGCGGCTGGCGAGCACGAATCCGATCAGGCACGCGACGATGTCCGACATCGAGTTGAGGATGCTGTCGCCGTAATACCCGAGCGCGATCGTAGCCGCGCGATAACGATTGATCACGGTGTCGGTGTTCTCGTACGCCTCCCACGCGCCCTCGATCGTCACAGCGACGATGACCCGGGCACTCGTGGATGCCGGACCCATGGCAAGGTGCGTCAGACCGTAGAAGATCGCGCCGTGAATCACGTGACTGAACGTGTACGGATCAGCGACCTGCTGCGAGTTCTGGTCGCTGCTGACGTCTCCGACCCATAGCCGCACGGGCCCGTGCCGGTAGACAGGGGAGCGGCCCATCGCGAGTTCGAGCGTCGCAGTCAGGGCGACAACCGCCATGACAATCACGACATCGCGCGTCCAGGCCGCCTGCCGCCCGTGGAGGTAGCGGCGTCCCGCCCACGACAGCAGGGCGGCGGCGCCGGCTACTAACAGAGGCGGGACAAGGCCGTCCAGTCGCATCAGGGGATTCCCGGAGAAGACGGCATGCCCGTGATTGTTGTAGTATGCGCCCCGATCCTAGCTCCTCTGCTGACAAACCGGCACATTCAAGGGGAAAACTATGAAGGCGAAGGTCCCGGCGTTACTTATCTTCATGTTGGTATTCGGCGTGTTCGTGATTACTCAAAGCGTGGACGGCAAGTGGACCGGCGAGGTCCAGGGCGGACGCGGACCGCAGCAGGTCTCGCTCACGTTGAAAGCGGATGGCACCAAGCTGACGGGCACGACCGCCGGCCGCGGTGGTGATACTCCGATTGCGGATGGCACCATCAACAAGAACGAAATCAAGTTCAAGACAACACAGCAGGGCCGCGGCGGCGAGATCACGATGGAGTGGACTGGCACGCTGAAGGGCGACGAGATCGCCATGAAGCGATCGGTGGCGGGCCGCGAGGGCGCGCCGCAGGAGTTCACGCTGAAGCGAGAGAAGTAACGCACGTTCGTGGGGTCCGGCCTCAGCCGGACCATGAGGGGTCCGGCGCAAGCCGGACCCTTGTCCGGAGGCGAGATGACGCGCGTGGTCTGGTGCACGTCTGCGCTCGTCGCCCTGCTCTCGCTGAGCAGCCTTGCCGGTCAATCTCGATCGGTAGCCGACGGTGTGTACTCCACTCCGCAAGCTGCCCGTGGTCTGCAGATCTACCGCACGCAATGTGCCGAGTGTCATGGCGCCGCGATGGAAGGCACGAGCGGACCGCCGCTCGCCGGTGACTTCTTCCTGTCGAATTGGAGCACGCGATCGCTGAGCGCGCTCGTCGATCGAATCCAAAAGACGATGCCGTTCAGCGCGCCTGGTACGCTGACCCGGCAACAATCGACCGACCTCGTGGCGGCGATTCTTCAAGGCGGGAAGTTCCCTGGCGGCCAGGCCGAGTTGAGCGATGTCGTGCTGGCGCAGACGACGTTTCCGCAGGCGCGGCGGTCGCCCACACCAGCAGCCACATCGAGCGGCGCGACGCTTTCCCCACCTGAAGGCAACCTCGCCGAGTTGATGCGAGCGATCGCGTTCCCGAATTCGAACATCATCTTCAACGTGCAAGTGAAAGATCCCGGCCAGGAGCAGAAGAGCAACCTGGCCGTGAAGCCGTTCGACTACGTCGAGTGGGGATCGACGCAGTATCGCGGCTGGCTCGCCGTCGATCAGGCCTCGGTGGCGATCATCGAAACCGCGCCGCTGCTGCTGACGCCGGGACGTAAGTGTCAGAACGGACGGCCGGTGCCGGTCGATCGCGCGGATTGGAAGGCGTTCGTCGCCGCACTCGCGGATGTGGGCCGCCTCGCCCGACGCGCGTCGCAGGCGAGGAACTTCGAGGCGTTCGGCGAGGTCAGCGAGAAGCTGAACGACGCCTGCGCCAACTGTCACAAGGTCTATCGCGACAAAGGCGGGACCGAGGGAAGCGGAGCGGCTCGATGTCAGTGAGGTAACACATCATGCGTCTGATCTCGCTTGTATCGGCGGCGTCATTCCTGATCCTCTCGGGGCCTGCGTTCGCACAGGACTGGATCGAGTACCTCAATCGTGAAGACGCCTTCACGGTCAACTTGCCGCAGCAACCGCGAGTGCAGGACATCACTTACAAGACCGAATACGGTCTCGCGTTGCCCGGGCACATCTACAGCGTTGACAACGGCAAGAACCGCTACTCCATCACCGTCGTCGATCTGGCCGATACAGAAAAGCTCCACACGGCTCGAGCCGAGGACTGCAAGAAGAAAGGCGGCGAAGGCGACGCGTGTCAGAACGACTGGCGCGTCGACGTGCAGGGCGCGATCGTTCACGCGGCCTTCCAGTTCTTTCAGCGCAACGCCAAGGTCACGCACTACTCGTGGTACGTGCTCGATCAGGTCGAGGGCAATCAGCTGCAGCTCGCCAACCCGGATGGATCGCGCACGTTTGCCGCCATCCACAGACACGCCACGCGGCTCTACATCCTCGAGGCCACCGTACCGAAAGGCGCCCCGGCGCCGGGCCTGTTTCAGCAATCGCTGCAGTTTCTCGATGAGACCGGAAAGCCGCTTCGTTATCGCAGGTTCTACACGACCGGCTATACCGACGAATGGAAGTTCCCGAGCGCGCCTCCACCTCGGGCGCGATAGCCACGAAGCACAACGAAGGATACGAAGATCTTTCTCAACTGAGGAGCCGACCATGCCCGTTCGATCTCTGCGCCTCGCGATTGTTTGTGCAGTGTGCGCGGTCGTTCCCGCGTGGGCCCATCACTCTCACGGCAACTACGACCTGACGGCGTGGACGACGATGGAAGGAAAGGTCACCGAGGTGCACCTGCTGGTGCCGCACTCGTGGATCTATCTCGAGGTCAAAGATAAGAAGAGCGCCGAACCAACTGTGTGGGCGCTCGAAGCCACAGGTCCAGGCGGTCTTCAGCGAGTTGGCATCAAGAAGGAAGACGTGAGGACGGGCGACACCATCAAGGTGCGATGCCACCTGCTGCGCGACGGATCGAACGGCTGCCTGCTCGGCTACGTGACGCCGATGCACGGCGACGTTGCGCGCGGCCATGGCGTCGAGCGCGATTGGGATGGCGGCGGCGGTGCAGGAACACCTGCGCCGGCCGCGGCCCCGACGAAATAGTCTACGTGCCTGGTGCCGGCTTCAGCCGAACCTAATTCAGAGTTGCGTCGAGCGTAATCTTCGCGTTCAGCAGCTTGGAGATCGGACAGCCGGCCTTCGCGCCCTCGGCCGCCTCTTGAAACTTCGCCTGGTCGGCGTTGGGGATCTGGGCGTGCATCTTCAGATGGCTCGACGTGACGGAGAAGCCCTCCCCGACCTTTTCGAGCGTGACTGTTGCCGTGGTCTCGATGCTATCGGCCTTCATACCGGCGTTCCCGAGAAACAGCGAGAGCGCCATCGAGTAGCAGGCAGCGTGCGCCGCGGCGATGAGCTCCTCCGGATTGGTGCCCTTCTCGTTCTCGAACCGCATACGGAAGTTGTAGGGCGTCGACGACAGCACACCGCTCTCGGTTGAAACCGTGCCCTTTCCGTCCTGCAGTCCTCCACGCCACACGGCGCTCGCGTTCCGTTTCATGATGTCTCCGAATCTTTAGGTCCGCCTGAGGGCGGACACTACGTACGAGGCGGGTCTGCCTTCGACTTCGCAGAAGACCCGCCTCTCGGGTTGATGTCAGTGCGCAACGGCTGGAGGAACCGTCGCTGCCACGCCGGCCACTGCCGGCGCCACTTGCGGCGCGGGTGCCGCAGGTTTGTGTGCGGCGGGCGCCGGAATCCGTTCCTTCAGCAGCCGATCCGCGTGCGCGAAGAAATCCTCCATCGCGATCTTACCCGCGTCGACGTCCGCGAGCAGCGCCCGCTGCGCCTGGTACTCGCGGTTCTCGATGCCGGCCTTGCTCTGCAGCAGCCGCCACGCCTTTCGACGCTCGACGCAGAAGAGCACGAGCTGGCGAGAGAGCGAGCGGAACTCGAGCTGACCGTTCGCGCCCTGAATCGAAATGTAGACGCCGAAGTCGGGGACGTAGGAGCGATGGCCGGAGACGAGATACCGTCGGTAGACCACATCCTGCTGCGTGATCCGGACGAGCATGTTCTCGAGCGGGATCAACTTGGCAAGATCCTCGGGCTTCACCTTCTTGAGGTGATTGCGGAATCGCGCTTCGGTGGCGCACCAGTGCGCGACCGTGTACCGATACGGTGTGTTCGCGGTCTTGAATCGCGTCTCGAACCAGTCCATGTCGAGGCTCGGGTTGCCCTTGAGATCGAGCGCTTCCTGATACGTCTCTCCGAGCCGCGGATTGAAGACGAACTCGGGCGCGCCGCGTGAATCGCGGACACGCTGCGCCTGCGTCAGCGCCAGATCGTCGGCCACGCCGTGCTCGGGCTGACAGGTGGTGAAGCACTGCAGGAACGCGGTGCCGCGGTACTCGATGCCGTCGAGAATCGCGCGATAGAGCTTCGGTGCGTTCGCGATCGACACCTGCGCGACGAACGGCGACCCGTGACCGGCGAGGAACGTCTCGGCCACAGTCTTCTTCTCGACGTTCTTGCCCTGCGTGGCCGCGCCGAACACGTTCATGTCGTTGCCGCCAAGCATCGGCGTTGAGTCGGAGTTCTGTCCGCCGGTGTTCGAGTACACCTGCGTGTCCAGCATCACCGCTTTCACGTTCGGCCGGTTCTGCAGGATCACCTTCGACATGTTCTGATAGCCGATGTCGCCCATGCCGCCATCGCCGCCGACGACCCACACCTTCGGCATCTCGAGGATTTCCTGATCGGTCATCGTCGCGTCGGTGAAGTGCACGTACTCGTAGTACTCGCGCGGATTGATGACATCTTTCTCGCGAGTCACCAACGCGTCGAGCAGCCGCTCCGGGATCACCGATCGACGACCGTGATCGACGATGAAGCTCTCGCCGAGGAGCCAGCCGACCGTGATGCCGTCCTGGAAGAGCGAGTTCATCCAGGGATACGGATGCGGGTTGTTGGGCGGGGTCGATCCATAGACCGTGTTGCAGCCGGTGTGCGCGGCCATGGCCATCACCGACATGCCGTTGGCGGCGCGGCCATCGATTGCCTGCAGGTTCTTGTGGATGAACGCTTCGTGTCGCAGCACCTCGGTGATGGCGCCGATGATGTCCTTGTCGGAGATCGGTCCGTGCGCCGCCATGCGATCCCTGGTGTCCTTGTCGTCTTCGCCGCCGAGGCCCATGAGCATGTGCGCCACCGCCTGGCGGAACAGGTCGTATTCGGCCTGGCTGCGCGCCTTCATTTCAGCGAGCTTCTGCTCGCCGACCTTCTCGAGCTCGTTGGCCTTGCGGCGGAAGCGATCGGCCTTCGCGTGATAGAGCGGCCGCATGTACGCTTCGGTCACTGCCGCCACCGAACGCAGGATGCTCTTCTCGCCGCAGCCGGCGCAGGCGCCGTCGCCCGAGACGAGCGCGTCGTAGTTCTTCCGCACCATGAGCATGTTGCGGAGCGTCGCCGTCTTGGAATCCTGCGGGCGAACGTCGTTGTAGAGACCGAGATACTTCTGCGACGTGTCGGGCAGCAGGTTGAGGAACGCGGTGCCGCTTTCGTGCTCGGCGTTGACTTCCTCGGTCTCCTGTACCATCCGCAGCGCCTGGTGCTCGCCGCAGGCGGTGACGCACGCCGCGCACCCCTTGCAGAGATCCGACACGAAGATCGAGAAGATGCCGCCCGAGCCGGGGCTCTTCTTCTCCGGCGTCGCGAAGATGGCGTTGGCCTTGTGGAACGCCATCGGCACCTTGTCGATCACGCTGAAGAATTCTTCCTTCGCCGCCGGCGAGAAGCCGTTGACCGCGTGCGTGACGTCCTTGATGAACTGCTGGGCAGGCGTCTTGTCGTTCTTGGCCACCGCCTCGCGCATCCGCTCGCGCGTTTGTCTGGTGATCTCCGGCAG
>Ga0075423_10001194_pt1 | contig 22522 bp, 21 predicted proteins | sample SoiMethybrSBSTD2_FD_80114 | JGI IMG/M metagenome (GOLD analysis project Ga0075423, IMG submission 80114) | Bulk soil microbial communities from a Populus tree surrounding site in Tennessee, USA - Soil MetaG P. TD hybrid SBSTD2 | ecosystem: Environmental > Terrestrial > Soil > Tree plantation... | reverse complement strand
TATCAGATGGCGATCGACGGCATGCTCGACCAGCTGCACGATCCGTATTCCGTCTTCCTGAAGCGGGACGACTTCCGCGCGCTCAACGAGGCGACGACCGGCAACTACGGCGGCCTGGGCATCCAGATCGACGTGCGGGACGGCTGGATCACGGTGGTGGCGCCGCTCCCCGACACCCCCGCGGAGCGGGCGGGGATCCAGTCGGGCGACCAGATCACTGCGCTGGACGGTCGCTCGACCGAGGGCTGGAAGAACGATCAGGCCGTGAAGCAGCTGCGCGGCGAGCCGGGCAGCGCGGTGGAGCTGAAGGTGCGCCGGGTCGGCGTCGACGGGCCGCTCACCTTCAAGCTCACCCGCGCCACGATCCACATCCGCTCGGTCCAAGTCTCGATGATGCTCGATGACAAGGTGGGCTACGTCCTGCTCACGCCCGTGAGCGAGACGTCCGCACAGGAGCTCACGGACGCCGTGAACGGGCTGGTCCAAAAGGGGATGAAGGCACTGGTGCTCGATCTGCGGGGCAATCCGGGAGGGTTGCTCGACCAGGGCGTCGCGGTAAGCGAGCTGTTCCTCGACCCGGGGCAGGAGGTCGTAGAAACCCGGGGCCGGGCGCCCACCACGTCCAAGACCTACCGCGACGCGAAGCCACAGCCGTGGCCGCACCTTCCGGTGGTCGTCCTCACCAACGGGGGCACGGCGAGCGCGGCTGAGATCATTACGGGCGCGCTGCAGGATCACGACCGCGCGGTGGTGGTCGGAACGCCCACGTTCGGCAAGGGGCTGGTGCAGTCGCTATGGCAGCTCACGCCCGAGACGGCCTTGAAGCTCACGACGGCGCGCTGGTTCACGCCCAGCGGCCGGACCATTCAGCGCAAGAGCAAGAACGAAGAGGACCAGTTGGCGCAGGCCGAGGCGGCGGAGCTGGGGCGCGACAGCACCAAGGTCGACTCCTCGCTGGTATTTCGCACGGACCACGGTCGGGTCGTCATGGGCGGCGGCGGGATCCGGCCGGACCTGTTCGTGGCGCCCGACACGTTCACCACCGCGGAGCGCGCCTTCGTCAAAGGCCTGGGCAACAAGATCCCGACCTATTGGGACGTGCGCACCGCCTACGCGCTCGAGATCAAGACGTCGGGCCGGGTGAAGACCCCGGACTTCACCGTCTCACCGGACATGGCCGACGAGGTCATCCGGCGGCTGCGGACCCGGGGCGTCGCCCTGGCGGACAGCGTCCTCGCGGGCGCCCGGCACGTGATCAGCCAGGATCTGGGGTACGAGATCGCGCGCTATGTCTTCGGCCGTCCGGCCGAAGTGCGCCGCCAGCGAGAGGAAGACCGCCAGGTGCGTGCCGCCCTGGGGCTGGCCCGCCGCGCCAAGTCGCCCCAGGATCTCCTCGCCCTCGCCGCCGCCCAGCTGCCGGCTCCGCTGCGGAATTAAGGTGGCGCCCCACGTCGTGGGGATCATCGGGCCGGGGCGCGCGGGGGTCGGATTGGCGCTCGCGCTGGCCCGCAGGACCTACGACGTGCGTCTCCATGGCCGGAACAAGAAGCGGGTCCCGAAGCCCCTCAAGCTGACCGTTGGTCCCGAGCACGAGCCGCCCGCCTGGATCGCCCAGGCGGGCGTCGTCATTCTCGCCGTGCGGGATGACGCGATCCGGCCCCTGGCGGAGGCGCTGGCGCGGGTGGGGGCGATCCGCGCGGAGCAGGTGGTGCTGCATCTCTCCGGTTCCCAGGGCCAGGAGGCGCTCGGCCCCTTGGTCGGGTCCCGCGCGGCCCTCGGATCGCTCCACCCGCTCCAGACGATCGCCAGTCCGGAGCACGCCCCGGAGCGCCTCAAGGGTGCGTGGGCGGCGGTCGAGGGGATGCCCCGCGCGGTGCAGGCGGCCGAGGCGTTGGCGCGGGATCTGGGCATGCGGCCGTTTCACATCCCCTCGAAGGCCAAGCCGATCTATCATGCCAGCGCGGTGTTCGCCTCCAACTATTTCGTGGTGGTCGAGGCGGTGGCCCAGCGCCTGCTGCGGCACGCCGGGCTGTCGGATGCCGAGGCATGGCAGGCGTTGCGCCCGCTGGTGGAGGGGACGTTCGAGAACCTGAGTCGCGAGGAGCCGATGGCGGCCCTTACGGGCCCCGTGGCGCGAGGCGACCAAGCCACGATCCGCCGTCACCTCGAGGCGCTGACGCACGATGACGCCGTGCTGTATCGCGCGCTCGGGCGAGCGGCGCTCGAGCTCGCGCAGAAGCGGGGGATGGACGAAGCGACGGCGGCGCGGGTAGCCGTGGCGCTTGCGACGGATCTGCCACCTGTGATTCGCAGAGGCTAGAGCCTCTATCAAACATCATCAAACATCATCAAAATTGACATAACATTAGTAACCTGCTAGGTTGGGCCTGAACCTCCCGGAGCCCGGCCATGGCCGCAAACCAGCCGATTACGAGTTATTCCGACTTCCTGAAGGCCTTGCTCAGCGACCGAGAGCGGTTCTTCGAGGAGGTTGTGGGCGGTGTGGCCCTCGGCAGCAAGTTGCGATACGCCGTCGTCACGATCATCACCCTGTGCGGGTTCTTCGGGCTCGTGGCCGGCGCGTATTCGGGCCCCGCGCAGGCGGTGTCAGCGGGCGTCAAGCTGCCGTTCTTGTTCTTCGCGACGTTCGCGGTCTGCTTTCCAGCGTTCTACGTGGTGCAAGTCCTCGTCGGCTCGCGTCTGCGCCTGCTGCAGGTGGTCGTCCTCGTGTTCGGCGCGCTCGCACTAACCTCCGTGCTGCTCGCCGCGTTCGTACCGATCACGGCGTTCTTTCTCATCACCGGCGCTAACTACTATTTCCAGCATCTCCTGAACATCGCGATCGCGGGCGTGGCGGGACTGTTCGGCATGTATGCGTTGCACGAGGGGCTCAGCGTGGTCTGCGAAAAGCGCGGCGTATACCCTCGCAAAGCCCTGACGATCATGCGCGCGTGGGCGGTGTTGTTCGCCTTCGTCGGCATCCAGTTGGCATGGAGTCTTCGCCCCTTCCTCGGAGACCGCAATCAGCCGTTCCAGGTGTTCGGACGTTACCAAGGCAACTTCTACGCGGCGATCATTTACGCGGTGAACAAGCTATTGCACGGCGACGACACGGCGACCGCACCACCCGCCAGGCAGGACACAATCCCGCGATTCCGAGGCTTCATCATCCCGCCGATCGACACGGCCGCCGACTCTGCGCGGCGACGCAAGCGTCCATGACGCGGGACGGCGACCAGGCTCGGGGACCTTCTGGTGACAACGAGATTCTGACGATCGAGGAGGTCGCCGCCTATCTGCGTCTTACTCCGCAGACCATTTACAAGTGGGCGCAGGAGAAGCGGATTCCGGCGGCGAAGCTGGGAAAGGAGTGGCGGTTTCGGAAGAGCATCATCGATCGCTGGTTGGACGAGCAGATCCTGGGGAATACATCCGCGTGAGGGACGAGAAAAGCAGATCCTTCGCGCCTGCGGCGCTCAGGATGACAGGTCCGCTCGCTTCGCGGCAGGGGGGGGAGAAAACCACTCTGCTTTTCTCAATTCTTCATTCCCTGACGCGGCGCGGCGTTGTCATCCTGAGCGAGCGCGCGGCACGCGCGCGAGCGAAGGATCTGTTTCGAGCGAAGGATCTGTCTGATGGACTACTGATCTACCACCCGTACTCCGGCCGGGGGCGAAAACGTGAGCTCACGCCCGGGCACGCCGCGGTTCACCCGCATGTTCCGCAGGATCACGCTGCGCTCCTGGCCCGAGCTCTCCACGATGTCGACCCAATGCACCAGCCCGTCCTCCCGACCCACCCAGATCTTCGCTTCGCTGTACGGTTGCTCGTTCCCCTTCGGCACGAGCTTGATGACGTCGACGGGGCCCGCGTCCGGGAGCGAATCGGCCCGGACGTACTGCGCCGTGTAGCGCTCGCGCGGCTGCTCCACGAACTGTCCGATCAGGTTGGGACCGGTGGTGCCGTATTCGGGGATGCGCGAGCGAATCACCTGGCCAGGCGCGGTGCTCGGCGTGTACAGCCAGAGGAAGCGACCGTCGGCGACGATGCGGTCGCCCTTGGGCGCGGTGAACCGCATCGCAAACCGACTGGGCCGCAGCTGGTACAGCCGGCCCCGGGTGGTGTCGGGCGTCCCGATCATTGGATTCGTGATGATCTGGACGAAGTCGGCGGAGAGGCTGGTGATCGTCTGGTAGGTGGCGCTGGCGCGGTCGAGCATGGGCCAGGGGTCGGGAGATTGGAGGGCGAGGGAGATGCCGATCGCGAGGAATGCGGAATGCGGAATGCGGAGTGCGGAATGGCAGGACCAGCCTCCAGAACAGGTGCTCGCGTCCGGGGCTCGACGCTGGCACCTCAATTCCGCATTCCGCATTTTAAATTCCGCATTGTCTCAGGCCCCCACCGATGCCGGCTCCGCGATTCGCCGGCCGATCACCTCCGCGATCACGCGGACCTCGCGCATCAGCTGGGCGAACTGATCGGGGAACAGGGTCTGCGCCCCGTCCGACAGCGCCTGCTCGGGGTTGGGGTGCACTTCGATCATGATGCCGTCCGCTCCCGCGGCAACGGCCGCGCGGGCCATCGGGATCACCTTGTCGCGCAGCCCCGTGCCGTGCGACGGATCCGCGATGATCGGCAGGTGCGACAGTTTGTGCACCACCGGAATGGCGGTGAGGTCGAACACATTGCGCGTCGCCGTATCGAACCCGCGAATGCCGCGCTCGCACAGGATGACGTCGTGGTTCCCCTCGGCGAGCACATATTCCGCCGAGAGGAGCAGCTCCTCGATGGTCGCGGCCATGCCGCGCTTCAGGAGCACGGCCTTCTTGGCCCGGCCCGCCGCCTTGAGCAGCGAGGAGTTCTGCATGTTGCGCGCGCCGATCTGAATGATGTCCGCGACCTCGGCCACGTATCCGACGCCTTCGGGATCCATCGCCTCGGTGCAGATGAGCAGGCCGGTTTCCTCGCGCGCCTTGGCGAGCAACTTGAGCCCCGGCCGCCCTAACCCCTGGAACGCGTAGGGGGAGGTGCGTGGCTTCCAGGCGCCGCCGCGCAGGATCACGGCCCCCGCTTCCTTCACCTGCCGGGCCGCTTCGATGATCTGCCGCTCGCTTTCGACCGAGCACGGGCCCGCAATCGCCACGACCTCGGTGCTGCCCACGGCGACGCCGCCCGGGAGCCGCACCACGCTGTTTTCGGATTTCCACTCCCGGCTCACCTGCTTGTACGGCTTCGTGACGTGGATGACGTCCTGGACGCCGGGGAGCCCTTCCAGCCGCGAGGCATCGACCCGCCCGTCGTTGCCGACCAGGCCGACGGCCGTGCGCTGCGCCCCGGGCATGGGCCGGGCCTTGTAGCCCATCTCCTCGATCACCGCGATGACGCGCCGGACCTCGTCCTCCGTCGCGCCGTGGCGCATCACGATCAGCACTGCTACTTCCCTCCCCCCCCGATGGTGAACCGGTCGCCGTCGCGGGCCGCGGTCACCCGTCCGGTGAACCGCGTCCCGGCCGCACGCGCCGGGTCCGAAGTCTCTACCGGGGGACAGAAGTGCGTCAAGACGAGCTGCCGCGCCTTGGCGTCCCGCGCCAGCTCGCCCGCTTGTTCCGGGGTGAGATGGATGTCCATGGCCATCTCCTTGGGCAACGAGCACTCCGCCAGCAGCAGGTCGGCGCCGCTGGCCCAGCGGGCCAGCTCGCTCGAGGGCCCCGTGTCACCCGTGTAGACCAGCCGGCCCTCCGGCGCTGTCAACGACAGCGCCACGCTCTCGGACGTGTGGGGCACCGGGAAGGTCTCGAGGTTCACCTCCGCGTCGAGCGGGAACGGTTCGCCGTTCTGCACGTCGAGGATGCCGATCGGGAAGCCGGGGTCGAGCAGCCACGGCCCGTATCCCTCGGCGAGCTGCTTCACCAGCCGCACCACCCCGCGGGGGCCCAGGATCACGAGGGACTCCTGGCGCGGCGGCACGGTGGTGTACTTGAGGGCGTACACCAGCATCGGCAGCTCGCCCCAGTGGTCCGGGTGAAAATGCGACAGCACCACGTGGGTGACCTGATGCCACGGCAGGCCGAATTCCGCGAGGCGGTGCAGGGCTCCCGCCCCGCAGTCGAGCAGGATCTTCAAGTTCCCACGACTCACCCAGTGGCATGCCGACGTGCGGGTGGCCGACGGTGCGACCGTCCCGGTGCCGACGGTGACCAGGTCCACTCAGACCGGTTCCATCTGACCGAGTCGCACGCCGACGATGGTCGAAACGCCCGGCTCCTGCATGGTGACGCCGTACACGGCGTCGGCGGCCTGCATGGTGCGGGGGTTGTGGGTAATGACGATGAACTGCGTCAGGTCCTTGAACTCCGCCAGCAGGCGCACGTAGCGACCCACATTGGCGTCGTCCAGCGGCGCGTCCACTTCATCGAGCAGACAGAAGGGACTCGGCTTGGTGAGGAAGATCGCGAACAGGAGCGACACGGCGACCAGCGTACGCTCGCCGGACGAGAGCAAATGGATCCGCTGCGTACGTTTGCCGCGCGGGGCCGCGTGGATCTCGATTTCGCTCTCGAGCGGCTCGTCCTCGTTTGCGAGCCGCACGTCGCATTCGCCGCCGCCGAACAGGGTCTGAAATACCGTGCGGAAGTTGTCCCGCACCTTACCGAACGACTCGAGGAACATCGCCTTCGCGGTCTGGTCGATCTCGCGCGCCGCCTGCTGGAGCGACTGGCGCGCAGCCACGAGGTCATCGCGCTGCGTCATCAGGAACTCGAGGCGCTTGACCTCCTCACCGTGCTCGTCTACCGCGAGCGCGTTGACGGGTCCCACCGCGTCGATCGCCGCCCGCAAGCGCTCATCCTCCTGGCGCAGCCACTCGAGGTCGCCCGCGACCTCGGGTGCCTCCGCGAGCAGCTGCTCGAGCGGCTTGCGCCACTCGGCCTCGACCCGCTCGACGAGCCCGCGCCGGCGGCCGACGATCTCGGTACGTTCGAGCTCGAGCTTATGCTCCTCCGCGCCGCGCGTGTCCAGCGCCTTGCGTGTGTCCTCGAGAGCCGCCTCCGTCTGCGCGACGCGGGCGTCCGCCGCCTCGACCTGCGTCCCGGCCTCACGGGCTGCGCCTTCCAGCGCCACGAGCGCAAGGCGACGCTCTTTGAGCTGGTCCTCCCACTGCGTGCGCTGAGCTGTGAGGGTCGCGGTGTCGTGCTCGAGCGCAGCCATCTCTTCGGCCAGCGTGGCGGACTGGCGTCGCGCTTCCTCGGCCTCCGCCGAGGCCCGGCCGGCGCGCTCGCGAGCCGCGCCGAGCCGCGCCTCGACTTGGGCCGCATCCACCTGCCACCGCACTCGCTGCTCCCGCGCCGCCTCCTGCTGCCCCTCGAGGTCGACCAGCCGGGCGCGCTCGCGACCCAGCCGCTCATCGAGGCGGACACGCTCGACCTCATGGCGCTCGAGGTCCGCGTGCAGCGCCTCGAGCCGAGTTTCCACTTCCGCCAGGCGGGCCGACAGCCGCTCCACTTGCGCGGTCGCGTCGGCGGCTTCGCGCTGGGCGTGGGCGGCGGCGCGCTCGGCATCGTCCTTCAACGCACCCGCTTCGAGCTCGTGCTGGCGGGCCCGCTCCGCGGCTTCGCCCGCCGCCGCGAACGCGGCCTCGGCCGTGGCGAGCTCCGCGAGCGTGCGCTCCAGCGTGGCGGCGGCGCCGCCCCGGCGCGCCTCCGCTTCCTGCACCTCGTGCGTCAGCGCTTCGAGCTCGGCGCGGCGCTCGAGCGGGCCACCGCCCGCCGCGGTCGGGCCCGCCAGAAACACGGCGCCGTTGGCCCGTCGCAGCGCGCGTCCTCTCCCATCGCCGCCCTCCAGGACTTCGTGGCCGGCCAGCAGCGCGCGCACCCACGCGGCCGCCGGGCCGTCTATCCGCAGGTCGTCCTTGAGGGGATGGCCGTCCGCGGCCAGGCGCGGTCCCGGCACGCTCGGCAGCAGCACCAGCGGCCCGGGCTGCGCCTGCTCGTGCCAGTGGCGGATTGTTTCCACGGCGGCCGCGTCGCGCACCAGCACGGCATGCAGCCACTCGCCCAACAGCTGCTCGGCGAGCACCGCGTCGCGCCGGCTGGTACGCACGAAGTCCGACAGCGGCCCGATCACCCCGTCGCCGAACCGCGCCCGCTCCTTGAGCAGCGCCTGAGCCGCGGGGGCGAGCCCCACGCGCTCGCGCTCGAGCTCGGCGAGGGCGTCGCGCCGCGCCGTCACCTGCGCGAGTGCTCCCTCGGCCTGGCGCCGGGCCGCCCGACCATGCGTCTCTTGCTCCTTGAGCTCGGCCACGCGGCGCCGCGCCTGCTCGAGGCCGGCCGCGGCTTGCCCCGCGGCGCGAGCCAGCCCCGCCGCCTCCTGGGCCCGCGTGCTCACGTGGGCGGTCGCCGCCCACTCGGTCTCCGCGCGCTTGGCCCGCTCTTGAGACGCGTCCGCCAGCTGTTGTCCCAGCTCCGCCCGCTCCCGCTCCAGCGCCGCCCGCTCGCCTTCGAGGGCGCGGGATCCCTCCGCCCGCCGCTGCAGGTCCTCCTCGAGCTCGCGCACCGCCGCGCGCTGCGCCAATAGCCGGTCGCGCCCTTCCTGCTCGAGCGTGGTGCGACCGGCCAGCTCCTGGCCGACCGACGCGAGGTCCCGCTCCGCCGCGTCACACTCCGCGGTGGCCGCGGCCCGCTCGCGCTCCGCCTGGAGCGCACGCGCGTCTTCCTGCTCCCGCCGCTGCGCGGCCGTGGCGCGCCGCTGGCCGGCGTTGCGCAGCCGCTCGGCGGCGAGCGCCAGGTCGCCCTCCAGCCGCCCCGTCTCGAGCTTGGCATCGGCGAGGCGGCGCTCCACCTCCGTGCGACGCGCCTCGGCCGTGTGGCGCGCCTGGACCCCCGTCTCGCGCTCCCGCTCCGCCGCCTCCAGCCGGGCCCGCTCGCCGGGCAGGGCCGCCGCCAGTTGTTCGGCCCGCTGGCCCAGTCCGCCCAGCGTCAGATCGAAGTCTTCGAGCTCGCGCCGCACCAGCGTCAGCGCCACACCGAAGCGCTCCTCGATCATTTTGCCGTAGCGCTCCGCCTTGCCGCGCTGCCGCGCCAGGCTCCGCACCTGCGTCTGCACCTCGCTGACCAGGTCCTCGAGCCGGGCGAGGTCCGCCGCCGTCTCCTCGAGCCGGCGTTCGGTGCTGGTCTTGCGATCGCGATACAACCCGATGCCGGCTGCCTCTTCGAACAGGGCGCGACGCTCCTCCGCCTTCTCGGAGAGCAGCGCTTCGATCATCCTCGCTTCCATCACCACGGCGGCGTCGGCGCCCAGGCCGGTGCCGCGCAGCAGGTCCTGGATGTCACGCAGCCGCACCGCCGAGCGATTGAGCAGGTATTCGCTCTGCCCCGAGCGGGAGAGCCGGCGCGTGACCACCACCTCCTGATATGCGATCGGCAGCGTGCCGTCGGTGTTGTCGAACACCAGGGACACTTCCGCGACATTCACAGGGCGGCGTCCGGTCGAGCCCTGGAAGATGACGTCTTCCATCTTGCCGCCGCGCAGCAGGCGGGGGGACTGTTCGCCCAGGACCCAGCGGACGGCGTCGGAGATGTTGGACTTGCCGCAACCGTTGGGCCCCACGATGGCGGTGACGCCCGCCTCGAACGGCAGCTCGACCGCGCCCGCGAACGACTTGAAGCCCGACAACTCGAGCCGGGTCAGTCTCATGGAGTGGTCTTTATCCTGGTGACGAGAGTGGCCTGAACGCCGGCCCGCTTGAGCCGCGCTTCCAGGATGCTGGCCTGCTCGGGCGTCTCGAACGCGCCCGCCACCAACCGCGAACCCGTGCCCCACGGCACCGCCGGAATGCCGCGCGCCCGCAGGGTGCTGGCCGCGGGCGCTCGATCGCTCAGCGAGAAGGAATAGGGAGCGCGCAGCACGTCCCCCTGGCCGCGCGCGGCGAGGCCTTTCTTCCAGATCGCGGCGCGCGCACCGACGGCGGAGTCGCGCGTCGGGAACGCGCCGGCCAGCACGCGATACCACACCGTGCTCCCGCGGCGATCGTCCAGCGCGACCGGCGTGACGAACGGGGTGACGCCGTCCGCCGCCAGGCGGTCCGCGAGGGCGAGCGCCTTGTCGAGTCTCGCGTACGCGGCGAGCTGCACGGTCCAGGCGAGCGAATCGACGTGGGGGGGGGCCGGGGGGGCCGGGGGGGCCGGGGGGGCCGGCGCGGCGGCGACCGGTCGCGCGCGCACGGGCGCCGCGGCGACGGGGGGCGGAAGCGTCCGGCGTCGCTCGGCTCCGCGGGCGAGGAGCACCCAGCTCCCAGCCGCGCCCGCCGCCACAGTGGCCGCCACGATCACGGGTCGGGCCAGCCGAGGGGACGGGCGCCGCACCGAGGCCGAGATGCGTCCCGGCGGGGGCGCGACGGATCGCGGGTCCGGTCCCGGCGCCGCCGGCGACCAGCGCTCGCGCACCACGCCCAACAGCGCGACGCCGCGCTCCATCACCGCGGTGATCCCCTGGCCGATCGACGACTCGGGCTCATAGCCGTCGGGTGACAGCACGATCAATCCGTCCGGAACCGCCGAGAGGCGGGCGAGAGCCCCGGCGGAGAGATACAGCAGCAGCAGCGCGTCTTCGACCCGGAAGCCGCCGTGCAGCTTCTTCCAGCGGGGGTTGGCGAACAGGTCTCCGGCGTGCGCCGTCACCGTGCCCGCGGCGATGAAGAACACGCGATCGATCTCATGCGCCGCCTTGGTGAGCGACACCTCGTACTCGAACGCGTCCACGATCCCCTCGGTAGGCGTGAGGCCGACCACCTCGTGCAGCGTGGGGTGCTCCAGCCACAGGTCCACGAGGGCGATCCGCCGGTCGGTGAGGGCCGCCGCGCGGGCGACGTCCCACGCGGCGCCGGCCGCCCACTTCAAGTCCCCCGTCGCCGGCACCAGCGCGACGAGCGCTTGTCCGGTGACCAGGGACGGCACCAGCGCGTCGAGGCGCGAGCGTGGCAGCGGGCGCACGGTCACGGCGTCGGCTGGTAGATCCAGAAGGGGCGGCCCAGCTTGCGGCCGATGCCCTCCGCCTGAGCTCGCGTGGGATAGGGCCCGAGCACCACGCGGTAACCGTCGTCGGGATTCTTGGGCTGGAGCACCCGTGCCGCGAGCCCCGCGCGGGTCAACTGCTGCGCCATCTCAGTCGACCAGGCCTCGTTCTGCGATGTCGATACCTGGACGTACATCGGGCCCTCGGGCCCCGCCGTATCGGACGCGGCACCCTGGTCGGGTTGCGCGCCCGCGTCTCCAAACGCGCCGCGATACGCCCCGCGCGGCCGCCACCCGGTGAGCATCCACAGGTCCGCACCGCCTCCCTTCACGCGTCCGGTCGCCGCGAGCGAGTCGGGCCGGTACGCGACCACGTCGTCTCCCTGACGCACCAGCAGCGCGCCGTCCGGGGCGATGGCCGGCAGATCCGTGCGCCACGCGCTCGCCAGCGTCCCGACCAGCCGCTTCACCGGCAGGTCCACGACAAAGACGGAGTCGTCCGCGGCCGGCTTGGCCAACAACCAGCGCCCGAGCGGGTCGAGTCGGATGGTGGCGGCGGGCAAGGGGAGGGCGATGCCGTCGATCTCCTCGCGGTCGTAGCGGTCGATCGCCGCCAGGCCGGGCTCGGTGCGCCGGGCGACGTAGATGCGATGTCCCGACGGCGAGAACACCAGCGCGCGCGGATGATCGGCGAGCGGGACGAAGCCGGCCTCGCGGCGGCCGAGCGGGTCCATGAGGACGATCCCGGAGTCGGCGGCCACGCCGACCAGGTCACCCCAGCGGGTCGCCGCGACGTCGCTCCCGGCCGGCAGCGGTCGACTGGTGGGGGGCTGATCGGCGGCGGCGGTGATGAGCGCGGGTGGGTCGGCCACGACGAGGCGCTGGTCGGCAGCGCCGAACAGCTGCTGCGGGACACCCGGCAGGGGCTGCGGCCAGGCGACCCGCACCCGCCGTGCGAGCGTCACGACCCGGCGCTTCGCGTCCACGGTATACAGCGTACCGTCCGGACCGAGCGTTGCCTGCTCGATCCCCGAGGCCACGGTGTCCACTCGGGCGCTGCCGAGATCGAGCGCGAGCACGTCGCTCTTCGGCGTCGTGGTGCTCGTGTCCTTTTTGGCGCGGGCACCCCGTCTCGCCGCGCTCGTGTCCTTCGTGGGGGTGGTGACGTAGAGGAACTCGGCTTCGGTATCGAGCCCGATCACCCGGGTGACCGGGGGAAGTTTGCCGCGAATCGCGGCGGGGATCTCCGCCATGGAGGGCAGGCGATACACTCGGGCCCCCCCTCCTTTTGTGGGGATGCGGATGGCGACCCCGGCAGTGCGGGCGGCGCCCGCGGCGGCCCGGCTAACCGCTTGTTTAGCAGGCGGTTGCGACGATGATGCGGCGGGCGCCCGGGACCGACAGCCCCCGAGCGCCAGGCTGATGAGGAGGACGTAGCGGGTACGCAAATGGCCTCGCCGGACAAGATAGGCAACCGGCGAGGCCATGACAAGTGGTTTAGCGACGCGGAGTTAGAACGTTGGACCGAGGCTCACCGTCCAGTAGGAGTTCTGATACGGCCGGCTCAGGGGCTTGGTGTAATCGAACCGCAGCACCACGAAGCCCAGGAAGTTCATCCGGATCGAACCCCCCCAGCTGCGCAACGGGGCGCGGAAGATCTCCGGGTCCTGGTTGCCTCGGCTCCACACGATCTTGGAGTTCGAGTCCCACGCGAGGCCCGCGTCGTAGAACACGGCGCCCTCGATGGGGGGGAGGCCCACGGGCAAGAAGCCGAGCACCAGACTGCGGGTTAACGGGAAGCGCAGCTCGGCGTTCACGACGGCCAGGCGCGAGCCAATGAGCTGATTGAACTCCGCGCAGCTACTGAGAGACGCGCTGTTGAGACACTCGTGATTGTTGAACGAGCCCGCGGTGTAGCCCCGCAGCAGGTCCGTATTCCCGAGGAACTGGGGGAACAGGTCGGCGTCCCTCCCAAAGCGGCCGAAGAACAGGCCGCGCACCGCGAGCGTGAACGGCCGGGCGAAGAAATAGCGCCGCCAGTCGACCAGGCCCGCGGTGAACTGCCAGGCGCCGAAGCTCGGAGAGGCCTCGACCCGCCAGCGGGAGCCCGCGAACGGGCCCACCCACCCGAACAGCGAGTTGTCGTGGACCAGGGCGAGCTGCGGGCCGTAGTAGCTGACCGACGGGCCGTTGACCGTCTGGGGTTCGGCGATGCCCACGACCCGGCCACCGAAGAACGACGTGTCGACCTGGAATGGCTGCCTCAGCTCGGCCTGGCTGATATTCGAAAAATGGGCGCCGAACTCGACCCGCGTGAAGCGGCTGAAGGGATAGAAGCTCTGCGCGAACACGTCACGCACCACGAAGCGCTCGATGCGCGGCGTGACGATGACGGTGTTCCCGCCCGGGTTCGACACGTCCTCCTCGACCAGCGTCGGCAGGTAGAAGTAGAGCGGCTGCTGCGAGCCCCCGAACGCCCAGTTGAGGCGGTGTGCCTGATTGATGTAGGCGGCGAGGACCTGGGCTTCGCTCAGACGACCGTTCACCGAGCCGGAAAACACCATGGTGTGGTTGCCGAGGATGTCCGAGAGCGAGATCGCCGTGCCCCCGAAGAAGCCGCGGCCGAAGTTGTCCCGCTCGTAGCCGATGGTGGGGCGCGCCACGTAGTCCGGGCTGTATCGCGTGCGATACGGCCGGAACGTGAACTCGCTCGTGTCCGGCAGGGCGGGCGACGAGTCGATGAGGGTCTTCACCGACACCGGCGCCGGCCCCGCACCGCTGTCGGGTGTCTGGGGCGCGGCGCCGGACGCCCGGAACCCGGTGGGCGAGCGATACACCGACGTCCCGGCGCGGGGTTCCGAGTCGGCGGGCGCCCGCGTGGCGACGGCGACCGGCGTCGGCCCACCCAGCGCCCGACGCTCGGCCGCGAGCAGCGACGTCACCGGCGGCGTAGCGGGGGCCTGGTAGATCTGCCGCCTGAGCGAGCGGGGGTTGTCGACCGCGTACACGTTGTATTCGCCGTCTTCGTAGTAGGCGAACGCCAGGCGATCCGCTTCGTGCGCCCAGGAGAGGCACGGCGAGAGCGCCGTGATGCCGGAGACGCCCGTGAACACGTCGGTGAGCTGGTAGATATTCCCGTCCGACAAATCGTACAGGAAAATGTTGCTGATCCCGTTGCGGTCCGAGACGAACGCCAGCGACCGGCCGTCCGGCGCCCACGCGGGATTGATGTTCTTCCCCTGGTCCATGTGCCGGAGGATGTCGATCGAGCCGTTGTCGAGGTGGAACAGGGCGATCCGCAGGTTGCCGAATTTGAGGGCCTCGAAGTCGGTCGCGGGGCCGCGGTCGGTGGCGAACGCGATGGTCTTGCCGTCGGGGGACCAGGACGGCTCGAGATCGGCGTACTTGTCCTGGGTGAGGCGGTGGAGGTTCGTGCCGTCGGCGTTCACGACGAACAGGTCCGACAGGCCGCCGTCGTACCCCGTGAACACCAGCTGCTTCCCGTCCGGCGACCACGATGGCGTGGTGACCCCGTTGAGCGGGATGCGGATGCGGCGGACCTCTTCGTCCTTCTTCACATCGAGAATCACCAGGTCGTCGCGGTCTTTGCGCTTCGCGGCGATCGCGAAATAGCGCCCGTCGGGTGAGAACGACCCGGCCGAGTTGATGAAGCGGAGGCTCTCGTAGTTCGAGTTCAGCGTGGACTTCACGAGCCGCCGCTTCACCCGGCCCGTTTCCGCGTCGGCGAGGTAGAGATCCACGAAGAAGGAATTCTTCTCGCTGAAGTACGCGATGTCGTGCCCGTCGGGCGACAGGGCGGGGGCGAGATGCAGCGTGCCCTCGGAGCGCTTCTGGGTGAGCAGCGGCTGGGCGATGCGGCGCGCCCGGTAATGGTCGGCGAGCTGGGGCAGGTAGGTCGTCTGCACGGCGTCGCGCCACTCGCTCGACAGGTCCTCGAGCGTGATCCCGAGCGATCGCTTGAAGCCGCCCTCGACCCCGGTGGCCACCGACGCCTGCAGGATCTGCCCGATGGACTCGTCGCCCCACTTCTCCCCGATGTAGGCGAGCAGCGCGTGGCCGAACCGGTACGGGAAGACCCGCCCGTACGTCAGCTCCTCGACGGTCGGCAGGTGACCTTCGAGCGAGGCGTCCCGCAGCCACATGGACGTGAGTGGGTCGATCGGACCGATCGAGAGATACTCCGCCATCCCTTCCGTGAACCACAGCGGCAGGTTGGCGTTGACCAGCGTCTGCACGCCGGACCCGATGCGGCCGCGGCTGATCACGTCATACTGGAACTGGTGCACCATCTCGTGGCCCAGCACGTGCTCCAGGTCCGCGTAGGAGCCCGTGAACGGCAGCACCATCCGATGCTTGAAGAACTCCGTGAAGCCGCCGGTTCCCTCGCCCAGGTCTTCGCTGGTCGTGTTCGTCTGCTGGAAGTCGGACTGCGACGCGTACAGGATGATCGGCTTTCGGCCCTGGAACTGGTGGTGCAGGATGCGGGACAGGCGGGCGTACCACCGCTCGGCCATGCGCGCGGCGTCCAGCGCCGCCGTCCGCTCGGCGGGATAGTAGTAGATCTCGAAGTGCTCGGTTTGGATCACCCGGAAATCGAAGGCCTGGTACTGGACCTTGTTCTGCCCGAAGTACTGCGCTGCCAGCGGCGCCGCGCCGAACAGCGCGAGCGCCGCCGCGATCCCGCCGATGCGTCGCATGACCATCATCCTTTCGACCCGCTGTCCGGGGTGCCCGCCGCGAGCACGGGTGCGTCGCCCCACAGGCGCTCGAGCTGGTAGAACTCCCGCAATTCCGGATGAAAGACGTGCACCACGAAATCCACGTAGTCCAACAGCACCCATCGCCCCTGTGTCAATCCTTCGACATGATGCGGCACGACACCGCGAGGCGCCAGCGCTTCCATGAGGTGCTCCGCCATGCCCCGCACGTGGGCGTCCGACGTGCCCGAAACGATGACGAAGTAGTCCGCCGCGGCCGTGAGGCCTCGCAGATCGAGCACTGTTGGGTCGATCGCTTTACGGTCGGCGAGCGCGGCCGTCACCAGTCGGAGAGCCGCCTGCGCGTCCCACCCTTCCCCCGCACGCCCTGCCGGACGCCCGCTCCGTCTGCTAGTCATAGCGCGCCTGTCACCCGTTTGTTCCGTCCGCGCGCGGCCGCTACTCCTTCACCACGCTCACCTGGATCTCCGGTCGCACTTCGGGATGCAACTTGATCCCGACGCGGAACTCGCCCAGCTCCCGAATCGGCTCGGGAAGGTCCACGCGACGCTTGTCGACGCGGATCCCGAGCTCCTCCAGCTTGCGCTGCACGTCGCTCGCGGTGACCGAGCCGTACAGCTTGTCCTCTTCCCCCACTTTCACCGCGAACGTGAGGTGGACCTCCGCGATGCGGGCCGCCTCGGCTTCGGCGGCGCCCTTCTCGGCGGCGCGCTGGGTGGCGATGCGCTGTGCTTCGTAGGCGATCTTCTTCTTGTTGGCCTCGGTCGCGAGGTAGGCGAGCCCCTTCGGCAGGAGGTAATTACGTGCGTAGCCGTCCTTTACCTTGACCACGTCGCCTGCCGTGCCAAGATGCTGCACGTCCTCTCGCAGGATGACTTCCATAGTCCGTCGGTCCTCTCAATGGTTCAAAACGGTCACTGGTTCAAAACGGCCGCCGAGAGCGGCGTGCGCGCGATCAAGGCGTGGCCGCGCCAGGCCAGCGCCAGCCCCACCAGGCTCTCGACCACGAGCCAGAGCGGCCAGGCCGCGAGCAGGCGCACGGCCGGCTCGAACGCGGGATACAGGCCGGGCGCCACCTCGACCACGTATCGCATGGCCCGGCTCGCGTCCCGCGTCGCCTCCCACTGCACTTCCGTCCACAGCGCCGGCCCCGCCTGCGTGCGAGCCACCAGCAGCGTAACGCCTGCGGCGGCGTACAGGCAGGCTCGCAGGGCGAGCGGCCAGAAGCCCGTGGGACGGAGCTTCGCACCGGCCGCGAATGCCACCGTCACCAGCACGATCCAGCTGCGACTCAGCCCGTCGAATACGCCGGTCTCCGGACCGGCCATCAGCGCCACGCCAACGCCACCGGCGAGCGCCACCGTCACCCACTCCCCCCACGTGCCGGGCCGCGCGGCCACGAGGAGCGCGGCCAGCGGCAGCGCCACCAGACTCACGGGCGCCAGGGCGGCGAATAGCAGCACGCCGACCGCGAGGCGCCAGCGACTCAGCCGACGTACCCCTTGATGTAGGGGAGCAGCGCGAGCTGGCGCGCCCGCTTGATCGCGGTGGCGAGCTGGCGCTGGTGGCGCGCGCACATCCCCGACAACCGACTCGGGAGAATCTTGCCGCGCTCGGTCAGAAAGCGGCCGAGCGTGCGATCGTCCTTATAGTCGAGCACCCGTACCCCGGACTCGCACACGGGGCATGTCTTCGCGGGGCGTCTCACGCTTCATCCTCCTCGATTTCGTCCACCACCACATCGGCGGCGATCACGGCCGGCGCGGGCTCGGGCTTCGCCGGGAGGCCTTCCGACACCACCACCAGGAAGCGCACCACGCCCTCCTCGAGCTTCACCGCGCGCTCGTACTCCGGCAACAGCTCCGCGGCGGTCTCGAACTGCGCGACCACGTAGTAGCCCGTGTCTTTCTTCTTGATCGGGTAGGTCAGGGAACGCTTGCCCCAGTGCGCGACGTTTGTGATGGAGCCCTTGGCGTCCTTGGTGAGCAGCGCGTGAAAGCGCTCCAGCCGCTCGGTGATCGCGGGCTCTTCCAGCGCAGGATCGAAGATGTAGACGGTCTCGTAACGACGAGCCATGCCACCTCCCTTTGGTCGTAGGCGACCCGGCGCAGGTGCGGCGCCGAGTAGGGGATTGTCAGGCGCCAAAGATAGATGAGCCAGCGGGGCGGGGGAAGGCCGTGAGCGCTCGCGGTGACCCTCCTCACATCGGGTTGTGCCGCGTTGACGATCACGTGATGGGCGTCACGCAACCTGACGTGGGGGACAAACATCCTATGGGCAAGGCTCGAGGGACGGTGGTATGCAGGTTCGACGTACTTGGCGGTTCGCGACGCGCGGCGTGCTGGCGGCGGCGGGACTAGTGGTCCTGCTGGCGCTGCAGCCGGAGCCTGCCGGTTTCGTCGAAGCGGCGTTGGGTCGCCCCGGCTCGCACGCGCGCGCCCTCATCCTCTCCGACCAGGCGCGGCGCTACCTCTTGCTCCAGTACCGCTCCTACCCGACCGAGTTCATGGGCTGCATGATCGGGGAGATCCATGGAAACGCCGTGATCGTGCGGCGGATCGCGCCCGCCGACGTGGAGCCCGGGCACTCCACCGCCACGCGCGTCGTGCCGGAGCAAACCTGTGAGGACGCGGGATGGGCGGGCACCGTGGGGATGATCCACAGTCATCCCGATGGCCTGCGCTGCTGGTACTACTTCCCGGGGACCCAGGTGGCGAGCTCCGACGCGCACTCGTTCGCGCGGCAGGCGTATCCGGTGGACGCGATCATGTGCGGCAACAGCGTGGTCTGGCTCAGCCGCGACATGGTGCAGCAGCAGGTTCCGTTGTCCGACCCTGACAGTCGACCCACGGCGCCGCCGCCGCAGCGCGGCAATCGAGTGCAGGACTAACAAATCCCCTGGCGCTGCGCGCGCCGCCCGCGTACCATCGTACAGCTTCCTTCTCGTACGGCTTCCCTCGTCGGAAAGCGCGGGCGTATGCAGCGCGCACCATTCAGCTGTTTGCTGTTCCTCGGCATGCTCGTCTCTCCGGCCCATGCCCAGCGCGACACGACCGCCCGGCTCGCGGGCACGGTGCGCTCGTCATTCAACGGTCTTCCCATCGCGGGCGTGATGGTCGCGGTGCGGGGCAGCCAGGTCTTCGACGTGAGCGATTCGACCGGGTCGTTCGCGCTCGCCGGGCTGCCGGGCGGGCGGCAGCTGGTCCGCATCCGCTACGGCGACAGCCTCGCGTACGAGCATGAGATGGACCTGAAGGGCGGGAAGACGCTGACGCTCGCGGTGCTGCTCGATGTCGTGTCGGCGGAGTTGGCCCCCATCGTCGTGGAAGCCCAGACCCTCCGCGCCGAGCGCAGCCTCGCCGGGTTTTACGATCGCAAGATGCGGAGCGTCGGGCGTTTCTATACGCGGGCCGATCTCGGTCAGCGCGCCGCGTTTTCGCTGGATGGGGTGCTCGGCGAGGCCGGCATCCAGGTGGTATGCCGTCTGGGGAGCTGCCTGCCGATCGGATCCGACGGGACCCGTCAGTGCGTCATGGCCCTGTATCTGGACGGGATGAGGATGCCGATCGCGTACCTGAATCAGATCCGCGTGGAGGAATTGGCGGGTGTGGAGGTGTACAAGTTTGGCATCGATGTGCCCACGGAGTTCCGGTCGGGCTTCAGAAACACCTGCGGCGCCGTGGTGGCGTGGAGCCGCCGCTAGACATTGAAGCGGAACAGCAGGATGTCCCCGTCCGCCACGACGTAGTCGCGCCCCTCGCTCCGCACCAGCCCTTGTTCCCGCGCCGCCTTGTACGACCCCACGCGCGCGAAGTCGGCGAACGCCACGGTCTCGGCGCGGATGAAACCGCGCTGGAAATCGGAATGGATCTCGCCCGCGGCATCGAACGCGGTGCCGCCGCGATGCATGGTCCAGGCGCGCACCTCGTTCTCGCCCACCGTGAAGAACGTCTGCAGGCCGAGCAGCCGGTAGCCCGCGTGAATCAGCCGGTCGAGCCCCGGCTCGCTGACGCCGGCGCTCGCGAGATACTCCGTCCGTTCATCCCCTGACAGCTCGCCCAGCTCCGCCTCGAACTTGGCGGAGAACAGCACGATCTCGGCCTCCTCGTGGTGCGCCTGCACGGCCGCGCGGAGCTGCTCGAGCCATTTTCCGCCGCCCGCGGCGAGATCGTCCTCGTTCACGTTGGCGGCGTACAGGATCGGCTTCGCGGTGAGCAGCCCGAGCTGACGCAGGAACTTCACGGCGTCGTCGCTTTCGCCGGCCTCCCGCGCGCCGCGCCCGGCGTTGAGCTCGGCCACCACGCGCTCGAGCACCACCAGCTCGGCCTGGGCGTCCTTATCACCCGCGCGCGCGGTCTTCCGCGTTTTCTCGAGGCGCCGCTCCACCACCGCGAGGTCGGCGAGCGCCAGCTCGCTGGTGATGACGTCGTGGTCCCGCACCGGATCCACTGGGCCCATCACGTGCACTACGTCGGCGTCGTCGAAGCAGCGGATCACGTGCACCACCGCGTCCACTTCGCGGATGTGCGACAGGAACTGGTTGCCGAGTCCCTCTCCCTGGGACGCGCCCTTCACGAGGCCCGCGATGTCCACGAACTCGACCACCGCCGGGACCTTCTTCTTGGGCTTGACCAGCTGATTCAGGCGCTCGAGGCGGGGATCGGGGACTTCCACCACGCCCACGTTGGGCTCGACCGTGCAGAAGGGATAGTTCTCCGCCGCGGCGGCCCTGGAGGACGTCAGCGCGTTGAAGAGCGTGGATTTCCCGACGTTAGGAAGCCCGACGATGCCGAGGCGCAGCACTTAGCCGGGGCTTTCCGTGACCCACCTGTTCACGACGTCCACGAGCTGTGGCATGAGGGCCTCCACCTGCTCGCGCTGCTCGGGAGTGAAGGGCGCGAGCACGTATTCCGACCAGTCGCTCACGCCTTCGGGGAGCGGGCCCACGCCGATGCGGAGCCGCGCATATTGCTGGGACAAGAGGGCGCTCTCGATGCTCTTCAGGCCATTGTGGCCGCCGGCGGAGCCTTCGCTGCGCAGGCGGAAGGTGCCGGTCGGGATGGCGAAGTCGTCCACCAGGATGAGGAGGTCCCGGGCCGGGTCGAAGGCCGGGTCGGCGCGGAGCGACGCGAGGGCCGCGCCGCTCGAGTTCATGTAGGTCGTGGGCTTGAGCACCCGGACGGATACCCCGTCCACCTCACCCTCCGTCACACGAGCGCGCTCGCCGCGGCGGAAGGGGGGGAAGCCCCACCGCGCGACGAGCGCATCGGCCAACCAGAAGCCCGCATTGTGACGCGTCGCCGCGTACTCGGGCCCCGGGTTGCCGAGGCCGACGACGGCGCGCAAGCGTCAGCTCTCTTTGCCGCCCTTGGGCTTCTCGGTCTTCTCCGCCTTGGCGGGAGCCGCGCCACCCTTGGCGTCGGGCTTGGCCGGAGCGCCACCTTCGGCGGCACCCGCCTCGCCCTCTTCCTCCTCACCCTCGCGGACCTTGCGGATGAGCTCGGGCTCTGCCACCTCGGTCGCCGCTTCGGGGCTCGGCGCCGCCACTTCCTCGGCGCGCGGCGGCACGACCGTCGCGATCGTGAGGTCGGCCTCGGTGAGGATCTTGGCGTTGGGGATGCTCAGGTCGCGCACGTGCAGCGAGTCGCCGATCTTGAGCGCGTTCACGTCGAGCTCGACGCGATCCGGAATGTTCTCCGGCAGCACCTCGATTTCCACCTCGCGGGTCACTTGGTCGAGCACGCCGCCGGCGTTGCGCACGCCGTCGGGGTTGCCCACGAGATGCACCGGGACCTTGAGCTTGACCTTCTCCGAGGCGTGGATCTCGTAGAAATCGACGTGGATGATGTCGGGCCGGATCGGGTGGCGCTGGATCTCGCGAATCAGCGTCTTCACCGTCTTGCCGTCCACCGCGAGCTCGATGATCGTGCTCGCGGGCTCGACTCCCTGCAGCGCCTTTTCGAGGGCCTTGGCCTCGAGCTCCAGCGGCTGCGTGTCGCGCCCGTGGCCGTATATGACCGCCGGGACCTTGCCGCGGAAGCGCGCCTGCCGCGCGGCGCCCTTGCCGGTTGCCTGCCGCGGGTTCGCAGAGAGAGAAACGGTCTGGGCCATGCTTCAATCCTCAGTCGTAAGCCGTATGCCGCAAGTCAGTCGAAGAGCGCGCTCACCGACTGGTTCGAGTGCTCGTACCCGATCGCCTTGGCCATCAACCCGGCGATCGACAGCACCTTCAGCTTGTCGAAGTTCCGCTCGTCCGGGATCCGGATCGTGTTGGTCACCGCGACCTCGTTGATCGCCGAGGCGCGGAGCCGCTCCACCGCCGGCCCCGACAACAGCGCGTGCGACGCGAACGCATAGATGTTGCGCGCGCCGAGCCGCTTGAGCGCCGCCGCCGCCTCGGTGACGGTCCCCGCCGTGTCGATCATGTCGTCCGGGATGAGGCAGTCCTTGTCGGCCACCTCACCCACGACGTTCACCACCTCGGCCACGTTGGCGGACGGGCGCCGCTTGTCGATGATCGCGAGCGAGGCGTTCAGCCGCTTCGCGAACCCCCTGGCCATCTTCGCCGATCCCACGTCGGGCGCCACCACCACCGGATCGTACAGCTGCTTCTGGCGGAAGTGGCTCACGAACACCGGCGCCGCGTACAAATGATCCACCGGAATGTCGAAGAACCCCTGCAGCTGATGGGAATGGAAGTCCATCCCCAGCACGCGGTCCGCGCCCGCCGCCGTGATCAGGTTCGCCATGAGCTTGGCGCTGATCGCGACCCGCGGC
>Ga0075423_10001193_pt1 | contig 22526 bp, 17 predicted proteins | sample SoiMethybrSBSTD2_FD_80114 | JGI IMG/M metagenome (GOLD analysis project Ga0075423, IMG submission 80114) | Bulk soil microbial communities from a Populus tree surrounding site in Tennessee, USA - Soil MetaG P. TD hybrid SBSTD2 | ecosystem: Environmental > Terrestrial > Soil > Tree plantation... | reverse complement strand
CGCGAGCCGATCATCCGCTACTACGACACCGAGGTTCAGGGACGGATGGTCATCCGGGCCGGCGAGGCGGACGCTTCCGTCGTCGCGCCGATTCCGGGATCGAAGCTCGGCTTCGCCGTCACGGTGGACGGAAACCCTTGGTGGGTCGCGGCGGATCCTTACTGGGGAACGGCCCATGTTGTGTGCGAAGTTCTGCGCAATCTGGTTTCGGTAGGCGCGGAGCCCGCCGCGCTCACCGATTGCTTGAACTTCGGAAACCCGGAAGATCCGGAGGTATTCGGGGATTTCGTTCAAAGCGTTCGCGGCCTCGGCGACGCGGCGCGGGCGCTCGGAAGGGACGGGTTGTCCGGGCCGCCTGTCGCGGTCGTTTCGGGGAACGTGTCCTTTTATAACGAGGCTCCCTCGGGTCGGGCCGTGGAGCCCTCGCCGATCGTGGCCGGTCTCGGCATCCTTCCGGATTGGAGCACCGCCGTGACGAGCGCGACGAAACGGGCCGGCAGCGTCATCGTGCTGAGCGGCCCGCGTCAGGACCGGCTCGGCGCCTCGCAGCTCCGTTTCGCGCTCGCGGCACGGGCGGACGGGCCACTCCCCGAGCTGGACTTCGATCGGGAACGCCGGCGGATCTACGCCGCGCTCGAGGCGGTGCGGAGCGGAATCGTTCTTGCGTGTCACGACATCGCCGAAGGAGGGCTCGTGCTGGCGGCGCTCGAGATGGCGCTCGGCGGCTACGCGGCCCAAGGCATCGGGCTCCAGATACCGATCTCAGGTCTCGGGAGCACCTCCCCGGAGTCGAGGCTGTACTCGGAAGCGCCCGGGTTCCTCTTCGAGGTGTCGAAGGAACGGCTGAGCGACCTCCTGAGCCTTTTCGAGCGCTGGAACGTGGACGCGACCATGGTCGGTCGAACCCTTGCGGAGCCGCGATTCCGGATCCTGGACGGCGGACATACCCTGGTGGACATGGACCTCGAGACCCTGCGGCGCTTCCATTCCGAAGCGCTCGGGCCCATCGCGGAGTGAGAATGGCGAACGTGGCCGTGCTTCAGATACCGGGCGTGAACTGCGAGTACGAGACCGCGCGCGCGCTCGGCGCGGTCGGGCTGAACGCCCGCATCGTCCGGTGGAACGAGCCCGCTTCCGTCTGGAGCGAGTTCGACGCGTACGTGCTTCCCGGCGGTTTCGCGTTCCAGGACCGGATCCGGGCCGGAGCGGTGGCGGCCAAGCTCCCCGCGGTCGACCGGATCGCGGCGGAAGCGGAACGCGGCAAACCGGTGCTCGGGATCTGCAACGGCGCTCAAATCCTGGTCGAGGCCGGCCTTGTCCCGGGATTTCATCCCGGGAGGGTCGAAATGGCGCTCGCGCCGAACCGTGCTCCTCGCCGGGAGGGGTATCTCTGCCGCTGGACGTGGCTCCGCGCCGGCCAGGGTCCCGGACGCGAGTGGTTTGCGGCGCTCGCGGAGCCGGACCATGTGATCCCGATGCCCATCGCGCACGGCGAGGGGCGGTTTCTGACCGCGGACCCCGAGGTCAGGGATCGCATCCAAAAAGAGGGGCTGGTGCTCTATCAATTCGTGGCTCCGTCCGGGGGTCCCGCGCAGGCGTTCCCCTTCGATCCCAACGGCGCCATGTTCCAGGCAGCGGGCATCACGAACGTGGCGGGCAACATCCTGGCGTTCATGCCGCATCCGGAGCGGGCGACGTGGCTTCGCCAGGTGCCGATGGACCTGAAAAACGATTGGGGTGGACGTCGCCGGTCGGCGGTGGGGCAATGGGAAGCGCTCGAAGGTCCCGGGCCCGGGAGGGTCATCTTCGCGTCGCTTGCCCTGAAGCTCGCCTCCCGAGTGGGCGAAGGGGCGAGGTCTTGAGCGCCGTTCTCCTCACAAGACTCAAGATCACGGACTTGACGGCCTGGACCGCCCTAGAGGCCGGGCGGCGGCTCCTCGAGCCGGGGCACGCGCTCACGCGGATCGTGCGCGAGCAGCTCCTGTTATTCGAGCCCGAGGCGGGTGCGCGCGCCGAGTCATTCGAGTCCCGTTTGGAGGAAGCCGTGCGGCATTCGAATTTCTTCGTGAATCCGAACAAGGAAACCTATCGGCTGCTCACGTCCGCGGAACGCGGCGAGGTGTGGTCGCCGCCCGAGGGGGCATGGGGGATTCTGGCTCGGACGCGCGAGGAGACCGCCGACGAGGGGCTCAAGCAGCGCCTCCTCCGCGAGCACTCGATGCCAGGCCTCGCGAGCATCCGACGCGCCAAGGTGTGGTGGCTGTGGTCACGGGGGCCCGACGGTGGGCCGGCGATTCCTGCGTTGAGCCGCGCGTTGGGAATCCTGCGTGACCAAAAGCACGGTTTGCTGGTGAATCCACACGGTGAGGCGGCGATGGAGCTGACGGACGGCACACCATGGGCCGTCGTCGAGCGGTTTCTAATCGATCCCGCGCCCGCATTCCGGGCGGCGGCGTGACCAGGAGAGAGACCTTGAGCGAAATGCGCGAAACCCAGGGGGCGGTCCCGCGGCCGAACGGCGATCGCCTGCACGAGGAATGCGGCGTCTTCGGCATCTGGGGAGCCGAGAACGCGGCTCGACTGACGTACGCGGGTCTCTATGCGCTCCAGCACCGCGGGCAGGAGAGCGCGGGGATCGTCGCGACCGATGGAGTCGAATTCCATCACCACAAGGCGGTGGGCCTCGTGTCGGACGTATTTGCGGGATCCGTGCTGGATTCCCTCAAGGGTCACATCGCGATCGGTCACAACCGGTACTCCACGCAGGGAAGCACCCTGCTTCGAAACGCGCAGCCGCTCGTCGTCGATTTCCGCGAGGGGATGCTCGCGCTCGGGCACAACGGGAACCTCGTCAACGCGGTCGCGCTTCGAAACGAGCTCGAAGCGCAAGGCTCCATCTTCCAGACCACGAGCGACACCGAAGTCATCCTGCATTTGATCGCGCGGTCCAAGTCGACTGAGATCGAGCGGATGATTCCGGAGGCGCTCGCGCGCTGCCAGGGGGCGTACACCCTCGTGATCCTCGCGGGAGAGAAGCTCATCGGTCTGCGCGACCCGAGGGGCTTCCGACCCCTGTGTCTGGGAAAGCGCGGCGAAGCGCACGTTCTGGCGAGCGAGACCTGCGCCCTCGACATGGTCGGAGCCGAGTTCGTCCGGGAGATCGCGGCCGGAGAGTTGGTAGTGATCGATGGGAGCGGCGTTCATTCGTATCCCGCGCTGAAGCCCAAGCCGGCGCGGGCGTGTGTGTTCGAGCTGATCTATTTCTCCCGTCCGGACAGCGAGGTCTTCGGCGAAAGCGTCGACCTGATCCGCAGGCGCCTCGGGCGTAGGCTGGCGGAGGAGCATCCGATCGACGCCGACATCGTGATTTCGGTGCCTGACTCGAGCAACTCCGCGGCGCTGGGTTTTTCGGAAGCCTCGGGCATCCCATTCGAGCTGGGTCTCATCCGGAACCATTACGTCGGGCGCACGTTCATTGCGCCGCAGCAGATGAAGCGGGATTTTGGCGTGAACCTCAAGTTCAACCCCGTCCGTCGTATTCTGGATGGGAAGCGCGTCGTGGTGGTGGACGATTCGATCGTACGCGGCACGACGAGCCGCAGCCTCGTGGCGATGCTCCGGAGCGCGGGGGCGCGTGAAATCCACCTCCGCGTCTCGAGCCCGCCGATCGGGTGGTCTTGCTACTACGGCATCGACACGCCGAACCGGAAGGAGCTGATCGCGTCCTCCCACTCCGTCGAGGAAATCCGGAAATACCTCCACGTCGACACGCTGGGATACCTGTCCATGGACGGGCTCAGAGCGTGCGTGTCGCGGCCGGATGATCATTGTTACGCGTGCTTCGACGGCAAGTACTCGGAGTGGTATGGAGAGCCGTTGGACAAGCTCGCCATGGAGCAGCGTGGTTCAGCCCGCCTCGAGGGTCGCCGCTAACCCGCACTTCGCCATACCGTTCCGCACGAGCTCAAGCCCTCCGAACCCCGATTCCCTGGTCAAGATGGCCCTCCGGATGGCCGATCTGGGGCATGACCCGTCGACGGACCATTCAAGAGGGGATGCCATCGGTGTCCGAATCCAAGGCCGCGCGCAAGAAGCTGGGTGAGTACCTGCTCGAGGCGGGGCTCGTTACGGACCAGCAGCTCAAAGAAGCGCTGAGGCGGCAACGACAAACGAAGGAGCCGCTCGGCCACATCCTGACGCGGCAGGGCATGGTCAGCGAAGCGGACATCTGCCAGGTCCTGCATCAGCAGCTCGGACTCCCGATCGTCGACTTGGAGAGCGTCGCCATCGACGAGCAGGTCATCGCGCTTCTGCGCGAGGATCTTGCGAAGAAGCACACCGCCATTCCAATCGAGCTCGAGAACCGAAGCACGCTCCGGGTGGCCCTGGCCGATCCCCTGAATCCCCAAGCGCTCGAGGACATCAAGTTCCAGAGCGGGTACTTCGTGCGCCCGGTGCTGGCGCCCCCCTCCGAAATCGTCGAAGCGATCGCGAAGTACTACCACATCGACGCCTCGGTCGTGGAGATCCTCGAGAACATCATCAAGAACGATTCCGTCGAAGTTCGCGAGATCATCCCGGAGCAAGGGGAGGAGAACATCGACGAGCTGATGAAGATCAGCTCTGGCCCCCCGATCGTGAGGCTCGCGAACTGGCTCATCACCCGCGCCGTGGAGATGCGCGCGAGCGACATCCATATCGAGCCTCAGGAAAAGGGAGTCGGCGTGCGATGCCGCGTCGACGGGCTGCTGCAAGACTTGGAGCGTCTTCCGAAATGGACCCAGGGGGCGCTCGTGTCCAGGGTCAAGATCTTGGCGACGCTCGACATCGCCGAAAAGCGGCTGCCCCAGGACGGGAGCTTCCGGGTGGAGGTCAGCGGACGGCGCATCGACCTGCGTGTCTCGACCCTCCCCACGGCCCATGGCGAGAAGGTCGTGCTTCGGATCGTTGACCAGGAGCGCTCGGCCCTTCATCTCGACACGCTGGGTCTCTCGGAATCCGATCTCGTCAAGATCCGGGCCTACGGCACCAGGCCCCAGGGAATCGTCATCGTCACCGGCCCGACCGGGAGCGGCAAGAGCACCCTCCTCTACGCGCTCTTGCAGGAGATCCACACCGTGACGAAGAACATCATCACGGTGGAGGACCCGGTCGAATACCAGATCGCCGGGATCAACCAGGTCCAGGTCGACGAGAAGAGCAAGAAGACCTTCGCGGCGATTCTGCGCGCAATGCTGCGGCAGGATCCGGACATCATGATGATCGGAGAAGTTCGCGATCTCGAAACCGCCCAGATCGCCTTCCGCGCATCGATCACGGGACACCTTGTTCTCTCGACGGTGCACACGAACGACGCTCCGTCGGCCGTGACCCGTCTCGTGGATCTGGGGCTCCAGCCCTACATGGTGGCGTCGAGCCTTGTCAGCGTGATCTCGATGAGGCTCGTGCGGATCCTATGCCCGAGATGCAAGGATCAATACGTTCCGGCGGGAGACGAGCTCAGGATTCTGGGCATTTCGACACGCGAGGCCCAGGACGTCGTGCTCCACAGGCCCGTCGGCTGCGACTACTGCGGACAGACCGGGTACCGGGGCAGGACCGGCATCTTCGAGCTTCTGGAGCTGGACGATCCGATCCGGAGATTGATCGCGGCCGGGGCGGCCGAATCGATGATCCGCGCCGAGGCCGTTCAGGCGGGAATGACGCCCATCGGCGAAGACGGGCTGGCCAAGGTGCTCGCGGGCGAAACGAGCCTGGAAGAGCTGCGACGGGTGGTGTACTACGAAGAGGAGACGGCGCGGCTCTGCCCCGCGTGTCACCAGGCGGTCGCGTCCGAGTACCACTATTGCCCGCACTGCGGGCACACGATCGCCACCACCTGCCTGAAATGCGATCGCCGTGTCGATCCGAATTGGGACCACTGCCCCTCCTGTGGTACACGCCGCGAGCGCGCCCAGGAGCCTGAGCTGTCGCCGGAGGCCCTGGTTCCCGCCGGCGGGCGGGGCCGCATCTCCAAGAGATCCCGCCGCTGAAGGGATCCATGCCGCGCGCTTCCATCCTTGACCGCGGTTTCTCCCGTTCCTAGAATCGCCCGGCCACGCCCCGCACCGGCATCCTGCCGGCCGCCACGCGCGGCGGGAGAGCTCTCGCGCCCCGGAGAAACGTGTCCGTCCAAGAAACGCGCCGCAGCAAGCTCGACGCACTGATTCAGCGCGGAATCCAACCCTACGCCTATCGCTTCGACGTCACCCACGGTTCGGGTGCGATCCGGGCACGCCACACCGATCTCGAACAGTCAGGCGAGAAGGTCCGATTCGCGGGGCGGCTCATGACGAAGCGCGGGCACGGCAAGGCGGCGTTCGCGCACGTCAAGGATCGGGATGGTCTTCAACAGATCTATCTTCGCGAGGACGTTCTCGGGCCCGACGCTTTCGCCCAGGCCATGGAGCTGGATCTCGGGGATTGGGTGGGGGTGGAAGGAACCGTCTTCGTCACCAAGACGGGGGAGATCACGATCCGGGCCGAGCGGGTGGAGCTGCTCGCCAAATCGCTCCGGCCGCTCCCCGAGAAGTGGCACGGTCTGACGGACGTCGAAATCCGGTACCGCCAGCGCTACACCGATCTCATCGTGAACGACGAGGTGCGCGCGGTGTTCCGCGCCCGCGCCGCCATCATTCGCTCGCTCCGCGAGTCGCTCGAGTCGCGCGGCTTCCTCGAGGTCGAAACACCGGCGCTCCAGCCGGTCTACGGCGGCGCGTCGGCGCGGCCGTTCGTGACGCACCACCACGCGCTCGGCATGAAGCTCTACCTGCGCATCGCCGACGAGCTCTACTTGAAACGCTTGATCGTGGGCGGCCTCGAGCGGGTATATGAGATCTCCAAGGATTTTCGAAACGAAGGAATCGACCGGACCCACAATCCGGAATTCACGATGCTCGAGTTCTACCAGGCGTTCGCGGACTACGAGGACATGCTCGAGTCGACCCAGGCCATCCTTATCGAGACCGTCAAGGCAGTGCACGGGGGGCTCACGGTTTCCTTCGACGGGGCCCCGATCGACTTCACCCCACCGTGGCCCCGGCTCACCATCCGGGAGGCAGCCCAGAAGGGTCTGGGCGTGAGCGAGCTTCCAGCCGACGAGCGCTCGCTACGCGACCTGGCGCGAAAGGCCCACGTCGACCTGGACCCCGCCTTCGGCTACGGGCGCATCCTGGACGAGATCGTTTCGGTGAAGGTCCAGCCGGAGCTCAGGAACCCCACGTTCCTCGTCGACCACCCGCGCGAGACTTCACCGCTCGCGAAAGCGAAGCGCGGCAGCCCCGACGTGGTCGAGCGGTTCGAGCTGATCGTGGCCGGCATGGAGGTGGCGAACGCGTTCTCCGAGCAAAACGATCCGCTCGAGCAGCGGCGCGCTTTCGAACAGCAGGTGAAGCTTCGAGAGCGCGGGGACGAGGAGGCGCAGATGCTCGACACCGACTACATCCGCGCGCTGGAAATGGGGATGCCCCCGACCGGCGGCGTCGGCATCGGTGTGGACCGGTTGGTGATGCTCCTCACCGACTCCCGATCGATCCGCGACGTGATCCTGTTCCCGCATATGCGACCCGAGGACGGGAATGAGGGTTAGCGGGGCGGCCGCGCGCGGCTGACGCCGCCGCGGAGGCTTCCATGGGATTCGTCTGGATCATCGCGTCGCGGTACCTTCGCTCCAAGCGCAGGCTGAGCTTCATTACCCTGATCAGCCTCCTCGCCTCGGGCGGCGTATTCGTCGGCGTCGCCGCGCTTACGATCGTCCTCTCGGTCATGAACGGCTTCGAGGATCAGGTTCAGCGGCGGATCGCCGGGACGAACGCCCACATCGCCGTTCTCTCGGCCGACGACCGTCCCGTCCAACCGAGCGATTCGCTGGTTCAAAGAATCGCCGAGGCGGCCCCCGGGGCGGCTGTCGCCCCATTCGTCTACGGCAAGGTCATGGTGGCCTCGCGAAACAGCGTGGACGGGATGGTGATGAAGGGGGTCGAGCCCGCCGGGGAAGCTCGGGTGACCGATATCATGTCGCACCTGTCGCCGGCGGAATCCGCCCTGGACGGGGGCGACTTGCCCGGAATCGGGCTCGGCGAGGAGCTTGCCGTCCGGCTCCGGGTCTCCCGCGGCGACGTGATTCTGATCAGCTTGCCGAGCGAAGAGCCGGGAGGCCTTTTCGGAGGGATTCCGCGGATGAAACGCCTGCGGGTCAGCTCCATCTTCCGCTCGGGGCTTTACGAATACGACTCCTCCTTCGGGATCGTGCGGATCGGTACGGCGCGCGAGTTCTTCGAGCTGGGCCGGGACGTGACGGGGTACGAGCTTCGGATTCCAGACATGTTCCGGGCGCGGGAGGTCGCGCGCGGGCTGGAAACGGGGCTCGGCTCCGACTACCGGGTGACGAACTGGATCGACCTGAACCGGAATCTCTTCTCCTGGATGAAGATCGAAAAGGCGGTCATGTTCACGATCCTGATCCTCATCGTGCTGGTGGCGACGGTGAACATCGTCTCCAGTCTCGTGATGCTTGTGCTGGAGAAGCGGCGCGATATCGGGGTTTTACGCACGATGGGAGTCACGCCTCGGGGGATCATGCGCATTTTCCTTTTGCAGGGCACTCTGGTGGGGATCGGCGGGACGGCGCTCGGGCTCATCGTAGGTTGGACCGTGTCATTCGCGCTGGGCCGCTACAAGCTGCTCCACCTTCCCGGCGAGATCTATTTCATCGACACGCTGCCCGTCAAGATCGAGTGGACCGATTTCGCGCTGGTCGGGATCGCGGCCACGGCGCTTTGCTTTTTGGCGAGCCTCTATCCGGCGTGGAGAGCCGCGAGGCTTGCCCCCGTGGAATCGATCCGGTATGAATGAGGCTGTTCCCAGGTCGCCCGCGCTCGAGGCCAGGGGGCTCGCGAAGACATACCATGACGGCATGGCGCCCGTGGAGGTTCTCCGCGATGCCAGCCTGCGCGTGGATCCCGGCGAAGTGGTGGCGGTGGTGGGCGCGTCGGGGTCCGGAAAATCCACCCTGCTCCATCTTCTGGGAGGGCTCGATCGGCCGACCGCCGGCTTCGTGAGCGTGGGTGGGGAGGACCTCTCCCGGCTCGATGAATCGGGCCGTTCGCGGCTCCGGGCACGCGCGGTTGGATTCGTGTTCCAATTCCACCAACTCTTGCCCGAATTTACGGCGCTGGAGAACGTGATGATGGCGGGCTGGGTGGCGGGCGCCCCGCGGGCAGCGACTCGCGAGCGCGCGGAGAGCCTCTTGCGCGATCTCGGGTTGATCGAGCGCGCGGAGCACAAGCCGGGCGAGCTTTCCGGGGGCGAGCAGCAGCGAGTTGCGGTGGCTCGCGCCTTGCATATGAGGCCAGCGGTCCTTCTCGCGGACGAGCCCACGGGGAATTTGGACCGGCGGGCTTCGGCTTCCCTGATGGAAATCTTTGAGCGTTACCGGTCACAGGAACAGCAAGCCATTGTGATTGCTACACATAACCCGGATGTGGCGAATTCGGCGGGTCGGGTGGTTGCCCTTGAGGATGGATATCTAAGGCCGATTAGAATTGAGGCGGGTCGCATCTAATTAGGCGGGGCCCCCCCGGAAGGAAACCATGCAGTGTCAAATTTGCGGTAAGCGACCGGCGGTGGTTCATTTCACCGAGATCGTGAACAACAAGAAGTCCGAATACCACGTCTGCGAGAAATGCGCGGAGGAGAAGGGCTACCACGTGCCGCTCGTCAAGACGAAGTTCTCGGTCGGGGATCTCTTGGCCGGGATGGTGGAGCAGCCCGGATCGGCGGAGGAGGCCCGCGTCGGGCGCGTCCAGTGTCCGAAGTGCGGCCTGGTCTATTCCAATTTCAAGGAGTCGGGGCGGCTCGGCTGCTCGGAGTGCTATCCGACCTTTCGGTCTCAGCTTCGCCCGCTTTTGCGCCGGGTGCACGGCAGCACGAAGCACGTGGGGAAGACCCCCGTGCGGGATGCCGCGCGCGTGGCGTTGAGGCGGGAAGTGCAGGGACTGCACGAGCAGTTGCAAAAGGCGGTCGAGCAGGAGGATTTTGAGGCCGCCGCGGGCTTGAGGGATCGGATCCGCAAGCTCGAGGCGAACGACGTCCGGACCGTCGAAGGGGGCGCGGCGTGAAGCTCACGGGATTGTCCACGTCGCTCGGGCGCTGGCTCGATGGATCGGGGCCGGCCTCGGACGTGGTCCTGAGCACGCGGGTTCGCCTGGCCCGGAACCTCGCGGGCGTGCCGTTCACCCATCGGGCTCGGGAAGAGCAGCTGGCGATGGTCTACTCGAGCGTTCTGTCCGCGGTCCGGAAGACGCCGGCGCTCACGCAGTCGCTCGCGCTCGAAATGCGCGAGCTGACGCCGCTGGACCGTCAGTTCCTCGTCGAGCGCCACCTGATCAGTCATGATCTGGCGGACAACGGGAAACTGCGCGGTCTTCTCGTGCTGCCCGACGAGAGCATCTCCGCGATGGTGAACGAGGAGGACCACCTGAGGCTTCAGGCTTTGGCCTCCGGGTTTCAGCTCCGCTCCGCGTGGGAGTCGGTGAACGCCATCGATGATGAATTGGCTCAGGACCTGGACTATGCTTTCAGCGACGAGCTTGGATACTTGACCGCGTGCCCGACGAACGTCGGAACCGGGATGAGAGCGTCCGTGCTGATTCACCTTCCGTCGCTCGTCCTGACGAAGCAGATTGGACGCGTGCTGCAGGGCATCACCCAGGTGGGCCTCGCCGTTCGTGGGTTCTACGGCGAAGGCTCGCAGATCATGGGAAACTTCTTCCAGATCTCGAACCAGACGACCCTAGGGCAGAACGAGCGCGAGACGATCGACAGCTTGGAGCGCGTCACGAAGCAGATCATCGATTCGGAGCAGCGGGCGCGCGATGAGCTCTTAAAGGACGCAAGAGTCCAAATCGAGGATAAGATCTGGCGTGCCTACGGCACCCTTCGTCATAGTCGGGTGATTTCCTCTCAGGAGGTGGTCAACCTCTCTTCCGCAGTTCGCTTCGGGGTTGCGCTCCGGATCGAGGGCCTGGCGAGCGTGCAGACGTTGAACGAGCTTCTGGTGCGATCCCAGCCGGCGCATCTTCAAATCACGGTCGGGCGTGAGCTCGAGCAGCGCGAGCGGAATATCTTGAGGGCGGAATATATCCGGAGGCTTCTCGGCGAGGGAGGCTCGGTCCCGGTTGCGAGTAATTGAATACGGATTCGGAGGTCTGATCCATGCATGACAAATTTACAGAACGCGTGCGGAAGGTGATGTACCTCGCGCGCGAGGAGGCTGCGCGCCTCCAGCACGACTACATCGGCACGGAGCACCTCCTCCTGGGAGTCATCCGCGAAGGGGAAGGAATCGCGGCGACGGTGCTGAACAACCTGGGGCTGGACCTGGACGCGATCCGTCAGGCCGTGGAGAGCATGGTTTCGTCCACCGGCGGGACGCTCACGATCGGCGAGATTCCATTCACGCCGCGCGCGAAGAGGGTCTTGGAGCTGAGCGTCGACGAGGCACGGCAGCTCGGCCACAACTACGTGGGCACGGAGCATCTCCTCCTCGGGCTCATACGCGAGGGCGAAGGCGTCGCCGCGCGCGTGCTGCTCGAGCTCGGCGTCGACCGCAAGAAGGTCCGCGAGGAGACGCTGAAGCTTTTGGGAGGGACGCCGTCCGTATCGCAGCCGGAACGCGAGGGCAAGGTCGAGACGCCCGCGCTGAACCAGTTCGGCCGGGATCTGACCTCACTGGCCCGAGAAGGGAAGCTGGATCCGATCATCGGGCGGGAGCTCGAGATCGACCGCGTCATTCAGGTCCTTTCCCGGCGCAAGAAGAACAACCCGATCCTGATCGGCGAACCGGGCGTCGGGAAGACCGCGATCGCCGAAGGGCTGGCCGAGCGGATCGTGGAGAACAAGGTTCCCGAGACCCTCAAGGACAAGCGGATCGTCACCCTGGACCTTGCCGCCGTCGTGGCGGGTACCAAGTATCGCGGGCAGTTCGAGGAGCGTTTGAAGGCGGTGATGAACGAAATCCGCGAGTCCAAGGATACGATCATTTTCATCGACGAGCTGCACACGATCGTCGGGGCCGGCGGCGCCGAGGGAGCGATCGACGCCTCCAATATGCTGAAGCCCGCGCTCGCGCGCGGCGAGCTGCAGTGCATCGGCGCGACGACCCTCGACGAATTCCGGAAGTACATCGAGAAGGACGGCGCGCTGGAGCGGCGATTCCAGCCCATCATGGTCGACCCGCCCTCGGTCGACCAGACCATCCAGATCATCCGCGGGCTCCGTGACAAGTACGAAGCGCACCATGGCGCCAAGTACTCCGACGACTCGATCGTCGCGGCGGTGAAGCTCGCGGACCGGTACATCAACGATCGCTTCCTCCCGGACAAGGCGATCGATGTCATCGACGAGGCGGGCGCGAGCGCGCGGCTCAGCATTTCCGCGATCCCGACCGAAGTTCGAGAGCTGGAGAAACAGGTCGAGGAGGTCGCCAAGGAGAAGGAGGCTTCCATCCAGCAGCAGGAGTTCGAGAAGGCGGCCCGCTTCCGCGACAAAGAGAAGGATCTGCGAGCGAAGCTTCGGGAGCACAAGAAGACGTGGACCGAGATCAAGCACGAGAAGGAAGCGCTCGTCGATGTCGACCTGATCGCGAAGGTGATCTCCCGCATGACGGGAATCCCGATCGCGCGGCTCGAGGAGAAGGAATCGGAGAAGCTGCTCCGGATGGAGGAGGAGCTGCGGAAATCGATCGTGGGGCAGGAGGAGGCGGTCGCCGCGGTATCCCGGGCCATACGCAGGAATCGCGCCGGCCTCCGCGACCCGCGCCGTCCCATCGGCTCGTTCATCTTCCTGGGACCGACCGGGGTCGGGAAGACCGAGCTGGCGCGCGTGCTGGCGCGCTTCCTTTTCGACGACCCCGACGCCTTGATCCGGATCGATATGTCGGAATACATGGAGAAATTCTCCGTTTCCAGGCTCATCGGCGCCCCACCGGGGTATGTCGGGCACGAGGAGGGCGGGCAGCTCACCGAGAAGGTGCGGCGGAAGCCCTACTCGGTCGTCCTGCTCGACGAGATCGAGAAGGCCCACCCGGACGTCTTCAACATTCTTCTACAAGTCTTGGACGACGGGCAGCTGACCGACAGCCTGCGCCGGAAAGTTGATTTCAAGAACACGGTCCTCATCATGACCTCGAACCTGGGGGCGCGGCAGATCAAGGGGGGCCGGGGCCTGGGGTTCACCGATCGGGACGGCGGGTCGAACTACGCGACCATGAAGAACGCGATCATGGATGAGGTAAAACGCGTCTTCAATCCCGAGTTCTTGAACCGGATTGACGAGATGATCGTGTTCCATGCCCTCGACCGCCCGCAGATGGGCTCGATCACCAAGATCCTGCTCGGCCAGGTCGCGGACCGCATGAAGGGAAGCGGAATTACCCTGAACTTCGAGGACGAGGTGGTAGATCTCCTCATCCAGAAGGGCTTCGATGAGGCGTTGGGCGCGCGTCCGCTCAAGCGCAGCATCCAGAAGCTGATCGAGGATCCGCTATCGGAACACGTGCTCCGCGGCCAGCTGAAGGAGGGCAGCGACGTCTTGGTCTCCCGCCGGGGTGATGAATTGATTTTCGCCTCTTGAGGCATTCCACGAAGGCTCCACGCAGAAGCGAGCGGAACCCATCTCCGCCGGGGGGGGATTGCCCCGGCGGCGTTTTGCGTCTTGCCATCCCCGCCGCGGTCCTGGTCTCGATGGTCCTGGCCCTTGCATCGGCGCCGCCTGCCCGAGCGGAAGCTCCCGATTCGCTCCCGCCCCTTCCCGCGAGCGCGCAGGCCCCGGACTCCGTGTCCGCGCCGGGAGGCTCGGGGCCGGGCGCGGTGATTCGCAGCATCGTAGCCACCGGCTTCGTCAATGTCGATTCGGTGGTCGTGGTCCGCACGTTCGGTCTCGCCCCCGGTCAGCCCTATGACGCGAAGGAAGTTCGCAGCGGCGTCCGTCGCCTGTTTGCCACGGGGTTATTTACCGACGTCACCGTGAGCGACGCGTCCACGCCCGACGGAGGCGTCGCGCTCACGATTCACGTTTCCGAGCGTCCTCGGGTCAAGGAAATCGTCTTTCGGGGCGCGAAGAAGATCGAAGCCTCAACGCTCAAGGGCAAGCTCACCGTTGCCGAGGGGCAGCTGCTCGACGCCGGGACGCTCGAGCTGGACGCACGAAAAATCGAGACGGCCTACGGGGAGGAGGGATACGCCCACGCCAGGGTCATTCCGCGCACGGAGGCGGCCGGCGCGGGAGCCATGCGCGTCGTCTTCGACGTGCAGGAGGGGGCCAAGGTGAAGGTCCGTGGGATCGTCTTCCACGGGACCCAGACGATGAAGCCCGACGCGCTCGCCAAGGCGATGGACAGCAAGACTCCGGGCTTCCTCCGAAGCGGGGCCTACAAACCGGAGCGCCGCGATAAGGACGAGACCAAGCTCCGACTCTACATGAGGACCCGGGGACACAAGGACGCGGACGTCGACTCGATCGTGCCGGCGGATACCCCCGACGGTAAGGGAGTCATCCTCCACGTCTTCCTACGCGAGGGCCCCCGGTATCAGTTCGGCGATGTTTCCTGGAGCGGCAATACCTCGGTTCCAACACCCGCGCTCATGGTATCGACCGTGCCGAAACCCGGGGCGATCTACAACGAGGCGCAGATTCAAAAGACCCTGGAAAACGCCTACACGTTGTATCAGGAGCAGGGTTATCTCTTCCTCTCGATTGAACCCAAGATGACCGACCGCGACTCGGCCGTGGACGTGGTCTTCCAGATCACCGAAGGCTCGCGCTCGCGGGTCGCCAGCTTGGAGATCGTCGGAAACACGCGCACCAAGGAAAACGTCATCCGGCGCGAGGCGACCGTATTCCCCGGAGATACCTTCCGCCGCTCTGCGCTCATGAGGACCCAGCGCGACATTTTTGGGCTCGGGTTCTTCCAGGACGTAAACGTGGATTACGAGGCCACGGGGGACAGCGCCGACATCAACCTGACGCTGAAGGTGCAGGAGAAACAGACCGGCACGGCGAGCGCGGGCGCCGGGTACTCCAGCCAATCGGGGCTGACCGGCTTCCTCGAGCTGGGGCACAACAATCTCTTCGGCAACGGTCAGAACGTGAACATCCGGCTCGAGCGTGGTGGAAAGAGAAACGACCTGCAGCTCTCGTTCACGGAGCCGTGGTTTCGGGACACCCCGCTCTCCATCGGCTTCGATATTTTCAATACGCGGCGCGACCTCGATTTCTACCGGCGAAAGGACGTCGGCGGCGGTATCCGCCTCGGACGCCCGCTCCGCTGGCCGGATTATACGCGCGGCATCATCTCGTACGATCTCCGCGACGTGACGCTGAGCGATTTCATCCTTCCACGGGTCGGCGAGCCGTCGAACCTACAAACCCTGCGCTCGACCCAGTGGCCGCGACGCGTGAGCAGCGTGACCCTCACATTCAGCCGCAACAGCACCGACAATCCGTTCTACCCATCGCGGGGATCGAAGATACTGCTGAGCAATGAGGTCGCGGGCGGCCTCCTTGGGGGCGTGGAATCGTTTTACAAGGAGACGTTCGAGAACAAGACCTACACCCGGCTCGACGGTCCCTTCGTGCTCATGCTGCGCGGGAAGACCGGATTCCTCGGGGGAGCCGAGGTCCCCGACTACGAGCGCTTCCGGCTCGGCGGGACTACCGCCGATTACCTACGTGGTTATCCTGATTACTATGTCGTCCCCCGTGCAAACGTGATTCGAAACCCGGTAACGGGCGATGTCCTGGACCGTTACCCTGGGGGGAAGACCATGCTCGTCGTCACCAGCGAGCTCCAGTTCCCGATCGCCGACCCGCTCCACGGGCTGTTCTTCTTCGAGGCCGGGAATACATGGAACTCGACGCGGGATTTGGACCTTGGTGATCTTAGGAAATCCATCGGCTTCGGCGTCCGGCTCGAGGTACCCGCCTTGGGAAGAATCGGCTTCGATGTAGGCTATGGCCTGGACCGTGAGGATGGGGCCCGTTGGGAGCCTCATTTCCAGCTGGGTAACACCTTCTAGCAGAAGGGATTAGCATATGACTCGACAGCGGCCATGGGGTACGGTAGTCTGGGCCGTCTCTGTACTTTGCCTGACCGTTTCGTCCCCCGCTGTAGCGGCGGATCTGAAAATCGGCTTCATTGACTCCGAACGCATCTTTGCCGAGTATGCGGGCACGCAAGAGGCCCAGAAGTCGTTCAACCGGGAGGTTCAGGAGCTCACCAAGACCGCGAAGGAAAAAAAGGTCGAGATCGACGATCTTCAACACAAGCTCGACGCACAGGGCCCGATGCTGAGTGAGGCAAAGCGCGACGAGCAAAACCAGGCGCTACAGAAGAAGATCGCCGACTACGACGACTTCGTTCAGAAGAACTGGGGTCCCCAGGGCTCTGTCTCGAAGCTGAACGAGCAGTATTTGAAACCAATCGTCGATCGCGTGCACAAGATAGTTTCGGCCATGGGTACGGGTGAAGGCTACTCGATCATCTTGGACGCGGCGGACGGCAACATCATATTCGGCGACAAGTCGCTCGACCTCACGGATCGGGTTCTGGACCAGCTCCGGAAGGAAGATTCGGGCGGAGTGCCGACCGCGACTCCAGCCGCTACGGGTGGATCGCAGTAGCAGGTCCCCGCAGCGGGGCGCGAACCGATTCAAGGGGAGTAACCATGAAGGTCACGCTGGAGGCGGTCGCGAAGGCGATCGACGGCACGGTCGTCGGCGATGGCTCCGTCGAGATTACGGGCGTGGCCGGCATTCGCGAAGCCCGCGAGGGCGACCTGACGTTTCTGGCGAATCCGCGGTATGAATCCTACCTCGATGTAACCCAGGCTTCCGCGATCATCGTTTCGGAAAACCACCGGAACATCGGAAAGCCGCTGATCCAGAATCCAAATCCCTACCTCGCTTTCCTCAAGGCGATTCGTCTCTTCGCCGGTGAGGCCGAGCGTCCGTGCGCCGGTCTGCATCCGACCGCGGTGGTTTCGGAAGAAGCCTATGTCGCCCAGGACGCGTCGATCGGCCCGTACGTGGTGATCGAGCGCGGCGCCTCCATCGGCGCACGCACCATCGTGCACGCGGGCTGCTACGTCGGCGCGCGCGCGCGGCTCGGGGACGAGACATTGCTCTACCCGAACGTAACGGTTCGCGAGGAGTGCGTCCTCGGCGACCGGGTCATTGTCCACTCCGGGACCGTTGTCGGAAGCGACGGGTTTGGGTTCGTCCGCGACGGCGACGTGTATCGCAAGCTTCCCCAGGTCGGGAACGTGGTCGTCGAGGACGACGTCGAGATCGGCGCCAACGTCACCATCGACCGAGCCACGACCGGGACCACCCGTATCGGGGCGGGGAGCAAGATCGACAACCTGGTGCAGATCGCCCACAACGTCCAGGTCGGCGAGAACTGCATCATCGTGGCCCAGGTGGGCATCTCGGGCAGCACCGTGCTCGGAGACCACGTCGTGCTCGCGGGACAGGTCGGCATCGTCGGGCATATTGAGATCGGGGACGGCGCGTCCGTCGGCGCCCAATCGGGCGTCTCCAAGTCGGTGAAGGCCGGGGAACGCATGTTCGGCTACCCGGCCATGCCGCTCCGGCAAGCGAAGCGCATCGAGGCGAGCATCCGGAATCTGCCCGAGCTCATCCAGACGGTGCGCCGGCTGAAACGCCGCGTGGACGAGCTCGAGGGTTCCAAAGAGCCGCGGTGAGCACGCCCAACCAGCGCACGATCGCGAAGCCCATTTCGTTCGAGGGGGTCGGGCTCCACACAGGGCAGCCCTGCCGGGTGGAATTCCGCCCGGCTCCCGCCGATTCCGGAATTCGGTTCGTCCGGCTTGACCTGCCCGGCGCGCCGGAGATCCCCGTCTCGCCGCGGTACGCATGCGCCGACACCGAGGATATGCGGCGCACGATCTTGAGGAGCGGCGACGCCGAGGTGCACACGGTGGAGCACATCCTCGCCGCGGCGGCCGGGCTCGAGATCGACAACCTCGTCATCGCCCTGACCGCGAAAGAGCCCGCCGAACCGCGCGACGGCAGCGCGGCGCCCTACGTTCGGATGTTCCAGGAGGCGGGTCTTGTCGAGCAGCGCGCCCCGCGACGTTACTTCCGCGTGAGCGAGCCGGTCCGCTATGAGGAAAACGGAGTGGTGCTCGTGGGGCTTCCGCACGACGGGCTGCGCATCACGTTCACGATCGAATACGATGACGCCTATCTGGGCACCCAGCACGCCACCTACGACATCGACCGCGACGTCTTCATCCGCGAGATCGCACCGGCGCGCACGTTCGTGCTCCAGCGCGACGTGGACGCGCTCCGGGCGCGGGGAATGATCCTGGGCGGCACCCTCCAGAACGCGGTGGTGGTCCAGCCCACCGGGATCTTGAACCAGGAGCCGCTGCGGTTCGACAATGAGTTCGTGCGCCACAAGATCCTGGATTTCCTAGGCGATCTCTATCTTCTGGGACGGCCTGCCCTCGGGCATTTCGTGTCGATCAAGTCCGGTCACGCGACCAACGTGCGTTTCGTGCAGCGGCTGGCCGCGAGCGAGCGACCCGAGAGGACCGGTCGTGCCGGCAAGGGAAACGGCACACGCGGCGCGTCCGGCGCGCGCAAGTCGGTCCAACTCGACATCAACGCCATCATGAAGATCATGCCGCACCGGTATCCCTTCCTCCTCATCGATCGAATCTTGAGCCTTGAGGAGAACCGCGTCGTCGGCATCAAGAACGTTACAATCAACGAGCCCTTTTTCGCGGGCCATTTCCCCGGCCATCCCATCATGCCGGCGGTGCTCATTATTGAGGCGATGGCCCAATGTGGCGGGGTTCTGCTCTTAAACTCGTCGTACCAACCGAAGGAGAAGCTGGTCTACTTCATCGGAATCGACCGGGCCAAATTCCGGAAACCTGTCCGGCCCGGGGACCAGCTCCGATTCGAACTGAAGCTCCTTCGCCTGAAATCACGGATCTGCAAGATGGAGGGGAAGGCCTACGTCGATGGAGACCTCGTCGCGGAAGCAGAGCTTCTCTCAAGCATTGTCGATCGCAATTCCTGAAGCGGACGGGCTCACCGGCACCTGGGCGCGCGTCCCGGGCGCGGTCGTCCCGTTCCCCGAGCCGCACGACACGCCGCCCGCGGTCCATCCTACGGCGATCGTTGCCAAGGGGGCCGAACTCGGCCCGGGAGTGGTGATCGGGCCGTTCGCCTACATCGGGCCGCGGGTACGGCTGGGCGAAGGGACGCAGGTGGGGCTCCACGTGATCCTCGAAGGCAGGACCACGATCGGGCCGCGTTGCCAGGTGCACCTCGGGGCCGTGATCGGCAACATCCCTCAGGACCTCAAGTTTCGAGGTGCGCCGACGGAAGTCGTCATCGGGCACGACACGATCGTGCGAGAGTACGCGACGATCCACGCCGCGACGGAGGAGCGCGAGTCCACGATCGTGGGGGATCACGTCCTCCTCATGGCCTACACGCATATCGCCCATAATTGCCTCATCGGAAATCACGTCATCCTCGCGAACGCGGTGAATCTTGGCGGCCACGTGCGGGTGGACGACTATGCGATCATCGGCGGCATGACCCCGGTGCATCAATTCGTCACGATCGGATGCCACGCCTTCGTGGGGGGCGCGTCCCGTGTGCCGCAAGACGTGCCGCCGTTTGTCAAAGTGGCGGGCAATCCCCTTCGCGCGTGCGGGCTCAATTCCGTCGGAATGGACCGCCGGGGTATCCCTGCCGAGGTGCGCTTGGAGCTCAAGCGCGCGTATCGCATCCTCTACCGCTCCCAGCTCAACGTGTCCCAGGCGCTCTCGCGGATCGCGCGCGACCTGAAGCCCTATCCCGAGATCCACGAATTCATCGAGTTCGTACGCAGCTCGGAGCGAGGCATCGTGCGGTGAGCCGGCTCCGCGTGGGGGTGGTCGGGGTCGGACACCTCGGCAGCCATCACGTGCGCGCCTGGGCCAAGATCGATGGGGCGACGCTCGTCGGGGGATTCGATCCCGATCCGGTCGCGCTGGAGCGGGCGGAGCGCGAGCTCAACCTCGAGTCGTTCGGGACCCTGGAGGAGCTGGCAGACCAAGTCGACGTGGTATCCATCGCCGCGCCCACGCCGCGGCACGCCGATCTCACGCTCTACTGTCTCTCGCGCGGGCTCCACGTCCTCGTGGAGAAGCCGATGGCCCAGACCGAGGAGCAGGGCGCGGCGATGCTCGCCGCCGCCCGCGCGCAGAAGCGCGCGCTCTTCGTGGGACAGGTCGAGCGCTTCAATCCCGCCATCCAGGCCGTCCGGCCGCACCTCAGGACGCCGCGCTTCATCGAGGCGCACCGACTGGCACCGATCGTGCCCCGGGGGATCGACGTCGACGTAATCCTCGACCTCATGATCCACGACCTGGATCTCGCGCTCTGGATCACGCGGTCCGAGGTAACCGAGGTGCGCGCGGTCGGGGTGCCGGTCCTGACCCCGCGAATCGACATCGCGAACGCACGGCTCACGTTCGCGAGCGGCTGCGTGGCGAACCTGACGGCCAGCCGCGTCTCGCGCGAGAAAGTCCGCAAGATCCGCTTCTTCGAGGCGAACGAATATGTCTCCGTCGATTGCTTGAACCGGAGCGTCGAGGCGTATGAGCTGAAGCCCCCGGATCCCAATGCGCCCGAGGACCTGTTCCGCCGCATCCGGCCGCTCGCGGTCCGCGTCGGGTCGCGCGACCCACTCGAGTCGGAGCTCACGCACTTCCTCGCTATGGCGCGCGAGCCGGAGGGCTCCTGGGAGGAGACCGAGGTCGCGCTCCGAGCGCTCGGGGTCGCGGAGGAAGTGCGGGCCCAGGCGGTACGGAACATGCCGCTGGATCTGCCCGTCTGAAGTTCCCGCTTCTCATCGTATCCGCGGGCGAGCCCTCCGGGGACCGCCTCGGGGCCGACCTCTTGGCCGCCCTCCGCGCGCGGGGTGTGTCGTTCCAGGCTGCGGGAATCGGCGGGCCCATGCTCCGCGCGGCCGGGCTGGAAACGATCGCGCCCATGGAATCGATCGCCGTCATGGGCTTCGCTTCCATCATCGGCCGCCTTCCCGAGATCCGGAACGCCCGCCGCGGGCTCCTCCGTCTCCTGGCCACCCATCCGGACGCCGTCTTCATCCCGATCGATTCGCCCGGGCTTCACCTGGCGCTCGCGCGCGCCGCGAAACGGATGGGGAATCGCGTGGTCTACTATGTCTGCCCTCAGATCTGGGCGTGGGGTCGCGGAAGAATCCGGCGTTTGCGCGAGGATGTCGATCTCACGCTGCTCCTCTTCGACTTCGAGCGGGCACTCCTGGAAGAGGGAGGGGCCGCCGCGCGGTGGGTCGGGCATCCGGCGGGCGCGCTCCGCCCCGAGCCAGAACGCCGGGCCGAGGTGAAAGAGTCGCTCGGCCTCGATCCAAGCGAACGGCTGGTGGCCCTTCTTCCGGGGAGCAGGCGTGATGAAGTGCGCCGGCATCTCGCCCCCATGCTCGACGGGGCGGCCCGCGTCATCGCGCAGTTGGGCGGGCGGGTCCGGGCGGCGGTGAGCGATGCGGGGCAGGTGAGGGCCGCGCTCCGCGCACGGGAGATACGCGTCCTCTGGGATGTCCTCATGCCGCTCCACTGGCAGGGCGATGCGAAGGAGTTGGTTCGTGGGGCGGACGTCGCGGTCGTCGCGTCGGGCACCGCAACGCTCGAGACTGCGGCTCTGGGGGTGCCCCAAGTGATCGTGTACAAGACCGGGTGGGTCAACTACGAAATCGCGAAGCGCCTCGTGCGGGTTCCTTCCATCGGGCTCGCGAACCTCGTCGCGGGAGCGCGGGCGGCGCCGGAGCTGATCCAGCGGGACGCGACGGGGCCTCGTGTGGCGGCCGAGCTGGCGAAGCTTCTCACCGACCCGGCGGCGCGCGACGCGCAGCTCCAGGCGTTCGCTCGGATCCCCGAACGGCTGGGTGGGCCCGGGTCGGCCGATCGCGCCGCCGCGGCACTGATCGAGTTCGTCGGGTCTGGTGGAGCGGCCTGATGCCGCTCGGTCTCCTTGCGTATCGGAGCGTGGCGACGGTGGCCGGGGCCGTATCCCCGCTCATCCGCGGCTTCGGCGGCCCGGAGAGCACCTGGCGATCGGCGCTCACAGGTGGGAGCGGGGATCTCGCCGGCGCCGCCGGGAATGTCTGGATCCACGCCGCCTCGATGGGGGAAGTGGTGGCCGCACGCGCCTGGGTCACGGCGCTCCTCACCGCGGGGCAGCGCGGGCCCCTTCTGCTCACGACGCGGACGCAGCGAGGGCTCGCCCGCGCACGCCGCGACCTGGGAGATCGGGTGGTCGCCCGGATCGCGCCCCTCGACCTGCCGCAGCTCGTCCGCTCCTTTCTGGCAAGCGCCGCACCCTCGCGTCTCGACATCGTGGAAACGGAGCTCTGGCCGCATCTG
>Ga0075423_10001192_pt1 | contig 22543 bp, 19 predicted proteins | sample SoiMethybrSBSTD2_FD_80114 | JGI IMG/M metagenome (GOLD analysis project Ga0075423, IMG submission 80114) | Bulk soil microbial communities from a Populus tree surrounding site in Tennessee, USA - Soil MetaG P. TD hybrid SBSTD2 | ecosystem: Environmental > Terrestrial > Soil > Tree plantation... | reverse complement strand
CTGTGAAGCGTGGGTTTCAGGCCATGGGTGAGGCTCCGGCGGGCGAGCGCTACACAGTCGCAGGCAAGGCTGTCGCGTGTCTACACTGCTCGCATGACCGATTCGTCGAGGGGCGCGCACAGCTCAACACGGCGGGATTGACCTTCTTCAATCTCGATTGGGCCAATCGCAGCGCCGCAACGCTGACGTGCACATCGTGCGGCCGCATCGAGTGGTATCTCACCGATCCAGAAGAAGTCGGCTGAGCGGACGGCTGCCTAACAAGCGTATCTGGACTCCTCCGTCAAGTAGAAAGCGTCGAGTAAGGCGATCCTAAGTCCTCCCGTCGAGGATAGCGACGAAGGTCTTCCTTCGTCGCGTAGTTGTACTCACGTCACGGCGGGAGCACGGGTCAAGGCTGCGCGCAGCGCACCGCCGACGGCGGCCGCAGGGCCTTGACGCGCGCGGAGCGCCGTGGCTGTTGTCGTCCCAGAGCTGTGACCGAGGGTCGGACTGCAGTCGTATCTTCGGCCTCGTACGAGGAGTCGTTTGACTCCGGGCCATCATGGACATCCGCGCGCGGGGTGCCAATCGCTTGCACGACCCTTCATGGCCAGCCGAGTTATCGGCGTAACCCCCGCGCCGGTCCGACCGGTGCGCCCTGATGCGGTGCGCTCGGTGCAGTCCTCCGGGTGAGCGACAGTCGACGTTATGACCCGAGCCGGTGATCGGCCGCGAAGGGGCGTTGCTGCACCCACACCGCCCAGACGATTCGAGCGAGTTTGTTCGCCATGGCCACGGCGGCGACATTCCGTCCCCGCCGCAACTCGGTCTGCATCGCCCACTGTTGCAGCGACGTGGGCCGTCCCGCCGCCTTCGCGTGCCAGACGAGTGAGCGGGCGCCGTGGGTCAGGAGCATGCGCACATAGACGTCGCCCTGTTTGCTGATGGCCCCGAGTCGCCGCCGCAGCGCGCTGGAGTCTTCGCGGGGCGTCAGGCCGAGAAAGCTCGCAACGTGCCGCCCCGAGGGAAAGCGTCGGATGTCGGTCACGAGGGCGACGAGCGCGGTCGCGGTAATGAGACCCACGCCGGGAATAGTTTGCAATAGCTGCACATCCGGCATGTCGTCTGCGAGCGCCGTGAGCTGCCGTTCCACAGCACGCCTGTTGACCTCGAGCATCTCAATCTCGTCGCAGGCCGCGGCGAGCGTCGCGTGCAGCAGCGAGGGCACCGCGGGGTCCTCGTGTAGCGCCCGCACGCGAGGGACGACCCGCCGCGACCCGGTCGGGATGAAGATCCCGAATTCGCGTCGGAGACCGCGGAGCGTGTTCACTCGCGCGGTTCTGGTGGCGACCCAGGTCGACCGAAGGCGATGCAAGGAGGCAATGGCTTGGTGCTCGATCGATTTGACGGGCACCGGATGAATCTCCTCGTTTCGATTGGCCTCGAGAAGCCCTTTCGCGTCGGTGCGGTCGGTCGCGTTGCGCCGCACGTACGGTCGCACATCATGCGCCGGGAGCAGCCGCCCCGCGTGTCCCAATGGTTGGAGTTGTCGGGCCCCGTAGTGAGCGGACCCACAGGCCTCGAGCACGATCGTCGCCGGTGGCCGCTGTGCGAAGAACGCTAAGAACCGATCGCGCGAAAGCCTGCGTTCTTCGTCGAGATGACCCGGCCGATGCGAGACCGCAACTTGAAACACCGATTTTGCGAGATCCACAGCGATGGTCGTATGCTCCATGTGGACTCCTCCTTGCCTTGGCCTCAAGAGGCCGTACACCGTTGGCACGATGATGCCGCACGGCAGGAGGAGTCCATTCCATCGCTTGCAGCCGACGGCGGCCGGTGCGATGCTGAGCCGCCGCGGCTGAAGCGGCGAAGTTAGACAGCTGGATTTCTAGATCGGTATTTCGAATGACCACACGAGGGACATCCGCTCCCGCCTTCGCAGTCGTGCGACTCGATTGGTTTCATGAGCCGGCTCGCGGATTTCGCGAGGGCAATGGTCCAAACATTGGAGCCGGCCCTGTCGACATAACGATCAAGGAAATTGTCTTGACCGAGGACGAGGCACGAGCCGAGGTTGAACGGCTGAACGCACTGAACGCGCCGAAGGGCTGTCGATATTACTGGCAGCAAACGAGGCTCTTCTCAAGAGGTGGATCTTTTGGATCCGAAGCGCGGACGGAAAGCAACGCCTAGTGCTACCCGGTGCACTCTGTCCACCCACGCTGTCTAACCGGCCGCTGCACCTGACGGCACCTGGGCCCGCTGGCGCGTGCCCCTCGCGCTCGGTAGTATCGTGACACACGCGTGCCGCAGGTGACCGGCAATGCGTTAGCCGGATCGGCGAGATGGTCGTTGTCGATCAATCCTGAGACAATCGAAGCGTGAGTCCGACCGTACTCCAGGCAGGGCCCATCGGTTGTTCTTCTTCTCGAGCGATCGTGGGGAGCCGGCGCATGTCCACGTGGCACGCGAGCGCAAAGCTGCCAAGTTCTGGCTGGAGCCGGTCCGTCTGGAATACAACCGCGGATTTGCGTCGACGGAACTCAGTCGAGTGACCGCCTTGGTGCGCGAGCACGAGGCTGAAATCGTGAAGGCATGGCATGAATACTTCAAGTCCGGTCGCTGAAGTGGCAGCGGCACGTCAGGTTCGTGTGACCAACGAGGCTCTCATCGTGGAACTCGAGGATGGCCGCGTTGTGTCGGTCCCACTGGAGTGGTATCCGAGACTAGCGGAAGGCACAGCCGCCGAACGGCGTCGCTGGGAGTTAATCGGTCCTGGGATCGGAATGCACTGGCCCGATCTCGATGAGGACATCTCAGTCGAAGCGGTCTTGCTCGGGCAGGCGTCCAACGAGAGTGCCGCATCGCTGCGACGTTGGCGGGCGGCACGACAGCGACCGGCTAACAAGCCGCTGCAGCCGACGAGCCGCGCGCGCAGGCGAGGTAAATCGGCAGGTCGATCTCGCGCGGCTCGCGGCTGAGCGGCAGGTCGTTAGGCTGCAGCTGCATCAGCGCCGTTCGCTGGTAGCGCTCCTTGTCGCTCTGACTTTCGCGCAGCGCTTCGGCGATCGAATCCGACACATCGACAGGCACCTGGACTCGCTTCACGATATCGGCGAACAGCCGAGAGAGTCCGACGAGAGGGGCGAGCTCGGTCGCCCACGGCAACGAGTCGTAGACAGCCTACGTCTAAGGCCGTAGACTGTCTACGACTATGGCGACACACGCTGACGACCAGCGCCTGGAACTCCTCCAGGGCACCCTCGACATGCTCATTCTCCGCACCCTCCAGTGGGGACCCCGGCACGGCCACGGCATTGGCCAGGCGATCCGCACGCAGTCCGATGATCTCCTCAAGGTCGAAACCGGCTCGCTCTATCCCGCGCTGCATCGGTTGGTGAAGCGCGGCTGGTTGAAGGCGGACTGGGGCGTGAGCGAGGCCAACCAGCGGGCGAAGTATTACCGGCTGACCGCGGCGGGCAAGGCGCAGCTCGTCCGCGAGCAGGACCGTTGGTCTCGGCTCGTCCACGCCATCGGTCGAATCATGAATCCGGCCCCAGGCAAGTAGCGAGCACAAGGAGCGCGGCATGCGACCCGACGAAAGCGACCTCAACGAGGAAATCCGCGGCCACTTGGCGATCGACATCAAGGAGCGAATTGATCGGGGAGAGGATCCGGTGAGCGCGCGCCGCGCCGCGCTGATGGAGTTCGGCTACGCGCCTGCCGTGCGCGATGAGATGCGACGCGTCTGGTATAGCCGTTGGTACGATCAGACTGAAGCGCTCGCGCGAGATGTCCGCTTCGCTTTGCGCTCCCTTACCCGCGCCAAGGCCCTGACCGTCACCATGGTGGTGACGCTGGCGTTGGGCATCGGCGCCAACACGGCGATTTTCAGTGTGGTTCGAAGCGTGCTGCTCCGTCCGCTCGTCAATCGGGACGCGGATCGGCTGATTTATATCCGCCAGACGGCCCGGGGCATTGGGACCGAGAACCTCACCTTCTCGGTCCCGGAAATCAATGACTTCAAGTCGCGCGCGACGACGATCGCCGCGTTCGGTGATTTTTCTACTGTCGACTTCACCGTGATCGGCTTCGGCCAGAAACCTCGCCTGGTGAAGGCTGGTGTCGTCAACGGTTCGTTTTTCGAAGTCATGGGACTTCGTCCCGTGCTCGGCCGCCTGTTGCACGCCGCGGATGATGGACCCGCGGCGGCAGGCGCGGTGGTGCTCACGCACCGGTTTTGGACGACAGCGCTCCACAGCGATCCGTCGGTAATTGGCCAGACCATCCGTCTCGGTCCGCGGCCAGCCACGGTCGTCGGCGTCCTCGAACCATCCGTGCCCTATCCGGAGGAAACGCAGCTCATCGCAAACGTGGTGACGAGTCCGCACCACTCTCTGGCGATGATGAAGACCGCCCGCACGCACCGTATGACCGAGCTGTTCGGCCGGCTGGCGCCAGGCGCCACACTGGAGGCAGCACGCGCGGAACTCTCGAGCGTGCATGCGTCGATCGTGCGCGAGTATCCGCAGGCGTACTCCGCGCGCGCTCACGTGCAACTGCAGATCAGCACACTCCGCGATCAACTCACCGCGCCCGCACAGACGATCCTCCTCGTGCTCCTGACGGCGACGGCGGTGGTGTTCGTCATCGCGTGCTCGAACGTGGCCAACCTGATTCTGGCGCGATCAGTCCGCCGCGAAGGTGAGCTGGCGGTGCGCGCCGCCCTTGGCGCGGGCCGGGTCGCGCTCAGACGAACCCTCCTCGCCGAAAGCCTGGTCATGTGTACGGGTGGCGCGATCCTCGGCTTGGTGTTGGCGCAGCCGCTCGTGACCGTCGCATCGCGTTATGCCGCGCGCTTTTCCGTTCGCGCGCTCGACGCGACGGTGGATGCCAGTGTCCTCTGGCTCGGTGCCGGCCTGGCTGTCATCGCAGCGGTGCTGCTCGCCTTCGTTCCACGGCTGCCGTCATCCGATCGCACGGCCAGTGTGGGGCTCGCCGGCGGCAGCGTCCGCGTGACGGCAGGCACGAATCGCCGCCTGCGGATCTTCGCCACGATTCAGATCGCCTGTTCGTTCGTCCTGCTGGCGGGCGCCGGCATGTTGATCGCGACGCTCACAGCGTTGCAGACGGCGAACACCGGCTATGACATGCGACAGGTCTTGGCGATCGACGTGCCACCTTCGGCGACAGCCGTTGTCGACGCGACACGATCCGCGTTCTTTCCGGAAGCCACTCGGCGGATCGGCGAGCTCCCAGGCGTGCAGGGTGTCGCGGCTGGAGTCGTCGTACCCTGGCGCGATCGCGGCTCGAGCGTGAGTGCCATTGGTGTCCGGCTTGCAGCCGAGGGCTATCAGCCGGCTGACGGCGAAGAGCGCCCGACAGCTCAGTTGCGGGCTGTCTCGGCTGGATTCTTCAAGGTGATGGGGGTTCCGATTCTCGCGGGACGGGACTTTACGGACGAGGACCGTAGCGACACCGACCCTGTGGCCATCGTCAGTCAGAGTGTAGCGAAGCGCCTGTTCCCGAACGCCGACGCGATCGATCGACGTTTGCACTCCACGCTCGGAACTGCGAAGCCTCGCCGCATCATTGGCGTCGTTGCGGACCTCGATGACCAGAACATCGTGCAAGGGCCGACGCTGACCGTCTACGAACCGATTCGCGGCGGGCTGGTGGGAGGCTTGGCCAACCGCCTGTTTATCCGTGCCGCGGGAGATCCCTCCATGCTCGTCCCGCCGGTGACACGCATCATCCGCGAGATCTCCGCCGACCAGGCGGTGGAGCGACCGGCGACGCTCGACGATGTGCGCGCCGACGTGTTGACGCCGGAACGCTTGAACACGTTCGTGTTCTCGGCATTGGGTGGCATCGCGCTGCTCATCGCAGTGGTTGGCGTCGCGGGCGTCTTGGCGTTCTCGGTGGGCGCGCGCATGCGTGAGTTCGGAGTACGACTGGCCGTCGGCTCCACGCCGCGGGATCTGCGGACCGAAGTGCTCTGGGACGGCGTGCGGATTGCGGCGTTCGGGATCGCCGCCGGCGTGGCCGGCGGCTACGCGGTCGTGCGCATCGCGGCGGGGGTTTGGGGGACGGTGCAACTGCCCGGCGCGCTTTCCCTGATAGGTGCAGCACTCGTGCTCATCGGCGCGGCGGCCGTCGCGTCCATCATGCCGGCCATGCGCGCGTCCCGTATCGACGTGTTACAGGCGTTTCGATCCGACTAGGGATCTCGATTCGCAAACGGAACCACGAACGCACTGTGGGACTGATGAATCGATGAGGGGTCGTATGCGCCGAAGCTTGTACGTTGCCGTAATCATTGCGGGATTGAGTGCGATCGTTGAAGCTCAGGGTCCCACCGACTGGACGCAGTGGCGCGGACCCGCGCGCGACGGGGTCATCGCGTCGTTTACGCCCCCGCCAACCTGGCCGGATGCGCTCGTCAAGCGCTGGAACGTCGAGATCGGCACCGGCTATGCCACGCCGATCGTCGTCGGCGACCGCGTCTATCAGTTCTCGCGCATCGACGAGAACGAGACGATGACGGCGTTCGACGCCGCCAATGGCAAGCAACTGTGGCAGGGCGGGTATCCCGCCCCGTTCACAATGCTGAAGGCCACCGAGGCCCACGGACCGGGCCCGAAGGCAACGCCGATCTTCTTCGACAACCGGCTCTATTCGATCGGCATGACCGGCACCGTGACCGCCTGGGATGCGGTCAGCGGCAGACAGCTGTGGCAGAAGCCGGGCGATCCCAAGAACGTTCCGCTGTACACCACCCACTCGTTCTCGCCGATCGTCGAGCGTGGCACCGTCATCTTCCATCTGGGCGGCGACAGCAACGGGGCGATCACCGCGTTCGACCTGGTCAGCGGCGCCGAGAAGTGGAAGTGGACCGGCGACGGTCCGGGCTACGGATCGCCGATCATTACCGAGGTGGCCGGGACGCGGCACCTGGTGACGATTACACAGAGCAAGGTGGTCGGACTCGATGCGGGTACCGGCGCGCTGCTCTGGGAGCGGCCGTTTGTATCCTCGAACAAGGTCAATTCGGGGACGCCTGTGGCGCAGGGTGCCACCGTCATCCTCTCCGGCGGTGGCTTGCCATTGGTGGCCTTCGCGATTGGCCGCACCGGCACGCAGTGGAGTACCGAGACGCTCTGGGAGAACGCCGACATCCGTCCATTCTTCACCGACCAGGTGCTTGCCGGCGACGTGCTCGTCGGCCTGTCGCAGCGTAACAGCGGGCAGTATTACGGCGCCGACCTGGCGAGCGGAAGGCTGCTGTGGACGTCCGAAGGCCGCCAGGCGGCCAAGGCTGCGCTGCAGCGCGCCGGCCACCTGATCTTCATCCTGGAATCGGACGGTGAGCTGGTGGTGGCCCGCGAGAGCAAGACGGCGTTCGACGTCGTCAAGCGCTACAAAGTGGCCGACCAGGAGACGTGGTCGCAGCCGGCGATTTCGGGGAACAGGATCTTCGTGAAGGACGTATCGACCCTCACTCTTTGGACGATCGAGTAGGAAGTCCCACATGTCTCGGATCGTGCGAGTCAACCGCGCGTTCAACCGTCGTCGCCTGTGGTCGGCGCGTCGTGCGTCCCGACATCGGAGAACAGGAACAACATCAGCAGACGGAAGACGGGAACCGCACGGGGAAGGTGCCCATCGCCTCAGGTCGACGCCAGCGACCCCCTTCCGACTAACTGATTGAACGCGGCGTGCAGCCGCGGCGTGTTCGCCGCCTCGATGAACGGAGACTGGGTGAACGTCCCCAGTCGGATCACGGGCAGCGTCCAGGTGGCTGGATCATCCGGATCGCATCCCGTTGCCCTCCAGAGGATCGCTCGCGCCGCATTCGCGAGCTCGCGCGGAAACGCCCGGTCGTCGCAACACAGAGTCCTTTGCATCTCAAAGTAAGCCGTGCTTAAATCGTCGACATGATCGAAGGCATCTGGCGTGATCTGGTTCATGCCGCCCGCTCGCTGACGAAGGCTCGCGCGTTCACGATCGTCTGCGTCGTATCGCTGGGAATCGGCATGGTGCCGGTCATCGCCATTCCCTACTGGGCGCGCATATTGAAGATGCCGCCTCACGGCGTGAACACGGACGGTTTCGTCGAACTGGTAACGACGCAGCGTCGCGAGGACGGCGAGCCGTGGTCCTATCCGGATTTCGAGACCTTGCGCGAGTCCAATACCGGAGTGGCGATGTTCGGTTGGACAGGAGGGGCGAGCACGATCGCGATTGACACGACGACCGGAGTACTCACGGAGTCGCTCGCGACCATCTTCGTCTCCACGAACTATTTCAAGACGCTCGGCGTGCCGCTGGCTCGAGGCGCCGGATTCGACGCGACCGGTGACAACCCGCTGACAGCTGAACCCGTCGTGATCGTGGCCTACGGCTACTGGCAGAAGCAGATGGGCGCCGATCCGGACATCCTCGGAAAGACGCTCACCCTCGACGGCATCCCTCATGTCGTCGTCGGCGTGGCGCCCGAGCATTTTTCCGGTCACATGGGTTATCAGGAAAGACAGCTCTTTCTCCCGCTCGGACGGTACGCGCCGCTGCGGGCCGATACGAAGGTTCGTTTCGACCGGGCCAACGAGTGGCTGAACATCCACGGCCGTCTGTCGCCCGGCGTCGGCATTGGTCAGGCGAGCGCGGCGGTTGCTGCCGTGACCGCACGGCTGGCCACGGACTATCCGGCGACGAATCAACTCAAGGCCGGCATGGTCGTGCCGTACGACCCGCTCGGCTACTACAACGAATTCCGGATCGTGGAGACTCTTTTTTTCACGCTGACCGGAGCGGTGCTGGTGGTGGTGTGTCTCAATATCTCAGGCATGATGCTGGTGCGCGGCGCGCTGCGTGAGCGCGAACTTTCGATCCGTCACGCAATCGGCGCGAGCCGCAGACGCCTGGTGCGTTATCTGTTGTCCGAAGCGATTGTGCTGGCGGGGCTGAGCGCCGTCCTCGCCTCCGTCGTCATCTTCACCGCGCCAAGGTTGTTTGCCTGGTGGGACGGGCGCCCCCTCCCGTTCGAAGTGCAAGAAGCGTTGCGACTCGATCCAACGATCGTCGGGATCTGCGCCGGGCTGTGCCTGGCGACCAGTCTCATATTCGGACTATTGCCGGCCACCCGTTTCAGTCGTCCGGTGATCATCTCGTCTCTGAAAGATGACGCCGGCGTCGGCGGGTTCCAGGCGGGGCGCGTGCATCGCTTCACAGCCGCGCTGCAGGTTGCCATCGCGGTACCGTTGATCGTCCTGAGCGCCATCGCGCTGGATCTCGTCCGTGTCACAGCAACAGGTAATCTCGGATTCGAATCCGATGCGCTGTACGCGGCGCCATTGAAATTCGACGGTGTCGCGAATGAGAGCATCGAATTGCGACTGAGAAGCGCCCGCGACAATCTCGAGAAGGCGAGCGGTGTCGCATCCGTTACTGTGGCCGATGGCCTGCCGATGGATTTCCGATCGCGCAGCGCAAGGGTATCGATGGAGGTGGACAAGAACAGCGCCCCGAGGATCGTCATCGCCCACACGACACGTGTCGGCGACAATTATCTGGCCACATTGGGTATCCCGCTGTTGGTTGGCCGCGGCGTCACCCATGACGACAGCGCCGGCAGCGAGATGGTGACCGTCATCTCGAAAGCGCTCGCCGACCAACTCGCCCCGAACGACCCCGCCGCCGTCATTGGCAAGCGTTTGACGTTCGGGCCTGAAGGGAAGACGCAACAGACTCTCACCATCGTCGGCGTCACCGGCGACTTTCCCACTGCGCAGATGAGCACGGAGCGAGCCCAGTTGCTGTTACCGCTGACCCAGCACCCGTCGGCCGAGGTGTTTCTGATCGCACGCAGCACGGCCGGCGCACAGCCGATGAAGTTGACCGCCGCCATTGAGAACACGGTCCGCGATCTCGGTCCGGATGTCGACCGCACCCTCACAGATGCGGGCGGCCTTTCCTATTCGAGGATCGTCACCGGAGTCTGGCTCCGGCAAAACAGCGTCCGCGGCTTCCTGGTGCGGTCGGCCGTCACGGGCGGCGCCGGCAGCGTGATCCTGACGTTGGCTGCGCTCGGAATCTACGGAGTCGTCGGATTGATGGTCGCAACGCGCACTCGTGAGATTGCGGTGCGGGCCGCGCTGGGCGCCTCGCGCCGAAGCGTGATGGGCATGATCCTGTTCGACGTCGTGAAGCTCGCGATGCCTGGCGTGATCTTCGGACTCCTGATCGCGGCCGCCATCGTTCGCCTCAACGGGGACAACCTGGGCATCCGGCTGACCCACGCGGAGCCGCTGGCTTACGTCGCCGGCGCCGCGATTGCGGTACTCGTCGCGGTCCTCGCCAGCCTCGCCCATGCACGGCGCGCCGCGTCGGTGCAGCCGATGGTCGCCATGCGATCGGTGTAGGCTTCTACAGAGCTTCTCTTCATCACGTGTCTATCCAGCCACGCGTCCGGATGCTCGTCATGTTGACGCACGATCTGCGCGATGCCGCGCGCAACCTTTGGCGCAGTCGAGGCTTTGCCGCATCCGCGATCGCGATCCTGGCCATCGGCATCGCCGCCAGCACGAGCCTCTTCGCGGTCGTCGATGCGATGGTGCTGCACCCGTTCCCGTATGCCGGCGCCGATCGCCTCGCGCGCGTGCAACTGCTACCGCCATCGGGCCCGGTGCGCCGGGCATCGGTGACCGCCGACGAGTTCCGCGCGTTGCGCCAGGCATCGACGCTCGACGGCGTCTACAGCAGCGAGGGCTTCACAAAGACGCTCGGCGGGAGCGCGTTCCCCGAATCGGTGTGGACGGAGAGTCTCACGGGTAATGCGCTCGCGCTGCTTGGCGTGCAACCGGCCATCGGTCGCGTGTTCACCGAAGCGGATGCACCCATCGGCCCCGACCCGCGGCGCGTCGCGGTGCTGACGTACGGGTTCTGGCAGCGTCACTTCGCCGGGAAGCCTAGCGTCATCGGCCAGACCCTGCAGCTCGATGGCGAGCCGTTCTCGGTGATCGGTGTCGTCCCGGCGGAGTATTCGCCGGGGACCGATGTCGTCGTGCCACTGCCGATGACCGTCGGCAACGGCGCCACGTGGCCGGCGCTGGTGCGCGTGAGGACGGGAACCTCGATTGCCGTCGCCGAGGCGGAGCTGCAAACGCTGTTCGAGCAGTTCGCCCGGAGCCGTGAGAACGCCCTTCCGCGCACCTTCCGTGTCCGGCTGCGCCTGCTCGTCGACGAGGAGAGAGGCGCATCGCACGTCCCGATTCTGACAACGCTCTTCGCGGCGGCTGCGTTGCTGCTCCTGATCGGATGCGCGAACGTCACGATTCTCCTGCTCGCGCGGGGCAGAAATCGCGTGCACGAAATCGCTATCCGTCACGCCCTCGGCGCCACACGTTCGCGCATCGTCCGACTGCTGCTCTGCGAAGCGCTGCTGGTCACGCTCGCCGCGACCGTCGCTGCCGTGATCGCGGCGCGATACCTGCTGCCGTCGCTACTCGAGCTCGTGCCGGTCGTGATTGCGCAGCGGGCTAGCCGCAGCGTCATCGGTCCAGCCGCGATCGTCTTCGCGGCGTCATTGGCGGCAGTCGTCACCGTGATATCTGGCGTGTGGCCGTCAGTCGTCGTCTCACGATGGGGTGGTGACGCCGTTCGCAGGGCGTCCGCGGCAAGAGGTTCGAGTGTCGGAAGCGTTGGGTCTGGTGTGCTGATCGCCGCGCAGGTGGCGATCGTCGTCCTCCTCCTGGCCGGAACAGGCGCGGCGATGCGCGCGCTCGTGGATCTGTATCGCGCGCCAACTGGATACGACCCGATGCGGGTCACGATCGCGCAGATTCATCTTCCGACCAATCGCTACACCAGCTGGCCGGAGCGAGTGGCGTTCTACGAGCGTCTGCGTGCCGAGGTGTCGCGCGAGACTGTGGTCGAACGCTCGTCGATGAGCCTGATCCCCGCAGGTCCGCCACCATTGAGCGGCATCACGACGCGGATCGACGCGCAAGGCCTGCGCGATGCCAATCGCGAGGTGCTGACGCTGTCGGTTGCCTCGGACTACTTCGCCACGTTGAAGATGCCGCTGGCTCGCGGGCGAGCGTGGTCGGCGTCGGACGACGCGCGCGCTGAAGGCGTGACGGTGATCAACGAGACCATGGCCCGGCAGCTGTGGCCGAACGAGGATCCGATCGGCAAGCGCGTGCGAGACCGGTCGTTCGCGGAGCGCCAGAACGCGCCGTGGGTACTCAACGCGCCAGGCCGCGACGGCTGGTTCGAGGTCATCGGCGTGGTGCGCGATGCCCCGAATCGCGGAATCCGCGAACCGATTGCGCCGGCGATGTACTTTCCTTACACGGCGGCGCTCAGCGATGTCGCGGTGCTGCTGGTCCGAACGCGGGGAAATCCGCTGGCCGCCGAGCGCGAGCTGCGAACGGCCGTCAGCAGGGCGGACGCCAGCCTGCCGATTATTCGTTTCATCACGCCCGAGACGTTCCTGGGCTACCAACAGGGGGAGTTCGTGACGGTCGTGTTACTCGGCTTCGGCGGAGTCGCGTTGCTCTTGGCCTCGTTCGGTCTCTTCAGCGTGGCGTGCTATTCGATCGCCTATCGCACTCGCGAGTTCGGCATCCGCATCACCCTCGGCGCGGCGCCTCGCGCCGTGCTGCGTTCGGCCATGCAGTCGCTGGCGGTGGCGGTTGCCGCCGGCCTGGTCATCGGCGTGGCGTTGAGTCTCGCGCTCGGGTCGGTCCTCGCGCGATGGTCGATCCCGAGTCCGAAGGACCCGCTGGTGCTCTCGGGTGTGATCGCGACGCTACTGCTCTCGGCGCTCGCAGCGACGTTGATTCCAGCGCGGCGAGCGATCTCAGTCGAACCCGCGGTCGCACTCAAGACAAATTAGGGGGAGCGGAGTTTCGAGAGTTACGTCTTACCGACTGTTTTCAGATCACCTCGTCGCGCCGCCTCGATCGTGGCGATGTCGATCTTCCTCATCGGCATCATCGCTTCGAACGCACGTCGTGCCTCGTCACCTCCGGCAGCAAGCGCATCGGTCAGCACGCGCGGCGTGATCTGCCAGGACAATCCCCAGCGATCCTTGCACCAGCCACACTGACTTTCCTGGCCGCCATTACCGACGATCGCGTTCCAGTAGCGATCCGTCTCTTGCTGAGTGTCGGTCGCGATCTGGAATGAGAACGCCTCGCTGTGCTTGAACTCGGGACCACCGTTGAGACCAAGACACGGAATGCCCAGAACCGTGAACTCCACCGTGAGGACGTCACCCTTCTTGCCGCCGGGATAGTCGCTCGGCGCCCTGCGCACAGCGGTTACTTTACTGTCCGGAAAAGTTGCAGCGTAGAAACGCGCCGCTTCCTCCGCGTCCTTGTCGAACCACAGGCAGATCGTGTTCTTTGGTGTCATGCTCGTGCGCTCCTTGTCAGTGAAACCATGTATGCAATTTCCGGTTAGTGAACCGTTGGCACAACATCACATCTTGATGAACTGCGCCTGTGCCTGCGAGCGACGGAACTCTGCAACCAGTGCGCTGACGTCGGCTGGCTCTTCGAACGCAACGATCCTGCCGCTTCGGAACGTGAACACATGCACCCATCGGAAATCGACGAGCCTGCCGCTGCCCTTTGGACCCTCGCGGCTCGTTCCCAGCACGACCGCTTTGTCGCAGCCCGTTCGGAATCGCGACCGACAGCGTTAGTACGTGTCAGAGTGGCTCGCCCGCCACATACGAGGTGACCCCTGAGCGAACCGGTCCAACTAGCGGAACTCACGTTCATTTCACAGCCGGTTCGCAACAAGCTGCGCCGACACGGTCTCGGAACGTCGGCCGACCTTCTGCGAGCCTCAACGGTCAGGCTTGCGAAACAGCTCGCGTCTGATCAGGTGAATCTCGCCGACGTCGCGCAATGGCAGCGGATCTGCTCGCTGCTCGAGATCGAGGGCATGACGCTGCCGTGGGCACGTGTGCTCGGTACGCAACGCAACATCGCCGCCCGCGATCTGGCGCACCAGCGCTTCGGCACCGTAACAACGCTCTTCGATCAGGCACGGCAGCGCGGGGACATCGTGGATGCGCCCGATGCCGACGCGCTTGCGGCCATGATGGTCGACTCCGCACGGATCCATCTGGGCGGAGTACTGAACGCGACGGTTCGAGATGCGAAACGCCGCGCGCTGAGTGGCGCCCTGGTCCGTTGCGGTTCGATCGAAGCCAAGACCGACGCGCATGGACGCGTTCGGCTGCTTCGCCTGCCCCTCTCGCTGCCAATCGGAGTCACCGTCGAAAAGCAGGGTTATGCCACGTTGAGGAACCAGGTCGCGCAACTGTGGGGCCCGGATGTGCTCCAGGGATACCGCTTCTCGATGAAGCGCGGCACACCCGCCAAGCCTTCGTCGAAACGCCTCTCGGAATTCGACGGCGACATCGTTCCTCTTTCCAGCAGCCGCGCCCGCTCCGTGGAAGTCAAGAATCGACCGCTCCGAGTGGGCGACGTGCTGTATTTCTTCGAGCGGCTGCAAGGCGGCGACGTGAAGCTGTCTTCGTATTTCAGAGAGACGCAGGACGGCAAAGTGATCGTCCCGGTGTGGCGGCTTCCCGCCGATACGCTGCCGCAGGACGCCGCGACGAGAACGAGCTGGCGCGTCACCGCCGACGGCCTGACTCCGGTCGCGGTCACGGCGTTTCAGCTGGCCAGGTTGCGCGTCGCGCGCCAGGTAGCGGCCGGAATGAAGAGAGCCGGCGGATCCAAGCCGTCGCAGCTCAAGAAAGCGATCAAAGAATTCATCAAGCGCACGCGCACACTACGCACCGTGTGATCGCGGAGGACTTCCATGGCGAAGCAATACGTATTCGAGGCCGGGGCAGACGCCTGCGAAATCTGTGCAGCACTCAACGGTACGGTTTCCGACGCACCCATCGGACCGCAGCATGAAAACTGTCAGTGCCAAAGCGTGCCCGTGAAAGAGGAGAAGGATTGCCCGAAGCTCGAGATCTCGAACGTCACGCAGCAACTGTACGGGCCTGGCAATCGATCTGTGCGGGTCTCCGCGGACATCACCGTGACGTGCTGCGACGGCAGCGAGAACAGTGAGTCGGTGGAGATCGATCTCGGCGAAGCCGACGCATCGTCACTGGACGACATCTTGGCCGCGATCGAACCCGAAGCGCTGGCATTGACGCCTGAGGACTGTGGCGAAGAAGGCGGCGGATGGGTTGACGACGAAGACGAGGGCGCCGTCGCTTAGCGCGCATGAACTATGTGGTCGGAGTGTGCGTGTTCAACCGCGACCAGACGACCACAGCAAACACCAGGACCCAGACGTTGAAGGCGCTAAATGACACGCGCTGCATCAGACCGACGTTCGCGGAGCCGCTGCCGAACCGAATCAGCAACAACGGCATCGTGACTGCCGCCACGAACGTGGCGAGCGAATACCAACGGAACCACTGCGCGCGGGTCCTGAACGTCGGCTCGGTCACCGCGCTCCAGATCAACACTGCCGCGGCAATCGCCAGCACAAAGGCAAGCCCTGCGGCGTTGTGCATGCGTTCACTGAACGAGGGAACGATCGGTGCACAACAGGGATCGGGCGGGAACACGCCCGCCGCGACACGCGCGATGCCGCTGACGATGAGCAACGCCGCGCCCGCACCCGCGCGCTTCGTGTGGGACACGAGCCCGACGAGCACGCCGAACGCGACCACCATCAGGCCCGGCAGGATGAATCCCGCGATTTGCATCGGATGTTGCGTCGGCGTGCCGCGCGCTGCGAGCTCGCTGATGTAGTGGCGATAGTGGCTGTATTCGGGACGCAGGCTCCCGAGGTAGACGAGTGCCGCCAGCCACAACAGTGGGCCGGCGATGCCGGCGGCGTTCAGCACTCGCGCAACCGTTCGATCCACGATCGCGCCTACTGTACCGCGTCACGTCGATCGAGGGTCTACGGCTGTCCTCGGCTACGCCGGTGCGACCAATACGCGAAGAACGCCAGTCCGCCGAGGACGAGCGGTGGAATCACGCGCGGGAATTCGCCGTTCACGATGTGCGTGCCGAACGCGCCGATCATGAGGCCAGCGAGCATCAGCGCAGCCGGTGCTCTCCATCGTGGAACCAATACACCGATGCCGCCGAGAATCTCCAGGACGCCTACAACGTAGTGAGCGTTCGCGGGGTAGCCCCAGTGCTCGAACCGCTCGGCCCATCGCATTTCCGAGGCGCCCACCAGTTTCGAGACTCCGATCGAGACAAATCCGATCGCCAAGAGGACGGCGCTCACCCGTACCGCGATCGTGCGACGCGTGATCATTCATGTGGCCCTTCCGAGCGAGATCGCGCTGGCGCGCGCGATTCGGTGCGGGCATCGGACCATCGAGCCGAGTCCGATTCAACTCACAAACGCTCAATTGCTTCCTCACAAGATGTCATCCATGTAGGATCGAGCCGCAACCGGCTCGGGAGTGCAGTTCTACTGTGGTGAAGACGTTCGCAGAATTTGAATTCGATGATCGGCGCAGGCGCCTCTGCGCACATGGGAAGCCGGTCAGGATCAGCGGACAAACCCTCGAGCTGCTGTGTCTGCTCCTCGACCAGCCCGGCGAGTTGATCACTCGCGAGCAGATAGAGCATCGCCTGTGGCCCGACAGGACCGTGGCCTTCGACCACAGCCTTGACGTCGTGGTCAGTCGCCTCAGAACGGTGCTCGGCGACAGAGGCCCAAGCCCTCGCTATATCGAGACGGTGCCGAGGAGGGGTTATCGGTTCATCGAACCTGTGACGACGCGGATCGAGGCTCGGCCGGCGAGCGCGGCTCGATATTGGAGGCGCCCCCTCGTCACCTACGCCGCGGTCGCCATTCTCGCGGCGATTGTGGCGATCCTCTTTGCTCGCACCCGGTATGACCGGTTTGTTCCATCGCGTTTGCCACACTCGACGACCGCCTCCGCTCGAGAGCGCTAATGCACGCGGTCACGATCGTCAACGTCGGGTACCGCTCGACGAACTTCTGGGTGGTGAGCGCAGGGCGAGCGCGTCTGCTCGTCGATTTGGGATGGGCCGGCATGTTCGGCGCCCTCCAAGCCGAGCTGCGGCGCAAGAGCGTTCCGCTGGACGAGATCACGCACGGCTTCGCGACGCACTACCACATCGATCACGGCGGCTGCGCGCAGGATCTCAAGAACGCCGGCATGCGCCTCATCGTCGCACCGGAACAGATCGCAGCCATTCCGAACATGGCGCGCTGGATCAAACCGGGCGAGCCGTTCACGGCAATCGACACTCACGACAATCTCGAGGTCGCGTGCGCCGACAGCCGCGCACTGCTCGCGACGCTCGGGATCGCCGGCGAGCTGATTCACACACCTGGCCACTCCGACGACAGCATCTCGCTGCTCCTCGACAGCGGGGAAGTCTTCACGGGCGATCTGACCGATCCCAGAATGATCGGAGAAGAAAACCCGGACCTCGTGCTGAGCAGTTGGCGCACCCTGCTCGCACGCGGAGCAAGGGTTCTCTACGCCGGACACGGGCCGATTCGATCGATGCCGCCAGTTATCGTTTAGGATCCTGGTGGGTATGCAGGGGCGGCTGTTGCTTTCCTGCTCGCGGCAATCCTCGCCGCGTCGTGCGACGCGAAGTCTCCGCTCGCGTCTACGCCGCCCGCGCCCCGAGTCGACCTGCAGTTCGGACGTGGGTTCGGCTCCGTAGTCGACTTGCTGAACGGAACGCCGGTCATGGTCGCGAGTTTCCGTCCGTTATCGATGGAAGCGGGCCTCGTACCCGCTGCAGCAGGCCACGAGATCTCCTACAGCGCGTGGGTCGTCACGGGCGGCAGTACTCATACCACTCTCGACCCTAACGCTGTTCAATGGAGTTCGTCCGATCCCCGCATTGTGTCGGTGGCCGGCTCAACGCTCCGCGCGAATGCCCCCCGGACTGCTGACCTCACGATGCGCTATAAAGCGATGGAAGCCTCGTATCGCATCACCATACCGCCGTTTGCGCGTCCGGATTGAGTGCGTTGATGGCGGTCTCCGCTTGCTTTTCCGAGAGATCAAAAAGGCGCATACTGCAGGGAGCGCGCTGACAGGGCGCCTCCTACCCGCGGCAAGGGAACACTCCCACCTGTTCGCAACGAGTCGTGTGCGTGTTGCACCCTCTTTGAGCCTGGTATCAGCGGGTCACAGGCGATTCACGAAGGAGGGCGCAATGACCGCCGCGAAATCTCTCCCGGATCGTCCGTCTCTCGAGTCCCTTCGCAAACAAGCCAAGAAGATCGCGCGAGATCGATCCCTCTCGTTGCGGGACGCTCAGCTCGTACTCGCGCGTGAGTACGGGTTCGCCGGTTGGCGAGATCTCACCGCTGAAGTGAGCAAGCGCCTCGGCAAAGGCCTCGAGTGGGCCGCGGCGCAGGCGCGACGCATCATTCACGACAACGACGTCGTACGCCTGAAGCAATTGTTGGCGGAGTATCCCGTGTTGCTGTCGTGGCACGACGACGACTGGGACAGTCAAGGCGGCCTGCTGGGAATGGCCACCGGCGCCTACGCCGACGCGGGCGATCCGCAGAGAGAAGAGTGGTTCACTCGCGGGGCGTGCGCGGAGGTGTTGATCAACGCCGGCGCGATCGTAACGCCGTCGGTGTGCGACGGCCTCGTTGACGCGCGTGCGAAAGGGTTGCTGCAGCTGTTTCAGCAGAAGCGCCTTCTCCCGCGCACGCTCAAATTCTTCGTGGCGCTTGGCGATCTCGAGTCCGTTCGCGCCGCTGTCGATGAACACGCCTACGATCTCGAGACCGTCAACGACGCGTTCCGACGTGCCTGCGGCTTCAAGCATGAAGCCGTGGCAGCACTCCTGCTGGAACGTTCCATCGCGCTCGATCCCGAGTTGCGCAAACGCATCGACGACAGCGTGGGACCTCGCGCCTTCATCACGCACTTCATGGAGAAAGGCCGATCCAACCCGAAAGGGGGCGGACTCTGGATCGCGTTCGTCATGGACCAGGCCTCGCAGTGCGCTCACGATGGCGATGTAGACACGTTCGTCAGCGCATTGAGGCAGGAGCCGCGACTGCTCGGCGACGACTGGGTGGACTTTCAGAATGGACTGATCGGGGCGGCCATCCTGAACGATCGCGGGGCAATCATTGCCGCCCTGTTCGATCTCGATGCCGCGATACTGCGGCGCCAGCCGCCGCCACGATCGCAAGCCATCGAGTTCGCGTTCACCTACGACAAGGCCCACCTCCTCCCGCTGCTCACGCGGGTCTGGCCGATACCGGACGATCTGCCGCATGCGGCCGCGATCGGAAACCTCTCGCGGGTGAAGCAGTGGTTCGATGCGTCCGGCGCTCCAGTACTCGGCGATCTCGAGCAGCAGTTTCCCCGCACCAGTTCGCACGTGCAGACGTACGACGATCTCCACTGGGGTGCGCCAACAGCGCAGCACGTGCTCGACACGGCGCTGGCCTGGTCCGTGATCAACCGCCGCTTCGACGTCGCCGACTTCCTCCTCGAGCACGGCGCAAACATCAACACCAATTGGAACTCGCACGAGCCGGCGAGCATCCTGCACCATCTGGTCTTCCTGCCGAACCCCTATCCGTCGATGCAATTCCTCATCGACCGCGGCATCGACATGACGATCAAGGACTACCGATGGAACGGCACTGCACAGGGGTGGGCGCGCGTCGGCAACAACGACGAGAAGATGGCCCAATGGCTGGAGGAGGCGGAACGACAGCGGGAACAGAAACGGTGAATGCGGCGCTACACGTAGCTGAGCCACCAGTCACGCCGGCGCGCTTTCACTGCTGCCACCCAGCGGCAGAACGGGTACAAGACAATGATGACCAGGGCCCAGAGTGCGTAGACACCAGGCAGTCCGACGCCGTAGCCCTTCGGAAAGAAGAAGACGAACGTGAAGAACTGCCGTCCATTGAAACCTTGCGCCATGCCCAGCAGGATGGCAATGACATGAATCAACAGAAAGTGTGGCAGGTAGAACGCAAACGGCACGCGGCCGAACGTGACCAGCGCGTTCTTGATGGCGCCAGTCCATCGATCGGCGACCGCGCACAGCACGGCGGCGGGCCCAATCGTCATCAGCAGGAATAGCAGGCTCGGCGGATACTTCGTGGTGTTCAGGAAGTCGAGGATCGTTGCCACCGTGCCGCCGGGCTGCAGCTGCCATGGGTTCGGATCACCGTACACGTCGATGGCGCGTAACACGACGAACGCGGCCGTCAATGCAGCGCCCGCTCGCAGCAGCGCTGCATTGCGCCGCGCGGCCGGCAGCTCGAACATCTCCGCGGCGCCGAAGCCGACGAGCATCACCCCAATCCAGGCGAGGACCGGATACAAGAAGAAGAATTGGAATGGGCCGGCGTGGAAGGACATCTGCGCGTGCAGCGCGACCCAGAGCGGTCGTTCTTCGAAGATGGCGTTCGCGGGCCAGACGGGGTCGAGCAGATTGTGGCCCACAAGGATGGCGATTCCGACATAGAGGCACGCGCGGCGGCCCATGTACTGCAGCGCCGCGAGGACCAGCATGCTCGCGGCGATCGCCCAGATCACCTGCATGCCCACGAAGATGCGCCCTCCGAGCTCCGGGATTCCGCGCGGCGCGAACGAGACCAGCGTGCTGATGACGAATATCTCGATGAACATCAACCAGACGCCGCGGCTGACGAGGAATCGCGCCAGCGCGTGCGGGCTTCGCCGTGCCGTCATCAGTCCCGCGCTCGTGCCGGCAAGCAGTACGAATACCGGCGCGCAGAAGTGCGTGATCCAGCGCGTGAAAAAGACAGCGGCGGCGACGTTGGGATTGGACATCGGGTCCTGTTCGCTCCCGACCATCACGAAGTCGCGCACGTGATCGATCGCCATGATCACGATGACCAGCCCTCGGACCATGTCGATCGCGTTCAGCCGGTAGCCGCGCTGATCGGCGGGATGGCGCACCCCGGCGTCCGCAATCGCGACGCTCATCTCCGGTGCGGTCGAAGCCTCCGCAGACACTTCGTCCCCTTACTTCTTGCCGGGAGCTGAGGCCGGCTTCGCTTTCGGTCCGGTCCACGTCCATCCGTGGATCAGCCAACCCGCGGCGCCCTTCCTCAAGACGACGGTCATCTGCGCCGCTTCGCGCATGGCCGCACCTTTGAGCTTGAACGTGTAGACGGCCGGTACGACGACATACGCCTGATCGCCGCTGCGCTCGATGCGACTCGGCTTGCTCACGGTGACCATCGGCTCGGTAATGCCGTTCTTCTTCGCGTCAGCGTCCAGATCGCCAGCCCAGGCCATGAATGCCTTCGGGCCGCGCCACACGTACGGCGGTATTTCGTCGGTGATCGTCAGATCCGCTCCCGACGCGTGAGTTGCCGCGGCACCGGCGATGTCTCCCTTGTTGAAGGTGTCGATGAATTTCTGGATCGGCGCCATCAGATCGGCGTCGGTCTGAGCGCTCGCAGGTACCGCAACGGCAAACGCAACGAGAGCCGCAAGAGCGAGAGCGCGCATATGTCTCCTGTCACGGCCGCCTTAAAGGCGGCCCTTGCGTACGTTGGTTAGAGTTCCGACAGCTCCGTGAACTGTCCCGTGCTGTCGCCGAGCTTTTCAGCCGGAACACCAAGCCGATTCAGAAGCGTGAGCTGCAGATTGGTGATCGGCGTGTCAGTCGGGTACACGAGATGACGCCCGCCTTTCAGCGCGCCGGTCCCGCCGCCGACGAGCAACGTTGGCAGCGGGCCGTGTGTATGGCGATCGCTGTTGCTGATCCCGCCGCCATAGAGCAGCATCACGTGATCGAGCAGCGATCCATCGCCGTCCGGCGTCGCGCGCAGCTTCTCCAGATACGACGCGAACAGCGCAACGTGATAGAGCTGGATCTGCGTGCACTTCTCCATCTTCGCCGCGTCGTTCTGATGGTGCGTCAGCGGATGATGCGGCTCGGGAATTCCGATCTGTGGATACGGCCGCCCGGTCTGTTCGCGCCCGTACATGAACGTGATCACGCGCGTCAGATCGGATTGATAGGCGAGGAGCTGTAGATCGTAGAGCAGCTGCACGTGCGGCTCGAAACCATCAGGGACACCTGACGGCTGTACCACCTCGGGTCCCTGCTTCGTGCGCTGCTCTTCCGCCTTCTGAATGCGGCGCTCGGTATCGCGGAGTGACTCGAGATAGTCAGTCAGCTTTGTCTTGTCTGATGGACCGAGGGATTGCTGCAGCTGCTTCACGCGCGCGGTCACCGAGTCGAGAATGCTTCGATCCTGCGTCAGCCGTCGCGCGCGCACCTGCGCATCAGTGGTGTCGCTCGTTCCGAACAGCCGCTCGAAGACGACGCGCGGGTTGTTCTCCGCCATCAACGGCAGCGTCGGAGTCCGCCACGAGAGCGTGCTGCTGTAGGCGCAGCTATAGCCGACATCGCAGGCACCCACCAGACTGTTGTCGTCCGCAGTCAGCTGCAGCGACGACAGCTGCGTTTCCTTCTCGAGCGCCCTGGCCGCAATCTGGTCCATCGAGATGCCGTTCTCGACGATGCTGTCG
>Ga0075423_10001191_pt1 | contig 22552 bp, 19 predicted proteins | sample SoiMethybrSBSTD2_FD_80114 | JGI IMG/M metagenome (GOLD analysis project Ga0075423, IMG submission 80114) | Bulk soil microbial communities from a Populus tree surrounding site in Tennessee, USA - Soil MetaG P. TD hybrid SBSTD2 | ecosystem: Environmental > Terrestrial > Soil > Tree plantation... | reverse complement strand
CTGTTGGTGGCCCCCCCACCCCGGGTGGGGGGCGGCTTTCGTGGTGCCGGGCGGGGGGCCCGGTTGGGGGGGGGGGGGGGGGGGGGGGGGGGGGGGGGGGGGGGCGGGAGTGGCTTTCGCTACCGGAGCCGCCGGTGGTGCTGCGGCCCGCGACGGTGCCGGCGCCGGCGCGGGAGCGGGTCGAAGGGCCGGAGCGGCGGGGGCGGCGGGGGCTGGGCGGGTGGGGAGGGCGCCCGGCTGGATGGCCCGCAGCGCGGCGGTGAGGGAATCGAGCTCGGTCGAGAGCACTTCCTCGTCCGCCGTGCCGGAGCGGGCCAGGAGATCGCCTGCCCGCCGCAGCTCGGCAGCGAAGGCGGCCGCGCTGCTCACGGCAATCCCCGACGCCACCGCTTCGCGTGCGGCGATCGCGAACTGGGCTACGCGGTCGGCCAGCACGCCGCCGCCTGCGTTGGCGAGCGCGCGAAACGTGGTGCCGAGCGTGTGGGCACGCAGCTCCCGCTGCGTGGCGGAAGGGGCGCGCTCGAGCGAGTCCGCCGCCTGGCGCAGGTGCTCGCCGTGGCTCACGAGCTCCAGCTTGCCGAGCGTGGACGGGCGCGCCGCCGGCACGCCGCGCGACACGATGTGGGGACCCGAGTCGCTGTAGTAGAGCGAGCCGATCGACACGGCGTCGGGCTCGCTCTCCATGAACTTCACCAGCAACCCCGCGAACTGGCGGAAGTCCGCTCCTTCCGGGTCGGGTCGGCCGCGCTCGGCGACTTCGCGCGCGGCGCGCGCGATCGCGCTCCCCGCGATCTGGAACAGATCGCTCACGTTGGCTGGGGGCGTGAGTCCCGAGCGCGACAGCTCGCCGATGGCGCGCTCGATGCCCTCGAGCAGGTCGGGCAGCGGGGGCAGGTCGGCGAGCGCGGCGAGGCCGCGCAGCGGCTGCAGCGCGCGCATGACGTGCGGCAGCGGGTCGTGCGCCTGCGGGTTGGCCCGCAGCGCCTGCGCCGCGCGCTCCAGCGCGCCGGCGATCGCCGCGCCCTCGCGCGCCACGAACGCCCGCGCCCCCGCATCGAGGCCCAGGGCTTCGACGGCGCGGATCTGTGCCGACGGCCGGCCCGCGAGCTGCTCGAGCTCCTGGGCCAGTGCCTCGGCTTTCGCGGTGTCCGCATCGGTCCAGTCGACCGCACGGCGCACGAACGTCTTCAAGTCGTCCACGCTGCGGAGCGCGAGCTGCCGGGTTTGGGGGTCCCAGGCGCGCCGTTCCTCGCGCACCGCGCGCGCCAACGCCTCGAGCCCGGCGGCGGTGCGCGCGATCGCGGGCCGGTTCGCCATGAGCGCGCTGCCGCGCAGCGCGCGGGCGAGCCGCACGATCTCGTCGGCGCTGGGGCTGTCGCCCTTCGCCAGCAGGCCGTCGAGCCGCTCGAGATACTCCCCCGCCTCGAGGGCGAAGAAGTCCGACATCCCGAGGGGCTTCGAAGACTCGGTCATAGGGCTACCAAGCTAAGGCTTCCCGGCCCCATCGACCAACTGCCGCATGCGGCGTACGGCTTCCTCCATGCCCAGAAAGATCGCGTTGCTCACGATCGAATGCCCGATGTTGAGCTCCTCGATGTCCGGGATGGCGGCCACGGGCTGGACGTTGTCGTAGGTCAGACCGTGCCCCGCGTGCACGGCGAGCCCGCCCGCGCGGGCGTGGGCGGCGGCGCGGGCGAGCGCGCGCAGCGCGGCGTCGCTCTTGCGCCAGGAGCGGGCGTAGCGGCCGGTGTGCAGCTCGACCGCGGGCACACCGAGGGCGGCGGCGCGGTCGATGGTCGCCGGGTCGGGGTCGATGAAGAGACTGACGCGCATGCCGGCGGCGGTGAGGCGCTCGATCGCCGCGCGGATCTTGCGGCTCGGGCCGCCGAGCGCGAGGCCGCCTTCGGTCGTGATCTCCTGACGCCGCTCCGGAACGAGCGTCGCCTGAAACGGCTTCAGGCGGGCGGCGATCCGCACGATTTCGGGCGCCGCGCCGAGCTCGAGGTTCAACACGGTGCCCACCGCCGCGCGGAGCGCGTGGACGTCGGCGTCGTGGATGTGGCGGCGGTCCTCGCGCAGGTGCACGGTGATGCCGTCGGCGCCGCCTCGCTCCGCCGCCGCCGCCGCGCGCACCGGGTCGGGCTCGTCGGTGCGGCGCGCTTCGCGCACCGTCGCGACGTGATCAATGTTGACGTACAGCCGCATGCCGTCTTACCTTCGGTTCACTCCGCCCCCACTCGAGGTACCGTCTGTGAGACCACGACTGACCGTGCTCGTCGCGTTGGGCGCTCTCGCGTGCGGTGGGGGCGCCGGCCCGGGGAAGCTCGCACCGCAGTCGCCGCAGGAGACGCTGGCCCAGTTCATGTCGGCGGTGAAGGCGAACGACCTCGACCGCATGCGGGTCCTCTGGGGCAACGAGCGCGGGCCCGCCTCCGACCGGATGAAGGGCTCGGAAGTAACCCAGCGACTCACCGTCCTTCAGATCTATCTGAACCACGTCGGTTACCGCGTCGTCGAGGGCCCGCTCCCCGTGCCGAACAAGGAGGACCGCCGGATATTCCGCGTGGAGCTGCAACGCGCCTCGTCGTGCACGGTCGTGGTGCCGATCGAGGTCGCGCGAGCCAAGGGCGGCAGCTGGCTGGTGGTGGGCGCGGATCTCGCGACCATCCCCAATCCGGCGGCGCCGTGCAAGACCTGATGCCACGGGAACTTCGGGAGCCCGTCGCGTGTTGATCTACTCAGTCAGCTCCACCAAGATGCCGGCCGTCGTCTTCGGATGCACGAACGCGATGCGCCGGCCGCCGGCGCCGCGCCGCGGCACTTCGTCGATGAGACGATACCCCGCCGCCCGGCAGCGCTCAAGCGCCCGGTCCAGGTCCGGCACGCGGTAGCACACATGGTGGATGCCCGGTCCTCGCTTGGCGAGAAACTTCGCCACCGGGCCGTCCGGATCGCGGGGCTCGAGGAGCTCGAGTTGGACGTCGCCCAGGGGCAGCGCGACGATCGTCGCACCGTCGGTCGTCTCGGGGCGCCCCGGCGCGAGGCCGAGGACGTCACGATAAAAGCCGAGGGCGGCCTCGATGGACGCCACGGCGATGCCGATGTGGGCGACGCGGGTGCGTGACTCGGTCATGACGCCCGTCAACATAACGATTGCACGAGAGGGAGTGGAGAGGTCATGGCAGCGGAACATTTCACGGCCGTCACGGACGCCACGTTCGGGTTGGAGGTCGAGCAGCACCAGGGGCTCACCATCGTGGACTTCTGGGCAACGTGGTGCGGGCCGTGTCACATGGTGGCGCCCATCCTGGACCAGCTGGCCGGGGAGTATCAAGGCAAGCTGAAAGTGGCCAAGGTGGACGTGGACGCCAATCAGAAGACGGCGATGCGCTTTAACGTTCGCTCGATTCCGAGTATTCTATTCTTCAAGGACGGGCGGCACGTGGATACGCTGGTGGGTGCGTACCCGAAGCCGGTCTTCGAGCAGAAGATCCAGCAGCATCTGTCGTAGCATCCTCCCCGGAGGACCATGCGCGCGAGCACCGCTCGCCTGATGAATTCGCCGGTTCGCCTCGCGGACCTCACGTTCCCGCAGGTGAACCGGCTGATTCATCGGACGCGACTCGCGTTCGTCCACCTCGACAATCTCCTCGCCTTCGGCAAGCGCGACCGCGACGGACGCATCGACGGCTACATCACGGCCTACCTGCCGGAGGAATGCGTGCTGCTGTTCTTCCGCAAGGGCGAGGCCGTGAACGCCGCGTCCCTGCACACCGGCGGGCGACAGGTCATCACCATCACCGAGGCGCTCAAGCGGATGCGGGCCGAAGTCGAGCGGGGGGAGCTCGCCTACTCGGCCGCGCCGATGGAGCAGCTCGCCTGGATGTATCAGTCGTGCGCGGCACCGGTCGAGATGCGCAGCGTCGACCCCTCGCAGCCGGGCGCCTTCTTCGCCGCGTTCGCGCGGGACAAGACCAGCGGCATCCTGGAGCTCACGTCGAACGCGCGCGTGTCCTACGTGCGATTCGACGGCGGACGCTACGCCAGCGGCTACTTCTGCGACAAGCCGGACGTGATGGCCATCCCCAAGTTTCTCGAATCCCAGTTCCACGTCGGCTCCGAGCGGCAGACACCCGTGCTCACGGCCGCCCAGTTCCCCTACGCCGCCGATCTGCCGCAGCAGGCCCCCAACTCGCTGATCAACACCTACCGCGAGCTGTACTGGCGCATCGTCGACGAGGTGGACAAGGAATTCCCGGGCGAGGCGAAGCGCCGGGCACAGAAGGTGAGCTCGGGGATCGTGGATGCGCACAGGGCGATCGCGATCCTCTCCGCCCCGCGCGGGACCGACACGCCGGACTCGGTGGTGCAGCCGGAGGAGCTCTCCAACGCCCTCACGGATTGGTCGCTCCAGCTGCTCGAGGGCGTCGAGGTGATGATGCCGGGGACCGCGCCCAAGATCCTGCGCGAGGCCACGCGCGAGCACCGCTACGTGCTGCAATCGGCGGGCTACTACGGGCGCCTGCCGTGGCCGGTGTCGTGGTGAAATGGCGGGCACCCTGTACGTCGTGGCGACGCCGCTCGGCAACCTCGAAGACCTGTCTCCGCGCGCGGCCGCCACGCTGACGCGGGCCGCGGCCGTCGCGGCCGAGGACACGCGGCATACCAAGCCGCTGCTCGCCCACGTCGGCTCGCGCGCCGAGCTCATCAGCTTCCACGCGCATTCGAGCGACGCGGCACTGCGCCGCATCCTGGATCTGTTGGGGAGCGGCAAGGACGTGGCGCTCGTGACCGACGCCGGGACACCGACGGTGAGCGATCCCGGCGCGGTGCTCGTGGCCGCCGCGCGCGAGCGCGACATTCCCGTGGTCACCGTCCCGGGGCCCACCGCCGTCGCGGCCGCGCTGGCGGTCTCGGGGCTCGGCGCCGATCGCTACCTGTTTCTCGGCTTCGTGCCGCGCAAAGGCGCGGAGCGGCGGCGCTTGCTCGACGTGGTGGCGAAGAGCGAGTGGACCGTGGTGCTGTTCGAGGCGCCACCCCGCGTCGCGGAGCTGCTCGAGGACCTCGCGGCGGCGTGCGGTGCGGAGCGACCCGCGGCCGTGGCGCGGGAGCTGACCAAGCTGTTCGAAGAGACCCGCACCGGGACCCTGGCCGAGCTCGCGGGTTACTACGCCGAGGCGCCCGCCCGCGGCGAAGTCACGGTGATCGTGGCGGGAACAGGGAAGCCGGCTCGGGAGGAGCGCGCTCCTAGCCCCGATCCCGAAGCGCGCGCGCGTGCCCTGCTGGCCCAGGGGATGACGCGCCGCGACGTGGCCGAGCAGCTCGCCGCAGAGATGGGGATCACGCGAAACACGGCGTATCGGCTCGTCAACGAACTATGAGAGCCCGCGCGGTTCTGCTGTGTATCCTGTGGCTTCCCGTCGCCGACCCGCTCCGAGAGTGCGGAATGCGGAATGCGGAATGCGGAGTTGCAGAAGACGGTTCGATCCCGCTTGCCCGCCCCTCGGCTCGACGATTGGCCGATACATTCCGCACTCCGCATTCCGCACTCCGCATTCGTTCTGCGCCTCTCACCATCGGCCGCCTGCATTATGACGGTGGGGGCGACTGGTACGCCGGCCCCTCCGCGCTCCCCAACCTCCTCGCGGCGCTGCGCCAGCGCACCGCACTCCCCGTCGCCGAGCGCGAGCGCGTCGTGACGCTCACCGGCCCCGAGCTGTGGGACGTTCCTTACCTCTTCATGACGGGGCACGGCAACGTGCGCTTTTCGGACGAAGAGGTGGCACGGCTGCGGCGCTGGCTCGAGCAGGGGGGCTTCCTGCACGCCGACGACGACTACGGCATGGACAAGTCGTTCCGCCGCGAGATCGCGCGGGTGTTCCCCGATCACCCCCTGGTTGAAGTCCCGTTGAGCCACCCCATCTATCACCTGGTGTACGACTTCCCCAGGGGCATCCCCAAGATCCACGAGCACGACGGGCTGCCGGCACAGGGGTTCGGTATCTTTTTGGGCAACCGGCTGGTCGTGTACTATTCCTATCAGACCGACCTGGGCGACGGCTGGGAGGATTCCGAGGTGCACCACGATCCTCCGGAGCTGCACGAGGCGGCATTACGAATGGGGGTCAACTTGTTCACTTACGCCGTGAGCGCCACGCCGTGACGGACACGGCCCTTCGGCTGCGGCGGCTCGGTGGGCCGCACGCGCGCGCCCGCGCCGGAGCGGTCCTGCTCACGAGCGCGGGCGTCGCGCTTGCCATCGCGGGAGCGGGGCTGACGCTCGCGCCGCGCGCCACGGCGGTGGTGGTCGCGTGGCTTCTGATCGCGGCGACCGCGGGCGCGGCGGGATGGCTGGTGCGCCGCGTGGGACGTCCCGCCGCCCCCGGCGCCGTGGGACGGTTGGTCGAGACGGCGGCCGGCACTCGCGCGGGGAGCGTCGTGGGGGTGCTGGCGCCGGCGGCGAGCGCGGGAGCGAGCGCCGACCTCCTGGGGCTGGCCGACGCCCGAGCCGCCGCGGTTGTGGAGCGCGCGGCGCCGGCGGTGGGCCGGCTGTTGGCCCACGGCACGCGGGCGTCGCTCGCCGTCGGCGCGGCCACGGCCGCGCTCGGCGCCGTGCTGTTCGTGGCGTCGTCACCGGGCGCGGGGCGGGCCGCCGCGTTCTGGCATCCGCTCCGCGCCATCGCCGACGCGCGCGCGCCGGTGCGTCTCGCCGTGGACCGGGCCACGGTGCGCCGGGGTGACAGCGTCACCGTCATGGTCGACGTGCCGGCCGCGACCCGGGCGATTCTGTGGACGCGCGGTCCGGGAGAGCCGTGGCGTCCGGCCCCGCTCGCGCTCGATTCGCTCGGCCACGCCACCCGGCGCATCGGCCCCCTCGAATCGGATCTGTATTTGCGGGCGTCGAGCGGCAGCCGCCGCAGCGTAGAGCGTCGTGTCGGCGTGGCGCTATCCGCCTTCCTCGCCGACCTCGAGCTCACCGCGCGGTATCCCGAGTACCTCGGGCGTCCCGACGAGCCGCTCGTTCCCGGCCCTGACGTGGTGGCGATCCCCGAAGGCACGGTGATCATCACGAGCGGCGCAGCGAGTGTTCCACTGGCGGGAGCCGCGTGGCGCCACGGGGACGGACACGCGCGCCTCGCCGTGGATGGGACTCGTTTCTCGGGCCGGCTGGGCATCCCACCGTCGGCTTCCGGCACCTGGCTGCTCGAGCTCGCGACCGCGGATGGGACGCCGCTCGAAGGCGACCTACCGGTGCTGCGGCTGCGGGTCGTGCCCGATTCCGCGCCTGTGGTGACGATCCCGGTCCCGGGCCGCGATACGACGCTGCCCCTGTCGCTGCGGCAGCCGCTGGTCATCGACGCGCGGGACGATCACGGGTTGACCCGGCTCGAGGTGGTGAGCTGGCGCGTCAGCCGGACGGGGAAGGTGGGGGCGGCCGAGCGCGATTCGTTCGACGTGTCGGGCGCGGGCGAGCGGACGATCGTTCAGGGGGATCTCGACGCGGAGCGGCGCGGGCTCCTGCCGGGCGACACCCTGCGGCTCCGCGTCGAGGCGTGGGACAACGTCCCCGCGCCGCGCACGCATGTGGGGCGGAGCGAGGAAATCGCGCTGCGGCTCCCGAGCCTCGAAGAACTGCGCGCTGCGACCCGCGCGGCCGCGCAGGACGTGACCGCCGCGGCGGACTCGCTCGCCCAGGCGCAGCGCGAGCTGGGCGCGCGGACGCGGGATCTCGCGCAACAACGCGCCCGCGATGCGGCGGGCACGCGCCGCCCCGCGGACGGGCCGGACGGACCGCTGCCGTTCCAGGCGACGGAGCGCGCGCAGGCGGTGGCGCGGGAGCAGGAGGCGCTGCAACAGCGGGTCCAGGAGCTGTCGCGCGCGGTGGAAGAGATCGCGCGCGCGGCCCAGGCCGCCGGGATGGGTGACACGGCGTTCCAGGCGCGCTTGCGCGAAGTGCAGGAGCTGCTGCAGCGTGCGGTGACGCCGGAGCTGGCCGCGCGGCTGCGCGAGCTGCAGGAAGCATTGGCGCGGCTCGATCCGGAGGCGACGCGCCGCGCGCTCGAGCGGCTCGCCCAGGCGCAGCAGCAGCTCAAGGCCGAGCTCGAGCGCAGCCAGGAGCTGTTCCGCCGCGCGGCCGTCGAGGGCGCGCTGGCGTCGCTCGCGGCCGACGCCGAGGACCTGCGACGACGCCAGGCGGAGTGGAATCGCGAGGATGCGCCGCGGCCGGACAGCGCCGGCGCCGCGCGCCAGCGCGCCCTGGCCGATCGCGCGGACTCGCTGGCGCGCGGCATCGAACGGGTCGCCACGGATCTTCGCGCGACTCCTCCCACTCCGCTCGCGGCGCCGCAACAGGCGGCGCGCGCCGCGCGCGCGGCGATGCAGCGTGCCGCGCAGGCCGCGGACCAAAGTCGGGCGCCGGACGCCACCGAGGCGGGGACCGAGGCCGAGCAGCAGCTCGAGGGTGTGCCCGAAGCGCTGCGCGGTCAGCGCGACTCGCTGGCGCGGGAGTGGCGCGGCGAGACACTGGCGGCGCTGGACCGGGCGCTGTCGGAGACGGCCGCGCTCGCGCAGGGACAAGAGCGCGTCGCCGCGGCGCTGCGGCGCGGCGAAGCGGGCGGCGCCACCCGATCGCGCCAGGCGGCGGTGGAAGAGGGTACCGACGCCGTGGCGCGCCAGATCCGCGAGGCGGCCGGGAAGCACGCGCTCGTGTCGCCGCAGCTCGACGCCGCGCTGGGCTATGCGAAGCGGCAAATGGCGGCGGCGCGATCCGAGCTCGAGGAAGCCGACCCCAACGCCTCCGAAGCGGCTTCGCTCGCGGAGGACGCCCTCGACGCCCTCAACGCCACGGCGCTGGCGCTGGCCCGCAGCCGCGGCCAGGTGGCGGGCGGCAAGTCGGGGAGCGGATTCGCCGAGGCGGTGGAGCAGCTGGCGCGCCTGGCGCGCGACCAGCAGGGTCTGAACGGCCTGGCCCAGGGCCTGCTCCCGCTCATGGGCGTGAGCGGCGAGGCCATGCTGCAGCAGCTGCGCGCCCTCGCCGCCCGCCAGCGCGCCCTCGCGGAGCAGCTCGAGCGGCTCCAGGCGGGCGGTGCCAGCGCCGCCGCCGGTCCGCTCGCGCAGGAGGCGAAGGAGCTCGCGCGTCAGCTCGACGCCGGGCGCCTCGACCAGCAGACCATCGAGCGCCAGCAGCGCCTGTACCGCCGCCTGCTCGATGCCGGCCGCACGCTGTCGAACGACGAGCCGGACCAGACGAAGGAGCGTGTCAGCCGCGCGGCCACCGGGGACAGTGTGCACATCCCCGACATCCTGAAGCCCGGTGCGACAGGCGCGGGCCCGCGGCTCCGGTACCCCAGCTGGGAGGAGCTCCAGGGTCTCACCCCCGAGCAGCGTCGCCTGGTGCTCGAGTATTTCCGGAGACTCAATGCGCCTCAGCGCTAGGGCGGCGCTCGGGCTGCTGATCGTGGCGGCCCGCGCGCTGCCGGCCCAGGCGATCGGCCAAGGCTTCGAGCTCGAGCGGGCCGGCCAGTACGACCAGGCGGCGGCCATCTATCTCGCCTCCCTGCGGGCCGACCCGACCAACCTCTCGGCGTTGCTCGGGCTCGAGCGTGTGCTGCCGCCCCTCAATCGCTTGGGCGAGCTGCTGCCGGTGGCCCAGCGGGCGGCGGCGGCGAGTCCCGGCAATGTGGCGTTGCGGGGCGTGCTGCTCCGCACCTATGCGGCCCTGAACGAGCCCGACAGCGCGCGGGCTGTGGCGCTGCGCTGGGCCGCGGCCGCGCCGCGCGACGAGGCCCCATACCGCGAGTGGGCGATGGCGCTCGAGGACGCCCACCGTCACGGCGCGGCGCGCGACGTGCTCCTCATGGGCCGGCGCGCGCTCGGTCGGCCCGGCGCGTTCGGGATCGAGTTGGCGGAGCTGAGCCAGCTCTCGGGCGACTGGGAAGGCGCGGCGCGCGAATGGGCGGCCGCGCTGCCGGCCGCGCCGGTGCAGCTGCCGAACGCCGCGAGCGTGCTGGCCGAGGCGCCCGAGGCGCAGCGGGAGCGGATCGCGCGCCTGCTCACCGAAGGGACCCCGTCGCCGCTCACGCGCCGCCTCGCGGGCGAGCTGCTGTTGGGCTGGGGGCAGGCGCTGCGCGCGTGGGCAGTGTTCGAGCCCAGCGTCGCCACGCCGTCGGCCGACGCCGCATTCGCGGCGCGGCGCTTCGCCGACCTCGCGGGTGCGCGCAGCACACCCGAGGCCCGCCGCGTGCGGGCGCTCGCGCTCGCGCGCTACGCCGACCTGGCGCCGGATGCAGCGGCGGCGGCTCGGGCGCGGGCCGACGCGGCGCGCGCCTTCATCGAGGCGGGCGATCGGGTCGGCGCGAGTGCGGTGCTCGAGCGCATCGCGCGGGACTCGAAAGCGCCCCCCGATGCGCAGCGGTTCGCGCAGCGCGCCGTGGTGGAGGCCCTGATCGAGGGGGGACAGCGCGACGAGGCGGCCCGCCAGCTCACGACCAATGCCCGGCTGTCCGCCGATGACCGCGCGAGCCTCCGGCTCCGCCTGGCGCGCGCCCGCATCATAGCCGGTGAGTTGGACCGCGCCGACGCGGAGCTGGCGCGCGATTCGAGCGTCGAAGCGCTCGCGCTCCAGGGGTGGATCGCGCTGTATCGCGGGCGGTTGAGCGACGCCCACCGGCTGTTCCTCGCCGCGGGGCCGTATGCCGGAGACCGGGGCGACGCCACCGAGCGCACCGCGATGGTGGCCCTGCTGCAGCAGCTGCCCGGTGACTCGTTCCCCGCGCTCGGCAGCGCGCTGCTGCTGCTGGCCCAGGGTGACTCGGCCCGCGCCGCCGAGGCCTTGCGCCTTGCGGCTGCACGCCTGGCCACCGGGGAGGCAGGAGGTGGGCGGCCTGACCTCCTGCTCCTGGCCGGGCGGGTCGCGGCCCGGCTGGACACTGCGCAACAGCGCACCGCGCTGGCGCTGTTCGACGAAGTCGTCCGCACTGCGGGGCGGGGCGCGGCGGCGCCCGCCGCCGAGCTCGAGTGGGCCCGCTTGCTCGCACGGCGGGCGCAGACGGCGGAGGCGATCCGGCACCTCGAGCATCTGATTCTCACCTATCCCGGGAGCGCGGTGGTAGCCGAGGCGAGGCGCGAGCTGGAGCGCACGAAGGGAGCGATTCCGAAGTCATGAAGCGGCGGGAATTCCTGACGACGCTACGTCGCTACGTCGCTACGACGATCAGTGCGCCGCTGCTGTTCAGCGTCGCGTCGTACCGTCGTAACGTCGTAGCGTCGCTCTTGATCCCCATGGACGATGCCCAAGCCGATCATCTGAAGGCCTACGGCGTCACGTATCGGGTCGTGCAGGCCGGCATCAAGGCCGAGTGGCTGTTGAACTACCGCGGTGGATCGTTCCTGCTGCCCGATGGGCCCGCCATCCGGCGCGATGCAGCGCTCGCGGGCGTGACCGTCGAGTCGGTAGACGACACGCGGGTCACGGCCATGCGCGGGGAGATCGAGGGGAGCAACATGGACGCCGTGCCGCTCGAAAAGGCGCCCAAGGTCGCCGTCTATGTGCCGCCCAACGCGCCGCCCTGGGACGACGCCGTCACCATGGCGCTGCAGTACGCCGGGATTCAGTTCGACAAGGTGTGGGACTTCGAGGTGCTGGGCGGCAAGCTCGCGGGCTACGACTGGCTGCACCTGCATCACGAGGACTTCACCGGACAGTTCTCGAAGTTCTACCTCATCTATGCCGGCCAGCCGTGGCTCGCCGAGATGGTTCGGTTCAACGCCGACGCGGCGAAGCAGCTGGGCTTCGCGACCGTCCCCGCCCTGAAGAAAGCGGTGGCGCGCCAGATCCGTGAATACGTCGGGAACGGGGGATTCCTGTTCGCGATGTGTACCGCCACCGAGACGATCGACCTCGCGCTCGCCGCCGAGCGCGTGGACATCGCGGCCGTCTTCGCGGACGGGACGCCCATGGACCCGCAGGCGGACGCCAAGCTCGACTGGTCCAAGGCCCTCGCCTTCACGGGGGCGCACGTCGAGCCGTCCCCACAGATCGCGAGGTTTTCGGACATCGACGGGCACCAAGTCAACGCCCCGGCGCGCCGCCAGCCGCTGGGGGCGTTCAAGCTCTTCAATTTCAGTGCGAAGATCGACCCGGTGCCGACGCTCCTGGTGCAGAACCACCGGCAGGTGATCCCCGATTTCTACGGACTCACGACGTCATTCCTGAGAAGCCGCCTGAAGCCCAGCGACGTCGTGCTCGCGGACGAGGAGGGCGCTCCCTGGGTGAAGTACATCAACGGCAACCACGGCAAGGGGACCTGGACGTTCTTCGGCGGCCACGATCCCGAGGACCAGCAGCACCAGATCGGCGATCCACCGACCGATCTGTCGCTGCATCCGCATTCGCCGGGCTACCGTCTCATCCTCAACAACGTGCTCTTCCCGGCGGCCAAGAAGCGCGAGCTGAAGACGTGAGCGTCGAGCGCCTGGCCCCCGCGGTCCGCGAGCTGTTACGCGCCGAGATCGCGGCCGCTCGCGGCCGGGAAGTGTCGTTCGTGGCCCGGCTCGACGCGAATGGCCGCATCGTCGATGCGCGCGTCGTCGCGCGCGGGACGGTGGACGCCGTCCTCGCCCTGCCGGGTATCGCGGTGCGCGGCGAGCTGCTGCTGCACAACCACCCGAGCGGCGTGCTGGAGCCATCGGGCGCGGATCTGAGCGTGGCGGCACGCCTGCACGACGGCGGCGTCGGCTTTGCGATCGTGGACAACGAAGTCACGGACTGCTACGTGGTGGTCGAGTGCCCGCGGCCCCGTGCCACCATCCGGATCGACCCGATCGACGTCGCCGGCCTCCTGTCGCCCAGCGGGCCGGTGGCTCGGGCGCTCGGCGCCTTCGAAGATCGGCCCAGCCAGCGCGACATGGCGGCCTACGTCTCCGACCTGTACAACGACGGCGGCGTCGGCATGCTCGAGGCCGGGACCGGAGTAGGGAAGTCGTTCGCGTATCTCGTGCCGGCGCTCGTCTGGGCCCGCGAGAACGGCGAGCGGACCGTCGTCTCCACCAATACGATCAACCTCCAGGAGCAGCTCGTCGGCAAGGATCTCCCGATCCTCGCCCGCGCGCTCGGTTCGGGCGACCATTCGCCGACGTTCGCGCTGCTCAAGGGGTGGCGCAACTACGTCTGCCTGTCGCGCCTCGAGCAGGCCCGCGAGCAGGGAGACTCGCTGTTCGAGGACGAGCGCCGGACGGAGCTGGATGGCCTCGCAGCGTGGGCCGCGCGCACCAGCGACGGGTCGCTCGCCGATCTCACCGAGGAGCCGAGCGCCGACGTGTGGGACGCGGTCGCGGCGGAGTCGGATCTGTGCACGCGGCTCAAGTGCCCCCACTTCGACCGCTGCTTCCTGTTCCAGGCGCGGCGGCGCGCCGCGGAAGCGGACGTCGTGGTCGTGAACCACCACCTGCTCGCATCCGACCTCGCCGTGCGCATGGCGTCGGATAACTGGCAGGAAGCCGCCGTGCTGCCGCCGTATCGCCGACTGGTGCTCGACGAGGCCCACCATCTCGAAGACGTGGCCGCGATGCATCTCGGCGCCCAGGTCAGCATGCTCGGCGTGCAACGCCTCCTGTCGCGGCTCGAGAAGAACGGTCGCGGGCTTCTCCCCACGCTGCGCTCGGTGCTGTTCCGCCGCGACGACCTCTTGTCCGCCGCGAGCCGCGAGCTGACGCAGCAGAGCCTGGTCGACGCGCTCGCCGCGGCACGCCGCGCCGCGGACGACGTGTTCACTCGACTGGCGCGACGGCTCGACGGCGAGGCGGGTCCGGCGCCGGTGCTGCGCCTCTCCGAGGAATTCTTCAGGGACGCGGTGTGGGACGAAGGGCTGGGTGTGGCGCTCGACAACCTGCTGCTCGCCTTCTCGCGTCTCTCGGAGGGCGCCGCGATGATCGCCGATCGGCTGACGATCGACGATCCATCGGAGCGGCGCGCCCAGCTGATCGGGGAGCTGCGCGGCGTCGTGCGACGGCTCGACGCGGCGGCCGCGGGTCTCACGGCGACGTTGCGGCCGCCCGCCGCCGGTCCCGCCGCGGTCCGCTGGCTCGAGCGGCGCGGGCGGAAGACCCCGAACGTCTCGCTCGCTGCCGTGCCGCTCGATCTGGCGCCCATCCTCAAGGAGAACCTGTTCGACCGGATCGAGACCGTGGTGCTCACGAGCGCTACTCTCGCGGCGGGAGGAGACTTCGGGTACTTAGAGGAGCGGCTCGGGCTCGACCTGCCACCGGCCCGGATGAAGGTGCGGGAGATCCACGCCTCGCCCTTCGACTACGCCTCGCAGTGTCTGTTCGGAATCCCCACCGATCTCCCGGAGCCGCGCGACGACGAATCGGGCCACGGTGCCGCGGTCGCGCGGGTCCTCGTCGAGCTGGCCCACGCGTCCGACGGCGGCATGTTCGTGCTGTTCACGAGCCACGCGGCGCTGCGGCGCGCGGCGGATGCGGTACGCGACTCGATCGGTGGCCGGTGGCCGTTGTTCGTACAGGGCGAGGGCCAGCGGGATCACCTGCTGCGCCGCTTCCGGGAAGCGGGCTCGGGGATCCTCCTGGGAACCGACTCGTTCTGGGAGGGTGTTGACGTACCGGGACGCGCCCTCCGGGTGCTGATTCTCGCGAAGCTCCCCTTCAAGGTGCCGACGGAGCCCCTCACGGCCGCGCGGCTCGAGCGGCTGGAGGCGCGGGGTCTGAACGGCTTCGCGCATTACCTCGTTCCGAACGCCGCCCTGAAGCTCAAGCAGGGATTCGGGCGCTTGATCCGCAGCCGCGGAGACGTCGGGGCGGTCGTGCTGCTCGACCGGCGGGTGGTCACAAAGCGTTACGGGGCGATGATTCTCGCAGGACTGCCCGCGGCGACGCGCCTGGTGGGCCATTGGGCGGACGTGCGGAGCGCCTGCGAGGAGTTCTTTGCGCGGCACGGGATCGGGGTGGAGGCCGGGGCGGTAGAAGGCGGGAGCGGCCGGTAACCGGCCGGTAACGCGCTGGACTGGCGGAGCGTAGATTCTTCGGAGAGGCGACATCGTGACCCCGTTCAGCAAGCGCCTGGCGACGCTACCCAGCTACCCGATGGCCGAGATTCCGGCGATCAAGCGCCGGCTCGTGCAGCAGGGCATCGACGTGATCGACGTCGGAGCCGGGGACGCCGATTTCGCGCCGCCCGAGGTGGCGGTGGAGGCGCTGGCGCACGCCAGCCGCGATCCGGCGATGAGCCGCTACGCGTTTCAACTCGGCCTGCCGGCGTTCCGCGAGGCCGCCGCGGCGTACATGAAACGACGCTTCGGGGTGCGGTTCGACCCGTTCACCGAGCTGCACCCGCTCCTGGGATCGAAGGAAGGCATCGCGCACCTCGCTATGGCGCTGCTCGACCCGGGGGATGTGGCGATCGTCCCCGAGCCGGGCTACGCCGTGTACGAGGGCGGCACCGTGCTCGCGGGCGCCGAGCCGTATCGTTACGCGCTGACGCCGCGAACGGGCTTCCTGCTGGAACTCGACGAAGTCCCCTCCGATGTCCTCCGCCGCACGAAGCTCGTTTACCTGAACTATCCCAACAACCCCACCGCCGCGATCGCACCACGTGAATATCTCGAGCGCACGGTCGCGTTCTGCCGCAAGCACGCGATCGTCATCGTGTACGACAATCCCTATTGCGAGATCACGTTCGACGAGCGCGTGGCACCCAGCATCTTCGAGATCCCGGGCGCACGCGACATCGCGGTCGAGTTCCATTCGCTGTCCAAGACGTTCTGCATGACGGGGTGGCGGCTCGCGTGGGCCGCTGGGCGGCCGGAGCTCATCGCGGCGCTGGCGCGCGTGAAGAACTATGTCGACACGGGCGCGTTCCTTGCGGTCCAGGCCGCGGGGGCGGCCGTGCTGCCCCAGGCAGAGACCTTGGCGCGGGGCTACGTCGCGCGCTTCCGGGAGCGGCGCGACGCCATGCTGCCGGTGCTGCGCGCCCAGGGGTTCGAGCCCGAGACGCCCGAGGCCACGATGTACGTGTGGGTGCCGCTTCCCGAGGGCGTCGCCTCCGCGGCGTTTTCGCGGCGCGCGCTCACGGAGGTGGGGGTGGTGACGCTTCCCGGAAGCGGGTTCGGGGGAGGCGGGGAAGGATTCTTCCGCATCGCGCTCACAGTCGGCACGCCGCGGCTCGTCGAGGCCGCCGAGCGGCTGGGAAAGGTGCTCGCCGCTGTTTGAGATTCGGAGGCCCCCGTTTCAGGTCCGGCGGCTCACCTGGGTCGTCAGCGCCGTCGTGCACGTCACGATCATCGTCCTGGCGTTCAGCGGGTCGTGGCGCATCGACCGACCGCAAGGGCTGATCACGATCATTCCACCGTCCAGGCCAGAGCTCCCCGAGCTGCCGCCGTTCGGCGGCACGCGGCGCGGCAAGGGTCCGAGCGGTGGTCTGGGTCGGCCGCTGCCCAACGGCGTCGCGCCCGACACGACGCGGCCTGTGCCCGCGCCGGTGGGCAAGCCCGACACGACGCTCGCCGCGAGCCCGGTCGCCGTCGGCCCGCACATGGTGAACCCGCCCCAGGTAGGCGACGGCCGGCTGTGGGTGCTGCCGCGCCCCGCGCTGCCCTCCGAAGTGGCCGACGCGCTGTACGAGCCACTAGAGAACCGCGACACCACCGTGGTGCGGCGGCTGCGGGCCATGGTCGACTCGCTCAACGTGCTCGTCGACCAGGATCAGCGCACCCGGCAACGCCCCGTGTGGACGACGGACGTAGCGGGGAAGGTGTTCGGGATCGACTCGCAGTTCATTCATGTGGCGGGGATCAAGATTCCCACGGCGGCGCTGGCCCTGCTGCCGATTACGCTGCCCCAGGGGAACTACGGCGAGCAAATGCGCGCACGCCAGCTGGACGAGATGCGGTCGGACCTGATGCAGGCGGCCCGGCGCACCGAGACGCTGCGGCTGTTCAAGCAGTACGTGCGCGACCTGCGGGCCCGCAAGCAAGCCGAGCGCGACGCCGAGCGTCGGGCCAGGGGCGACACGACGCAGGTGAAGACAGATACCGTCAGCGCGGTGCCGTAGTCGCCGCTTTCAATCGCTGTAGCGCCGCTTCTTTCCCCACCACATACAGCAGCTCGTTGACCGGCTCCGACACGGTGCCGCCGGTGAGCGCGATGCGAATCGGCTGGAAGATCTTCCCCGCCGCAACGCCCGTTTGCTCGGCGAGTGCGCGCAGCCGTCGCTCGAGCTGCTCCGGCGTCCAGTCCGTGTCCGCGAGCGCCGCGAGGCTCGCCTCGAGTGAAGCCCTATAGGCGGCTGGATCCTTCGCGATCTCCTTTTTTGCTTTCTCGTCGAGGACGACGTGCTTCGGGTCGAGCCGGGCGGCCACCTGGCGCGCCACATCGAGCGTGGTGCGCGACCGGGTCTTCACGGCGGCGATCGCCTTGAGCACCGCCTCCGTGTTGCCGTTCACCCCGAGCTCGGCGAGCTGCGGCGCCACGAGCGGATACAGCTCCTCGGCCGGCGTCATGGAGAGATACTGGCCGTTCATCCACTCGAGCTTCGTCATGTCGAAGATCGCGGCCTTTTGCTGGATCCCGGCGAAGGAAAACAGCTGGATCATCTCGTCCACGGTCATGATCTCCCGGTCGCCGCCGGGACTCCAGCCGAGCAAGGCCAGGAAGTTGCGCATCGCAGCGGGGAGGATCCCCAGGTGCTGATAGTCGCCCAGCGCGGTCGCCCCGTGGCGCTTGGAGAGCTTCTTGCCGTCGGGCCCGTTGATCATCGGGACGTGCCCGAACACGGGCAGCGGGGCGCCCAACGCGCGGTACAGCGCGATCTGCTTGGGCGTGTTGGAGATATGGTCGTCGCCGCGCAGTACGTGGGTAATCCGCATGTCGAGATCGTCAACCACCACGGCGAGGTTGTAGATCGGCGTGCGGTCCGAGCGCAGGATGATGAAGTCCTTGATGTCTGCACCCTGGAACGAGATGCGGCCGTGCACCGCGTCCTCCCAAGCGATCTCCCCGGGGGGCACGCGGAACCGGATCGCGCCCTCCTCCATATACGCTTTGCCCTCGGCGAGCAGGCGGTCGGCGATCTCCTGGTGGCGCTTCACCCGGGCGCCCTGGAACACGAGCTCTTCGTCCCAGTCGAGACCCAGCCAGGTGAGCCCGTCGAGGATCACCTGGGTATGCTCGTCGGTCGAGCGAGCCTTGTCGGTGTCTTCGATGCGCAGCAGGAACTTGCCGCCCTCGTGGCGGGCGTACAGCCAGTTGAAGAGCGCCGTGCGGGCGCCTCCGACGTGGAGGTAGCCGGTGGGGGAGGGGGCGAATCGGACGCGGGGAGGCAACGTGTCGGGTGTCAGGTGTCTGGTGTCAGGTGTTGGGTGAGTGCCCTGACACCTGACACCCAGCACCTGACACCTGTCTTCTCACGGAGAGGGGGGGATTCGAACCCCCGATAAGGGTATTAGCCCCTATAACGGTTTAGCAAACCGCCGCCTTCAGCCACTCGGCCACCTCTCCCTGTTGTGGCGCTTGAACTTTACAGCTCTGGAGGTGGCTCGGGAAGGCTCCAGCTGACCCGGTCTACTCAGTAATTGCAGCCCGAGATGACGCCGAACGAAGCGGACGTCGAGCTGTTCCCCGATGACGTTTCCTCAAACGCCGCACTGAGGACTCCGGCGTCGGTCTGCTTCTGGAAGACATAGCAGACTTGACCCCAATACTCGATGGAGCCGTTCCCGGTGCCGTCGTATGAGCTCGTGCTGGTCGTCCCGCCAAACGCTCCCGACCAGCTGGTGTCGGAAGTGATCGTGAGATGGTAATGCGTGGGGCCGGTGAGTCCGCAGGCGAGTACCAAGGCCAGTGCCACACACGTCAAAACGGGCTTCATGGCTTCCCCTCCGCTGCGGGGCTCCGGGGTCCCAACCTAGCCCCAGTGGCGACGGGAGCCGGTGACAGCCGTCACCCCTCAGTAGCCGCGCTCCATGAGCTTCACCCGCTCCGCCAGGTCAGCCGGCTCGGTCTTCACCAAGTCGCCGAACGGCGTGACGTAGATGCGCACGCTGGGGGCGCCGGGGATGCGCGTGGGTCCGAATGCGAAGCGCCACACGCGCGGGTGTCCCGGCAGCTCGGGTGCGCCCTGCCACAACAAGACGGTGGTTTGCTTACCCAGCTCGGGTGGGGGAGCGCCAAGCAGGTCACCAACGGTGAAAAAGGCGGCGGCCCACGAGGCCCCGAGCAGTAGGGCGCCTGCGAAGGCCGCTATGAGCGTCCACCAGAACAGACGTGCCATGTTGAGTCCCGGTAAGGGGAGACTGCGCCCTAACGGATAGCGGTTAAGGCCCGGCGACACAACGAGCCAGGGCGGCGGCCTGGTCGCGGGCGCGGCGAAAATGTCGCAACCTGGCCACAGAAAAACGTGTTTCGCGATACGCGCCGCGCTGCCGTGGAATGCCTGTGACCCCAGTCACCGTGCGGCTTTAGCGCCACGTGGCGCACGCGTGGCACCGCGATTGCCCCTGCTGTGGGGACATGCAGCGAATCGTGGCAGTTTTGATCACGGCGGCGGGTATCGGCGGGTGGCTCACACCATCGGCCGCCCAGCGGGCCTCCAGGGGACCAAGCCTGAAGGCAGCGCCATACATCTATTCGACGCCGAACCCGTTTCTGGGATCGCTCACGGCCCGGGTTCCGCGCAGCGTGCGGCCCAGCGCCGATCGCCGGGCGCTGCAAGCGGTGGCGGAAGTGATGCCGACGCGAGCGTCGCTCAGTACGGACCACCTGACACGGCTTCCGGCGCGCCTGTCGTGGGCGCCCTCGCACACCGCGCTGGCGAGTGCCTTCGTCGTCACCCTGTTGATCGATGCCGGACAGACTCGCCAGCTCGCCCGTAACGGCTGGCAGGGGTTCCGCGAATCGAATCCCCTGCTGGGCGAGCGGCCCAGCGTCGGCCGGGTGAACAGCTATACCGCCCTGGCCGGTCTCAGCGTGCTGGGCGCGGCCGCAGTGGCCCCGCGGCGCTTGCGCCCCTGGCTGCTCGGTGCGGCGATTGCCGTGCAGGCCTTCACCATCCAGAGTAGCGTGCGCCAGGGGATACCCATCCGCCTCCCCTGAGCTACGCTTCAGGGTAGTGCTCACCGTCGTCAATCGCTCCATCATCCAGTGCACCCGCTGCCCGCGGCTGCGGGCCTATTGCGGTCGCGTCGCGCGGGACAAGAAGCGTGAGTTTCGCGACTGGGAGTACTGGGGGAGGCCCGTCCCCGGCTTCGGCGATCGTGACGCGCGGTTGCTGATCGTAGGGCTCGCTCCTGCGGCGCACGGCGCGAACCGCACCGGGCGCATGTTCACGGGAGATTCGAGCGGCAACTGGTTGTATGAGGCCCTCTATCGCCACGGGTTCGCGAGCCAGCCGCAATCGCTGTCGCGCGACGACGGACTGAAGCTCATCGACTGTTACATCACTGCGGCGGCGCGATGCGCGCCGCCCGGCAACAAGCCGAATCGCGTCGAGCTCGACCGCTGCCGGCCCTATCTCGCGGCCGAGCTGCGAATGCTCGGGCACGTGCGCGTGGTGGCGACGCTGGGACGGATTGCGCACGAGAGTTGGCTCAAGGCGGCGGGGTGGTGGGAGCGACTGCCGCCACGCGCGCGACCGGCGTTCGCCCACGGCGCGGTCACCACGCTGCCCGACGGCTGCCTCGTCATCGCATCGTATCACCCGAGCCGGCAGAACACCAACACCGGCAAACTCACGCCCGCGATGTGGGATCAGATATTCCGGACGGCACGGCGGCTGGTCGGACAGCCGCGGCTTTAGGCTGATGACTGTGTGCTGCACCTCGACTGAGGCGCCGAGACCGGGAAGCCAGTAGCGCCAACGCAACTGCCGTTACCACACGTCTGATGTGCCGACCCTCTCCCGGGCTCCGTACCTGGGACAAGCGTCGCGGCTTCGAAGAGCTCCAGGCCGCCCAGTTGCGTTCACGCAACACACCATCTGTCGCCAAAGCACCGCGGCGCGCGGCACCTCTCTTGCGGCCCCGCCACAAAAGGCTGCAGCCGTTTACGGTGGGGTCCATCACTCGAGGGGGATTCCAATGAAACGATGGTTACTCGCCGCCGCGCTCGTCGCCGGCGCGGCGTGCGACTCGCAGCGCGAACCCGCGGCGCCGCAACGCACCGTCGATCCCGCGCTCAGCGCGGCGCTCGCCACCGCCGCGCCGAGCGACCGGCTGGTGGTGATCGTCAACTACGACGAAACCGCGACCACGTCGGATGCGATGAGCGCGGCGATCATGAACGTCGGCTCCGGGGTGATCCAGTTCAACAACCTGGACCTGGTGGCCGCGTACGCCACGCCGGCCGAAATCACGGCGATCAGCGCTCTGCCGAGCGTGCAGGGGGTGTACGCGAACAAGCAGCTCAGATACTCCACGATGTTGCACGAGAGCGTGCCGACCATCCGCGCGGATGCGGTCCACGCGTCGGGCATCACCGGCAAGGGCGTCGGGATCGCCATTCTCGACTCGGGGATCGACGGGCTGTACAACCCCGATCTGCACTACCCCGACAAGACGGTCCAGAACATCAAGGTGATCGTCAATCTCAACGATCTGTTCACGTTCAAGGGCTCGCTCAAGAAACCCGCGAAAGCGGCGACGCTCTTTGTGGAGAACCTGCCCAACAGCGAGACCTCGGTGGGTCACGGCACGCACGTCGCCGGCATCGCGGCGGGTCTGGGAACGGCGTCCGGGGGCTACTACACGGGGGTCGCGCCGGGGGCGAAGCTCATCGGCATCGGCACCGGCGACATTCTGTTCATCTTTTGGGCGCTGGCCGGCTTCGACTACATCCTCGACCACCAGGCGGCCTACAACATCAAGGTGGTGAACAACTCCTGGGGCACGAGCGGTCCGTTCGATCCCAAGGATCCGATCAACAAGGCGACGAAGAAGGTGGCCAGCAAGGGCATCGCGGTGGTGTTCGCGGCCGGGAACGAAGGGCCCGGCGAGAACACGCTCAATCCCTACAGCGTGGCGCCCTGGGTGATCGGCGTAGCGGCGGGCTGCAAGACCGTGCCCGACCCGACCAACTCGACCGTCCACTGCGCCGATCAGACTCCGCAGAACCGAGCCCCGATCCTGGCCGATTTCTCGTCGCGCGGCATCCCGGGCGATCCGCTGTACCACCCCGATGTCACCGCGCCGGGCGTGCACATCGTCTCGACGCGGGCTTCGACGGGGATCGTGCTCAACGTGCTCGACGCGAACCATGACCTGAACCTCACGAGTACCTGCGCGATCAGCGTGGCCAACGCGCCGTACTACACCTGCGCCTCCGGCACGTCCATGGCCAGCCCGCACGTCGCCGGCGTCGTGGCGCTCATGCAGGAAGCGGCGGGCGGGCGGCTGACGCCCGATCGGATCGGGTCGGTCCTGACCCAGACCGCGCGCCCGATCCCGGGCTATGCGTTGTGGGAAGTGGGGGCCGGGTACGTGGACGCGCTGGCCGCGGTGAACGCGGTACGGCGGTAGGGCGCTAGCGGGGGCGGGGGCGGGGGCGG
>Ga0075423_10001188_pt1 | contig 22555 bp, 14 predicted proteins | sample SoiMethybrSBSTD2_FD_80114 | JGI IMG/M metagenome (GOLD analysis project Ga0075423, IMG submission 80114) | Bulk soil microbial communities from a Populus tree surrounding site in Tennessee, USA - Soil MetaG P. TD hybrid SBSTD2 | ecosystem: Environmental > Terrestrial > Soil > Tree plantation... | reverse complement strand
TCGGCGGGTTCGACCATCGACTCGCGCTCCTGCTCCGCAAGCAATGCCAGGTGCTTCCGCCGTCGCGTGTCTTTCCTTGCTTCGTCTCGCACCAGATTCGTCGCCACCGCAAATAACCAGGCGCGCTCGTTCTGTATCGAAGTTTGTCTCAGTGCACGGACGAAAGTCTCCTGCGCAACTTCCTCCGCCCAGTCGCGATCTCCCAAACGCCGCGTCAGATATCTCACCAACGCGGCGTTGTACGTTCGGAAGAGTCGCTCGACGTCCGTCACCAGCTCACCAGCGGTCTCGCAACATTGCCTGGTCGCGATCTGACAGCTGCTCTACACCACTCGGTGTTAGCTCGATCGCCATGCTGCGCCCGGCAACGATCACGCGATCGCCGGCCGAGAACGCCTCACGTAAATCAGGCTGCAGCTCGATGACTTTGAAATACGCATCGGAGTACGGCTTGATGCGCAGCACGCTGCCGGATCCTTTGTAGCGGACATCCGTCCATGTGCCGTCCCGCATGACGAACGTCACGTTCCCGACGCGTTTCACCCGTGCGTCGTCCACAACTCCAGCAGCCGAGTCTGCGGCAGCCATGGTGGTCACCGCCCGTTGTGCTGCCGCAGCTTTGGCGGCTTCGAACTGAACAGTCGGAGCCGCTGCCGGCGCTGAACGCGTCCCGGCCGCTCCGGTCGCCACTACTCCACCGCGGTCTAAGCGCCCACTCAGCTGCTGCACGCGATTCATTCCCGGCTCGACAACCAGATAAGATGAAAACTCTGTCGGAATCCCGAAGCGTTCGCCGAGCTCGCGTATCTCGTCGTCGATTTCACGCGAGCCACCGTTCTTGCGCTTCTCCGCGCTCAAGTAACCCACACGCTGCGTCGCCCACAGTCGCGCGACAAACGGATTCTCTCGCGAGCGATCCGGGAAAAACACCCTGGTGGCCCAGCTCACTGGACCGTTGGTTGTCTGACCATCAACGCGAATGATTGCATTCCCGCTTCCGTCGTAACGGCCAAGCAGCACCAGGTCCTCGCCGGCAAATATGTCAACCGGTCCTCCCGGATGCATTTTGCGCAGCCGCACGCCGTCCGCACGAACACGCACATCGGTTACTAGCGGGCTGGTCAATCTGCTTGCAACTATACTAACCGCACGTTCCACTGACTCGTCAGGCCGAACGAAGCTCGCTGTGCCTCTGCCTTCCAGCGCGAGTTGCTCGATGAGCGAGACGTTGAGATCTGCCCCCACGCCAAACGTGAACAGTCGACGCGCGCCACGCTGCCGCGCGACGTTACCGGCAATCACCGACCCGTCACGCTCCCCAACCGTCGGCTGGCCATCCGTCAGGAATAGTATGATCGGCAGCCTGCCAGACTGTACCGGCGCGGACAACGCCTCGTCCAGTGCGCCGGAAATATTCGTCGATCCCTGCGCGTCCAGGTCGTCGAGGTAGCGTTCCGCCGCGCGAACGTTCTCTCTCGTTGCGTACGAGAAGTCGTCGCGGAACGTCCGCACGTCGCTCGAGAAGTCGATCAGTCGGAAACGATCGTTGGAGGACAGTGTGCGCAAAAGCTGCTTACCGGCCGAGCGAGCCTGCTCGATCTTCTGACCGTTCATCGAGCCGGACACGTCGATGACGAACGTCACATCTCGCGGTACTGCGCGCGGACGCACCGCCGGTGGTGAGATCGTAATCAGTGCAAAGCCGTCATCGTTCCCCGGTGCGTTCGCGAGCAGCGTGATTGCAGCGCTGGTCGAGCGCCGGATCGGAATAAGAACCGTGACCTCTCCGCGCGCGTCCCTTACCTCGAAATGGCGCATCGACCCGCGGTTACTGCTCGCAAAGCGATCGGTATCAGATGGTCCTGAGTCGTAATCGTTGCCCGCGTAACGATCTTCGTAGATCGAATGAGTCGGTGAGTACGCGGTACCGTACATCGGATCGTTTGGATAGGACAGCGCGAACGATACTCGCCCTTCGGGCCTGCCGGTCGCGTACTGGTTGGAACGCAGACCGCGGAAGTAGTCGACGCGCAATGCGTCGCCTTCGCGCTCCGCCACGGTCTGGAAGCGCACAACTACTTTCTTTACTTCACCGGGTGCGATCGGAAAAATTCGAGCGCGTAGCAACCCGTAGCCCATCCACTCGAGCAACGCCGGATCACGCTGTTTGCGCACGATCTCTTCATAGATTTGTCGCGCACGGTCAGCACTCATCGTCTCGCCCGACACCATCTCGCCGTTGATCGAGAGTTTGAGATCCTGGAACGCAGCGCCTTTGGGGAGCGGGAACATGAAATCGGCTTCACCAACTCTTCCGCCGCGATTCACGAAGGTCTCGGTTATCTCATAGCGCAGTACTCGATCGACCAGATCGACGCGCACATCGCTGCTTTGTCGAAAGACCTCGGGCGAAGTGATGCCGCACGAGCGCATCACACACGGTTGTCCCGGACGACATGGCGGCGGCACCGGACACGGGAAAGGCCGCGGGATGTCGTCTATGATCTGGGAATTGGCCGTCGAAACAACGGCAGCAACAAGGAAAACGAGGGTCGAAACGATTGAGCGCATGAGACACCAGTAGAAAAAGGTTCTACTGTGGGACGTGTCCCCCTCTCAACCTTGCACACGAGCGCTTTGGTTTTTTACCGGTCTTTACGCTCGGGGCTGCAGGCTTAGGGCTGCCGGCAGCCGGCTGGTAGTCTTCCTTTGTAGTTAAGCCTTCCTAAGAGCGCTTGGCCTTTTTCCTTCGTTTTTGCAGATCCCGCCTCTCGTCCACCCTCACCGCGAGCAACTGGTGATCCGCGCGAATCATCGTAGTCTCGAAATTTTCATTGCCGCGCCGAGCTGCCCACCCCATCGAAAATGGAACCGGCGCCGACATCGGGGCTGCTGCGCGGAGTCGGGTCACCACGTGCTCGGTTTGATCCTCGTCCGAGTCGCAAAGCACCACGAGAAACTCATCGCCACCAACCCGCACCACCGCTTCCTCGGCACGGACGTGCCGCATTAGGAAACGCGCCATCTTCACCAGCACCGCGTCGCCTTCAGCGTGGCCATTGCTATCGTTGTACTGCTTGAAGTGATCGATGTCGAGATAAATGCACCCCCACTCGCCCTTCGGCTGCGCCTCGCACTGCCGCGTAACGGTGTTGAGATATCGGCGATTGTAGCACCCGGTTAGCGGATCGCGGATGCTCAGCTCCAGCAGCTGCGTCTGCAGCTCCTTTCGCTGAGTGATGTCGACAAGCACACCGTGGCAGTACTTCTCACCCGTTTCCGGATCGATCGACAAAAACGCGCTATCGACGACTGTTCTGATTTCTCCATCACGACGGGTCAGCTGAAACTCGAAATCACGCACTGATCCTTCGCGCTCGAGCTGCGCCATTTCGCGCGCACGCACTTCCGGCCTCACGAAATCTCCGGTGCGATAACCCTTCAGATCGCTCAGAGAATCGACGCCAAACATCTCCATGAACGCCGGGTTGGCATCGATGATCTCTCCATCCAGCGTCGTGATGTAGATTCCCTCTTTCAGACGCAGAGCGAGCTCGCTGAGTGTCCGTGGATCACTCAGACTGCGAAATCGTCTCCTTCTTTTGGGTTTTGATTTTCTGGCAGGCTGCAAGCGACTCACATCAGTGCCCCAGCAAACGGCATATCCGTTGCTTCAATCGAAGGAAAGGAAGTGGAGATATTATGACACCCAGAAAGCAGCAGGAACAGACAGGCAAAACGCCGTCCAACGATCGCGAGGTCGATCACGGGACGCGATCCGGTCGCCCAAATCCCGAAGATGTTCCCTCTCATGCCGAAGAGCATAAAAGCGGGTACGGTGGCGAGCACGGCCAGCCGCGCACCAGCACTGACCAGCGCGAGACGCAAAAAGGACGCTAACAGCGTTTACCTTCAGCCAAAGCATCGAGCGCGTCCGACAACACGATGACTTTCCGGACTGCTGGTATCCATCACGTCACCGGTATCGCCAGCGACCCTCAGCGAAATCTCGATTTCTACGCGGGAATCCTCGGCCTTCGGCTCGTCAAACGCACAGTCAATTTTGATGACCCGACGACCTATCACTTCTACTTCGGCAACGAAACCGGCAGTCCTGGTACAATTCTGACGTTCTTCCCCTGGCCGGATGCACGTCGTGGCCGTCAGGGCGGCGGCCAGGTTGCCGTCACTTCGTTTGCCATCCGCCCCAGTTCGCTCGGATTCTGGATCGAACGCTTTATCAAAAAGCGGGTCGAGTTCGAGCAACCGGTTGCACGGTACGAAGACGAGCGCATCATCGCGTTCAAGGATCACGAAGGATTCATGGGAGAGCTGGTCGCTCACTCCGCGGCCGATTCCCACGCCGGGTGGTCAACCGCCGGAGTGCCCGCCGAGCACGCGATCCGTGGTCTCTATTCAGTTACCCTGTGGCTCGACGCCAACGAGCTCACCGGCCAACTGCTTACCAACACACTCGGCTTCAACCTCGTTCGCGAGCAGGGTAGCATTTTTCGCTATTCGACAGGCAACGGCGGTCCCGGAGCAGTTGTTGATCTCCGCTGCGTGCCTGGTATTTGGCGTGGCGTGATGGGAGCCGGCACCGTGCACCACGTCGCTTTCCGTTGCTCGAGCGAAGCCGAGCAGATGGATGTGAGAACCGAGCTCACGTCATTGGGATACAACGTCACGCCTCAGCTCGATCGCGATTACTTCAAATCGATTTACTTCCGCGAACCCGGTGGAGTGTTGTTCGAGATAGCCACCGATGCGCCTGGTTTTGCAGTCGATGAGCAGGTCGATGCCCTTGGTCAATCGCTCAAGCTTCCCGACTGGCTCGAGTCGCGGCGTTTCGAGATCGAGGCGCTTCTTCCCAATATCCACGTTCCGCTCGAGTTGAAAGGTCCCAACGCGTGAATGACGATTTCGGCTTCATCCATCGCTTCGTTCCCGGCGAAGATGCTTCAGTCGAAACGCTTCTCGTACTCCACGGAACCGGTGGCAACGAGAACGATCTCATAGGAATCGGGCAGGCAATCGCACCAGGCGCCGCGATCCTGAGCCCACGTGGCAATGTTCTGGAGAATGGCGCTCCGCGCTTCTTCAAGCGAATCGCCGAAGGCGTTTTCGATCCGAAGGAAGTGCGTTCGCGTGGAGAAGAGCTGGCGCGCTTCATTCGCGCCGCGGCCGTCACCTATCGCCTCGACCCATCGCGCATCTTCGCGCTGGGTTACTCCAACGGCGCCAACATCGCGTCGACGGTAATGCTGATCGAGCCGGGCACCATTCAGGCATCGATCCTGTTGAGACCGATGGTCGTCTACCAGCCGCCCGAGAAAAGCGACCTCAGCGGATCGTCCGTATTCATTTCCGCAGGCAGAATGGACCCAATCGTTCCGACTGCCAGCGTTGAGCAATTGGCCAAGCTGTTTCGCTCAGCTAACGCCGACGTAACACTCAAATGGCAGCTTGCCGCCCACAATCTCGTACCGACCGAAGTTCGCGAAGCAGCAGAATGGTTCGCCCTACAACGTGCGCGTGTATGAGCTACTTTCAACATTATGGTTGACTCCGCCGACACTGCGACCGCTCCGCGGTCAGCATCCTCATCCGCTCCCTCGTCACCATCGGGTCAGTCGCTGGAAGATCTCTGCATCAACGCCATTCGAGTTCTCGCGATGGATGCAGTGCAGAAAGCAGATTCGGGCCACCCCGGTACGCCGATGGCGCTTGCTCCACTCGCTTACGCCCTGTGGACACAGCATCTGCGCTACAACCCGAGCGATCCGCACTGGCTGAATCGTGATCGCTTCGTGTTGTCGGCCGGGCACGCATCGATGCTTCTCTACAGCGTTCTGTACCTGACCGGTTACGACCTGACCCTGGACGACATCAAGCAGTTCAGGCAATGGGAGAGCAAAACTCCGGGTCATCCGGAGTACGGCTACACTCCCGGCGTCGAGACAACCACCGGACCACTTGGTCAGGGCATGGGCAACGCAGTTGGAATGGCGGTAGCCGAAGCGCACATGGGTGCGGTGTTCAACCGCGATCAGAAGATCATCGACCATCATGTCTATTTCATCGCCAGCGATGGCGACATGATGGAAGGTCTATCTCACGAGGCAGCATCGTTTGCCGGTCACGTGAAGCTTGGCAAGCTGATTGGCTTCTACGACGACAACCACATCACTATCGAAGGCGACACCGCGCTGACCTTCAGCGACGACACTGGCCTTCGCTTCGAGGCCTATGGTTGGCACGTGCAGCACGTTGCTGACGTAAACGATCTTCCCGCATTGAACCGCGCAATCGATGCGGCAAAGGCCGAGACATCCCGACCTTCGCTGATCGTTGTTCGTTCACACATCGGCTACGGCAGTCCGCACAAACACGACACCGCCGAGGCCCATGGCTCGCCACTTGGCAAAGAGGAGATCGCGCTGACGAAGAAAGCGCTGAACTACCCTTCGGAGGAGCCGTTCTGGGTAGCGCCGGAAGCATTGCGTTTTTGGCGCGACGCGGGCAAGCGCCACGCAAAAGCGCAGGAGGATTGGCAGAAGGACTACGATGCGTACAAGAAGGCCCATCCCGAGCTCGAGAAAGAGCTGCAGCGCCGATTCCGCGGTGAGCTGCCCGCTGGTTGGGAAGATTCACTTCCGGTTTTCACCCCGAAGGATGGCAACGTCGCCAGTCGTGCCGCATCTGGCGTCGTCATCAATGCAATTGCCAAAAAACTCCCCGAGCTGATGGGCGGATCCGCAGACCTCGCCAGTTCCACCAATACCATCATCAAAGGCGAGCCGAGTTTCAGCGCCGACAATTACGCCGGTCGCAACTTCCATTTCGGAATTCGCGAACATGGCATGGGCTCGATCATGAATGGTATGTCGCTCTGGGGTGGAATCATTCCTTATGGCGCGACCTTCCTGATTTTCTCCGATTACATGCGCCCGCCCGTTCGACTCGCCTGCATCATGCAGCGTCACCTTATCTACGTGTACACCCACGACTCGATTGGACTGGGCGAAGATGGTCCGACCCACCAGCCGATCGAGCAGCTGAGCGCGCTGCGAGCAATTCCGGAGATCACTCTCATCCGACCAGCCGATGCATCGGAGACGACTGAGGCATGGCGGGTTGCGCTCAAGCATAAGGAGGGACCTATCGCCCTCGTGCTCACTCGCCAGAAGCTTTCATTCATCGATCGCACCAAGTACGGACCGGCGAGTGGACTTTCTCGGGGAGCCTATGTGCTAGCCGACGCTCCGGGCGGCGCGCCGGAAATCGTTTTGATCTCGAGCGGATCAGAGGTCGCGTTGATACTCGACGCACAAAAGAAGCTCGAGGCCGACGGAATTCGCGCACGCGCGGTAAGCATGCCGAGTCATGAGATCTTCGCGCGACAGGACCAGGCATACCGCGACAGCATCCTGCCAAAAGGCGTCAAGCGAATCGCGATGGAAGCGGCGCATCCCATGTCGTGGTACAAATGGGTCGGTGATGACGGAGTGATCATTGGTCTCGAGCGCTTCGGCGCATCGGCTCCCGGGCCTACGATTTACGAGCACCTTGGAATTACAGTAGACCACATCGTGCAAACCGCTAAGCAAATCATAGGGAAGAAGTAGCGGCCTTGATTCGATGAACGGCAAGGAACCGCTCTTAAAGGACATCAGCGTAACACTCAATCCCGACACCCCGGAGTGGCCGGGCGATACGCCCTTCACCTGCGGCTGGTCATCGCTGATGGCCGCTGGCGCGAGTGTCAACGTCTCCTCTTTCACGGCAAGCCCGCATGTTGGGACTCACGCTGATGCGCCGCTGCACGTGCGTGAAGGCTGGTCAGGATCACACGAGCTCTCGCTCGATGCTTTCTATGGTCCGGCGATCGTCGTCGATGTATCGAGTCTCGAAAAGGAGATCAGCATCGACGATCTCGAGCGCATTCAGTCGCTGCCTTTTGTTGAGCGCCTGCTGTTGCGCACAGGGCGCACTATCGCGACTGGAGCGTTTCCGGAAGATTGGCCGACTCTCTCCGAATCATGCGTGCGCACCCTCCTTGGTCGCGGTTTGAAACTGCTCGGCGTCGACACGCCGTCAGTCGATCAACGCGAAAGCAAGAACCTCCCCGTTCACAACATGCTGTTTCAGGGAAACGCCGCCATTCTTGAGAATCTGGATCTGCGCCGCGTATCCCCAACCATGTACGAGTTAATCGCGTTTCCGCTCAAGCTGATGGCGCTCGACGCGGCGCCGGTGCGGGCGGTCCTCCGCCAGATCGTGGCCTGAAGTGATGTCGCGCGTTTGGAATCGAGGAGTGCGCCGACGACATCGACGGCGACATTCCCGCTGACGATTCCCGCGACCGGTAATGCTCAAGCGCACATTTGCCATTTCGGTTGTCCTGGTCTCTCTCGCCTTTCTGATCGAGAGCCAGCAAGCCAGCCGGTCGCGGAAATCAAAAAGATCTTCGACAACTGAGCAACGCGCGAAACGGAAGCGCCCGCCCGTAACCACGTTCGCAAAGGACACTGGCGGGCGAGAGCTGATCGTGCGCATTCTCGACGTCGGTCAGGGTGACGCCATCTATATCAGGAATGGCATAAGCAAGGTCCTGATCGACGGCGGCCCGGAGGAAGCGACATTCGGTCGCTACTTGGATTCGCTACGATTGAACAACACCACCATCGATGTGGTGATTCTCACCCATCCGCATCTCGATCATTACAACGGTCTGCGCGAGCTCTTCACAACGAAGCGCCACATTCACGTGCGTTACTTCTTCGAGAACAAGGACCCGGCACCGGCGGCGACTCTCGCCCATCTACGCGACTCGGTTCTATCGCGCATGGACCACGATGGACTCATTTACCGCGATACCGACGATCCGTGCAGCGATGGCCAGCGTATATGCACCATCACAATGAGTGGCGGCGCGAAGCTTCACATCCTCGCACCGAAGCCCGATGGTGAAGGAGCGAACAATCGATCAGCAGCCGTAAAACTGATTGGCCCCGATTCAGCTTCATTCACGATGTGGCTTGCCGGCGACGCCGAGCACGAGGAAATCAGCTGGTTCGAGGAGGCGGGTTATGCGGAGAATCCCGGAATGCGCGTCAGCGTTCTCAAAGCCAACCATCACGGCAGCTGCAACGGCGTTACGCCACGCTATCTGTCACTCATTCAACCACAGTGGGTCGTGACCTCAGTTGGCGCGCGCAACGAGTACGGCCACATGCACGCTCAGGCAAAAAATATCTATCGCGCGGCCGGCATCCCTTGGTACCGCACCGATCGGAACGGAACGATCACGATCCGCTCACCCGGAACCGAGCAGGGCGGCTACACCATCACGCCCGGCAAACGGGGCACTGATCTCAACGGCCCCAGCGACCGCGTATCCCACCAGTTCGCATGCATCGAAGATCAAAATGGCGGCTAGCCCGCAACCCGCAGTTAGCTCGCAACCCGCACTGATTGGTTGGCCCCACCCCGCAGTTCTTAAAGCTGGATATCTCCTCCCGCATCTTTTTTAGACTTTCGCGAGACTTGTCGCGCCGATCTGTCCATTACTTTCTTCTTCGCTTCGGGATCGACCCGAATGTCGAGAACGGATTTCCCTTCCTCCCGCTCGTGATTCACGGCGAGCACATCTCCTTCCCTCGCACCCACAGGCAGCATCCACTGCGGAATCGGAGTAACGCTCCGTCCATCAACTTCGATCGACGCTGATCCATCTTCGATCACATCGATAATCCAGGTGTGGGTTGAAGTCTTCGCCATTGCATGCTCCTCTGACAGCGCAAGTTTGACCGAATTCCAGAGTAATACATGGCATGTCCTATGCGCCAACGGGTGTCTCTGCAATCTTAGCTCACCTGTTTAATCAGCATCTGACAATCCATGCAAAGCGATTCTGGCAGCACTACGTCGATCTGGATGGGCACAACCGACATGCCACAATTCCAGCCACTGACGCAGGATCTGCGAACCAATGTCTGCGTCATCGGCGCCGGCATTGCCGGTATGACCACCGCCTACCTCCTGGCGCGCGCTGGGCGCGCAGTCGTCGTCATTGACGATGGCCCAATCGGAGGCGGCGAGACTGGTCGCACCACCGCTCACCTCACCGCAGCGCTCGACGATCGATATTTCAACATCGCGAATCTTCATGGCGCGGAGGGTGCTCGCATCGCCGCCGAAAGCCACATGTCCGCGATTCATCGCATCGAGAGCATCGCATCGATGGAAGACATCGATTGCGATTTCGAGCGAGTCGAGGGTTATCTCTTTCTGGGCGGGCAGGACACCCGCAAGGATCTCGAGAAGGAGCTCGAAGCAACGCACCGCGCCGGACTGACCGACACTCAACTCGTAGATAAAATTCCCTTCAGTTTCTGGGACAGCGGACCGGCCCTACGCTTCCCGCGACAGGCGACTTTTCATCCTCTTAAGTATCTGAAAGGACTTGTGCGCGCGTTTCTTCGCGATGGTGGTCGGATTTACACCGGCGTTCACGCGGAAAAAATCGAAGACGGGGAGCCCGCACGCGTAACCACCACCGGTGGTCAGGTCATCAGCGCCGACAACGTCGTCGTTTGCACCAACACGCCGGTCAACGATTGGCTCATCATCCACAGTAAGCAGGCAGCCTATCGAACCTACGTCATCGGCGCACGCATTCCCAAAGGATCAGTGCCACGCGGATTATACTGGGATACTCCGGATCCGTATCACTACATTCGCCTCCAGACTGCCGAGGACAAATCGGGTCGCGAGCTCGACTACGAGTACCTGATCATCGGCGGCGAAGACCACAAGACCGGACAGGAAAAAGACACTGACGAGAAGTTCTCTTGTCTCGAGCAGTGGGCACGAGAGCGGTTCCCAATGATCCAGAGCATCGACTATCGCTGGTCAGGTCAGATCATCGAGCCAGTCGACTACATGGCCTACATTGGAAAAAACCCCGGTGGCGATCAGCACATTTGGGTCGCCACTGGTGATTCCGGGAACGGAATGACCCACGGCACCATCGCCGGCATCATCCTCAACGAGTTGGTTCAGGGCCGCAAGCACCAGTGGGCGCGACTCTATGATCCATCGCGCGTCAAGCTTCGCGCTGCTGCCGAGTACATCAAGGAAAACGTCAACGTCGCCGAGCAGTACAAGGATTATTTCACGAAAGGCGAGGTGGACGACATTGCGGCGATCAAGCCTGGCGAAGGAGCTGTCGTCGGCAGAGGTAGTGGAAAGATCGCCGTCTATCGCGATGACCGCGGCACGCTACATCAGCGCTCCGCCGTGTGCACGCATTTGTACTGCATCGTCCGTTGGAACGAAACCGAGAAAACCTGGGATTGCCCGTGTCATGGATCACGCTTCGATCCGTATGGTCACGTCGTCAACGGGCCTGCTATAACCGAGCTTTCTCCGGTTTTTCCTGAACGGAAGAAGGAGAAGACCGCAGCAGAACGCTGACCACGTGCTCCTTACCATCGTCGACGAGGTCGATCGCGCCATCTCTTGACTGGCCATCGACGCTGAGTTCCACTAAACCGCGTTCGACACCCTCTGGATTCTCGACCAGAATCCGATATGTCGTCGACCGGAATCGGTAATCGATGCTGAACTGATTCCAGGTTTTGGGTATGCAGGGCTCGATGTAGAGTTTCTCACCGCGCTGGTGGAATCCGAGAATCGCTTCCAGAGCGATGCGGTACATCCAGCTCGCCGATCCGGTGTACCACGTCCAGCCCCCGCGGCCGAGGTGTCCTTTCGCCGTGTATACATCGGCAGCGACGACGTACGGCTCGACTTTGTAGACATCGACACCTTCCGGACTGTCCGAGTGGGTTATCGGATTCAGCATCTGGAAGAGCTCGAATGCGCGATCGCCATCGCCTGAGAGCGCTGTCGCCAGCACCGACCACAGCGCGGCGTGAGTGTATTGCGCGCCGTTCTCACGTACTCCCGGCAGGTATCCCTGAATGTATCCCGGATCGTGCGTTGTTTTGTCGAACGGCGGCGTGAGCAGCATGATCAGGCGCGCATCGTCGCGCACCAGATACTTGTTCAGCGATTGCATCGCCTGGCGTGCGCGATCCGGTCGACCGGCTCCCGAGATCACGCTCCAGCTTTGAGCAATGGCGTCAATCTTACACTCGTCGCTCGTACGCGAGCCGAGTGGCGAGCCGTCGTCGAAATACGCTCGGCGATACCATTCACCGTCCCACGCTGATCGCTCCACCGCTTCGGCGTACTCGTCCGCCTTCGCCAGCATCTCATCGCGAACCACAGCGTCGCCGCGCCGGTCGGCGTGAGCGGCGAACTTACGTAGCGTGGCAATCAGGAACCACGCCAGCCACACGCTCTCGCCCTTTCCCTCGATACCGACGCGGTTCATACCATCGTTCCAGTCGCCGCTGCCAATCAGTGGCAAGCCGTGCTGGCCCTTCGTGCTCGCTTTCCGTAACGCGCGCAAACAGTGATCGTAGATGCTGCCCGTCTCTGTCGAGACTTTGGGCAGGTCGTAGACTTCGTGCTCGTCCGGATTCAGCTCCCGCATCGTGATGTACGGCACTTCGACATCGAAGATTCCCAGATCACACGCGATGTTCACGTAGTGGTCGATCACGTAGGGCAGCCATACCAGATCATCCGAAAAACGCGTCCGCACGCCGCGCCCGCTCTGCGGATGCCACCAGTGCTGAACGTCTCCTTCCACAAACTGGCGTGACGCCGCGCGGATAATGTGATCGCGTGCGACTTCCGCATCCGCGTACACGAAGGCCATTACGTCCTGGAGTTGATCGCGGAATCCAAACGCGCCGCTCGACTGATAAAGCGCCGAGCGAGCCCACATCCGACACGACAACGCCTGATAAAGCGACCAGCGGTTCAGCATCAGGTCGAACGTCGGCTCCGGTGTCCTGACGCTTATTGTCCGCAGCCGACTCGTCCAGCTGTCGACGTTCGTTTGAATCGCGGTCTTTGCATCGCCCGGCGCGCGATACTTGGCGATCAGCTCTCTTACCGATTCTTCGCCCTCCGCTGCGCCGAGCAGCATCACGATTTCCTTCGTCTCGCCCGGCTCGATTGTGACGCTGACCTGGAGCGCGCAACACGGGTCGATCGTCGCACCAATCGCTCCCGACAAACCTGCCCTCTCCAGTGCGGCCGGGCTCGAGATCGTGCCGTTGCGGCCGAGGAATTCGCGCCGGTCCGCCGTGTAGTAGGCGACACGCTCGCTGATCGATGCGAACGATACCATCGATGCGAATTGGGCATCGAAATAATTGCGCGCGAACATGGACTGCGTCGCTTCGTCGAAACTGGTGCGGATTTGATACTGGGTCATCTCGCGCGTTACACCGAGCACCCATTCGACGTACCACGTCAGCGTCAGCTTCTTCCGCGTCAGGCCGTCGTTGCGCAGTGTCAACACGCTGATCTTCACCGGATCCTGCTCCGGAATTCCCAGTCTGAATGAAGTTGCCAGCGACTTGTGACTGTGTTCGAACACGGTGTAGCCCGCGCCGTGCCGCACCTTGTATGGAGTCGGCTCGCGTATCGGGCACGGCGTCGCCGTCCATAGATCGCCATTCGCGTCATCGCGCAGGAAGACGCAATCGCTCGATGGGTCGCGAACCGGGTCGTTGTGCCACGGCGTGATGCGATAGAAGAAGCTGTTGCCTGACCACGTCGTCCCGCTTCCTCCCTCACTTACAATGAAACCCCCCGCCGGATTGCCGACGACATTCACCCACGGCGCCGGCGGGTAATCGCTGCCCGTGAGATGAATCTCGTATTCACCTTCCGTCGTGAATCCGCCCAGTCCGTTGAAGCACTGAAGTCCCGTTCCCGGATCCGCCGCGTGGGCAATCGGTACGGTGCCGAGGGGCACGATATCGCGGTTCATGATCTCGAGCTTGGGCGGATATCTGTCCTCCACGCCCGGGAATTCCAGGAAGTTGCCAAGCCCAAGACCGTCGCAGTTTACCTGTACCCGCGCCATCGCCTTGAGCAGCGTGATGTCTTCCGGCTTCAACAGATCCGCACGGCGGATGAATACACCGCCCGGCCGATCGAGCAATCCTGCTTCGCTCGAAGCCATTACCGTCGCCAGAAGCTCGTCACTCAGCTCCTGCATGTAGGTCAATGGATGCATGTTGAGAATCACCAGATCGCAGGTGATTCCCTTCAGCCGCCAGTAATGATGCGTTCTCAGGAGCTGCCGCACGCTCGGCATTCCAACGTGACTATCGATCGTCGCCAACAGGATTGGCCAATCTCCGGACACTCCCAGCGACCACAGCGCCTGTTGCCCGAGTCGGTTCTCCTCGACGGCACTCTGCGCGGGGCGGAATCCCGGATGAGGAAACATCAAGTGACCCGCCAGATCCTGATATAGCGCGGCGTCCGCCGGTGCGATTCCCAGATCACGCAGCTCCGCCTGCGCCTGTGCCCACGACAGATCCAGCGCACGACGAGCGCTGTACGGATCGTGGTAAAGATCCGCCAGCTCGATCGCGCGCTCTTTGTCTGCCGCAACGAACGTCGTGAACGCGATGTGTGCAGACGCGCCCGGCGGAATGCGCAACCGGACACGTAGCGAGAAGATGGGATCGAGCACGGCTCCCACGGTTCCCGACAATTCCGCACCTTCGTCCAGCGCCTGCGCGTTTCTCACCGAGCGCCCGCGCCCGACGAATCTCGCGCGGTCCGTCTCGCACGTGATCGAGCCAAGTAGCTCCGGCCCGCATGCTACGACGTGTGCGCACCAGATTGCTGCTTCTGTTGCCGACCGCGGCCGGCGGGTCGCGAGAAGCGCGGCCTTTCCCTCCAGGAATTCTGTCTGAACGAACAGATTCGCGAACGCTGGATGCGCTCGATCCGCGTCAGGCGGCGCCAACACCACCTCTGCGTAGCTGGTCAGCTCGATGTCACGCGGTTGCAGCGAGCGATTCGTGAGGATGATGCGCCGCACCTCTGCGGCATCATCGGAGGCGACCGCGATTTCCGTGACTGTATCGATGTCGCCATCGCGGCGAATGAACGTGATTCGATCGCTCGCGAACAGCACGCGATACCACTGTGGCTCTGTCCCCGAAGGCTGATGCGCCGTCGACCACACGTGACCCGTGCTCAAATCCTTCACATAACACCACTGGCCGTAATTGTCGCGTGTGCTGTCGTGACGCCAGCGTGTCACCGCCAGATTCCCGTAGCGACTGAACCCACCGCCCGCATTTGTAATCAGCGTCGTGTACGGCACGTTACCCAGAATTCCGACGACCGGTTGCGGTGTGTGTGGCGTCTCGATCTCGCGCACTGCCGGCTTTTCCATCTCGCTTGGCACTCGCGCTACGTCGTCGCCCTGCACGTCCTGGATGGTCAGCCGCCGCGGAATTCGTTCCTGCAGCACCAGCTCCGCCGAACGCACCAGCGGGTCGGTGTGGAACCGTCGCGGCCACACCTGTTGGTTGAGCGCGTTGTCGAGCGCGACGATGCTCATTCCGATATGGTGCGCCATGAAAGTGCCCACGACAGTCTTGCGCGAGCCCGGCGCGGGTCGCGTATAGTCCAGCGCATCACGGAACCCATACGGACCCAGCGCTCCTTCCTGTTCCAGCGTTGCCAGATTCCTGAGCGACGCTCGCGGCTCGACCAGCATTGCCAGCAACGTCGCGTACGGCGCCACGACCAGTTCTTTGCTCAGTCCGCGCTTGAGCGCCAGATCAGGAACGCCGAATCCTCGATACTGATAGGTGTACGATCGGTCGCGCACTGCGTACGCTGATTCCGATACGCCCCATGGTACCCCGCGCTCAGCGCCGTATGCGATCTGCCGTTTGACACTGCCTTTGTGCGTCTGGTCCAGCAGTGTGAACGGGAACGTCTGCATCACCAGCGCCGGCATCAGATACTCGAACATGCTGCCGCTCCACGACAGCAGCGTTCGAGTGCCCGCGGCCGTCGTCAGCGAACGGCCGAGCCTGAACCAGTGGTCGACTGATACATCGTCCTTGGCAACTGCGATGAATGACGCGAGTCTGGATTCGGACGCGAGCAAATCGTAATACGAGTTGTCGACTCGATTGCTGCCAATGTGGTAGCCAATCGTGAACAGCTTTCGCTTCTCGTCGTACAGGAAGCGGAAATCCATCTCGACGGCGTAGGCATGCGCGCGCTCGGCGATCGCATGCAGGCGCTTGGTGTCCTGCTCCGTAATCGACTTGTCCTTCATCATCTCGTAGCAGGCCTGTTTCAGGGCGATGAGATGACCGGCGAAATTTCCGCTATCGACAGTCGACACGTAACCAGGCTCGAGCACCCGCAGCTCGTTCAAATCGTACCAGTTGAAGAAGTGCCCGTGAAAACGACGCATGCGTTCGAGCGACCGGAATACTCTCTCAACCCGGTCGATCATTTCGGCGCGCGTGATGAAGCCGAGGTCGGCAGCAGCGACGGTCGAAAGCAGCTGCAGGCCGATATTGGTTGGCGAGGTGCGGCGCGCTACGACGGGTTCAGGGTCTTCCTGGAAGTTGTCCGGCGCGAGCCAATGCGTGTCTTCCGTGACAAACTTTTCGAAGAACTGCCAGTGGAGTTTCGCGTAGCGGATCGCCGCCTGACGCTCAGCGTCGGTGAGATGGATTTCACCAAGGATCGCCGCGCGACTCAGCGCGAACGCAATGCTGGGACTCGCCAGCCATACGAGAATCAATGGCAGCGTACCGAGTACGAACAGGAAACGTTGGTCCGAAGTTGCCGCCGGTCCAACGGTGACGTGCACACCGATGGCCAAACCCAGCCCGATGCAAAGCGCCGTCACAGGCCACATTTTGCGCCACGTCTCGAGCTGCGATCCGACGCCCAGCGCGCGCTCTACCTGTGAGGCGGTCTGCCACTCGAGCAGGTTGCAATGGCTGATGAATAGCCGATGCAGAGTGCGCAGAATCGCGTCGGCGGAAACCACGGCCTGGTGCGGTAGAAACACCACTGCCAGGATGAACTGTTGCGCATTCGTAACCGCATCGCGACCGACAGCTATATAGTAGGCGAGCCATGACTGATCTCGCGGGGGCCGCAGCAGAGAAATCGCCAGCGAGAACAGCCATGGGAATGCGATAGCTACCAGTACGGTCAGTGCCCACGGGATGATAGAGGCTGGCAGCAGGAACCAGCCGACTACCAGCAGCGCGAGCTGGAATATCTCGACGACGCTTCGCCGCAGGTTATCGAAAATTTTCCAGCGCGAGATCGCCGACAGCCGGTTCTTCATCGGGCCGTCTGGTCCCGGAACGGTTCCCTTCAGCCACCCAAGCAGCTGCCAGTCGCCGCGAATCCAGCGGTGTTTTCGGCGAGTGTAGGTGAGATACCGCGCGGGATAATCATCGTAGACCTCGATGTCGGTAGCGAGACCTGCGCGCGTCCAATTGCCTTCGATCAGATCGTGACTGAGGAGCGTATTCTCCGGGAACCGCCCGTGGGTCGCTTGCTCGAATGCATCGACGTCGTAAATCCCTTTTCCGGTGAAGCTTCCCTCGCCGTAGAGATCCTGGTAGACGTCCGAGACAGCCGTTGTGTACGGATCGACACCCGGATGTCCGGAATGAATCGAAGCGAAGTAGGATCGATGCGCGCTCGTCAGCGAAACGCCGACACGCGGCTGGATGATGCCATAGCCCTCCGTTACGCGACCAAGCGACTCGTCGTAGCACGCGCGGTTGAGTGGATGCGCGATTGTGCCGACGAGTAGCTGCGCTGCGTCACGCGGCAGCACCGTATCTGAATCCAGTGTGATGACGTAGCGAACGAATTGCAGTCTGCTCGTATCACCCACGATCGTCGAGAACGCGTCGCGCGCGTCGCCACGCAGATATTTGTTGAATTGCGCGAGCTTGCCCCGCTTACGCTCCCAGCCCATCCACACGTTCTGCTTCGGATTCCACAGCCGCAGGCGATGAAACAGAAAAAAGACATCCTCATCGCCGGTTCTGTATTTGGCATTGAGCGATTTGATGCCGGCTGCGGCTGCTGCCACGATTTCATCGTCACCGTCACGATGTTCCGTCGGTGAATCCGTGAAATCGCTGAGAATGGCGAACTGCAGGTTGGGATCACGATTCGCCAGATACTGAACCTCGAGATGCTCGAGCGCTTCCTCTACCGCCCGTACACTGCCAAGTAAAGTCGGAACCACGACGGCAGTCATGTACTGCTCCGGAATGCCGTCCTCTCGCAGCTCGAGCTTCGGTAAAACGCGCGGGGGCATCAGCAGTGTGATCAACTGATTGATGACACTGATTCCGATCTCGCTCGCCGGAATCAGTGCGAGAATTGCGAGGACTGCGCGCACCGGAACTGGAGCGTTCTCCGATACCTCCATGAACACCGCCAGCGCCAGCACGGTGAAGAACGTGATCCCGCCGAAATACAGAGTATTCGGATGCCGTTGCGTCCAGCGATAAATCCACTCGCCCGGTGGCGGCGTGTAGCCAACCCGCTGCTCGAGAACACGCCGGCCTTTGTCAACGAGGAAATAGCCGACGTGTGCATGATGTGCGTCGCTCGTGTCAGCGAGCTGCGCCAGCGAGACCGCTTCCGCCGCTATTTCCTCCTCGGGTTTCTTGACGCGCTTGGCGACGTGTTCGACGACGTGCCGATAATGGTCGCGCGTCCCGAAAGTCATCGACGCGTAGTGACCGCTCGGATCCTGGCGCAGCAGTTTGTCGGTCGCGCTCTGCGACTCCACAAAATCCTTCCAGTCGAGTCGCGAGATCGTGCGCAAACTGGTGATGCTGTTCGCGACCGTTACCTGAGTCAGCGCAACGCGCCGGTTGGATCTCGTCGCTGCCTCTTCTGCGCTCGGCCCGTCTTCGGCAATCCACTGCTCGAGCCAGATCAGCGGCGTGAAATTCGTCTGGTAGGAGCGGACCTGTTGCAGGAAGCGCGCGACCCACGTCGGAGTAAACGGCGGATGATCATCGACGAACGCAGCCAGTGCTGCCGCCAATGCCTTTTGCGATTCTTCACTTGCCTCTCGCAGCTTGGTCGCTGCAGCGTCAGCAGACTCGACCTCTTTGAGTCGCGCGGCCACGCGGAGCGCCATACGGCGAATATTCTCGACCAGACCGAGACGCAACATCGTCGGGATCGCCCACAGCTCGCCCATGCGCAGCGGAGTGACAGTCTGGTACTCGCGCACGAACAGTGTGATGTTGTCGATGTCGAGGTGACCTTCGGTGTGCGCGATCAGCTCGATTGCGACTTCGTAAGCGCGAGGATACCCGGCGAGCGATCCTGTGGCCAGCTTGGGCAGCTCTTCGTAGTAGCCCTTCGGCAGACTCGTCCGGATTTCTCTGATGTGCTCCTGGACGATGTAGAAATTGTCCAGCAGCCAGTCGCCGGCAGGGCTGATATCGAGTCCGCGCTCAGCCCCGCCATTGAGTTCGTGATAGACGCGATCGAGTACCTGTTTGGTATCCTCGAGACGAAGAAGCAGCGGACCTGAGCCTCGCTGCTTGCGTGCCGGCAGCAGGTGGTGCCCGCGCGCGACTGCTCGTGCGCGCTCACCCAGTCGCTCTAGACCGAGGACCTCCCCACGAATTGGGCCGACCAATTCCTCACCGGTACCGTTTCTCGAGCGGCGAAAAATTCGACTCAGGAATGTTGGTGGAGCTTTGGGCGGGATTGCTGTTGCCACGTCACGTACTCAACGCCAAAGATGTGCCGCGCACAGCCGCAAAATATCCCGTTTGGTCTTACTCGGCGTAATACGCCTTGATGCAAACCGTGACCAGAGTCTCGCGCATCCGCTCGAACTGGTCTGCTGGCCGAGCTCGCGTTGATTCAGCGAGCGAATTCCACAGCTGCTTGAAACTCACCAGTAGCTCCTCCGGGCGAATGTTCCTCTCGCGCGCCTCTCGCGCGACTCTCTTGAGGAGAGCACTCAGCTCCGGCGTGGGTCGATCCGGCTTTCGCATTTGTTCGGTAAGCGCCGCTTCCAACTCCTTCAACGTGCTCTCTGAAAGTGAGGTCAACGGCGTACGGGAAAAAAGTGATGCCACCGAGCACTAGTGGTTTCCTCCCCAGCGCCGGTGGACATTTGTTCCCAAAGAATATCCACGGTACCGACCCCGCGCTAGACGCTCCTGAGGTCCGTAAGTTGCCGACTCGCACGGGTCCCCCCTCCCCGCCGGCGGTCTGTTGTCGAATGTGCTGATTCTCGCGCGCGAAGAAGTAATCGCTGCGCTGCTGGGTTTGATGGTCGAGCTTCGTGGTATGAAACCCCGATTCCTGGAAGAAAAGGAATCGATCAAGGACGCACTCGCGCGCGAGGGACACGTTCCGGTGCTGATCGATTGCGATCATCCCGATTGCACTGAAGAGACGATCGCGCACATCCTCAAAGGCGGCGGCAAGCCAGTTCTCTTCAGCCCTTTCCGAATGCAAGCCGACGTAACGCGCCTCGCATCACGCTACGGCACCAAGTCTTTTACCCTGCCAACCGACCCCGACACCTTCGGCCGTCTTCTTAAGAGCTAGTCGCCGCTCTCTTTCTGTTCTTTCGGGATGGGTGACGCGCTCTTCTCACTCTCCTTCACTCGACGCTTGTCGACCTCGTGTAGATGCTCGTCATCGACACGATTCTTCTGATCGGTGGTTATCGCTTCCTTCTGATGCTGCCAGTTGGTCTTCATCGCTTCCTCCTCTCCGGGCTGGAAGTACAGTTTCCATGCCGCTCGAAGACCACGGAAACCTTGGCTAACGGATGCGGATCCCGCCCATCAGGCGAAACAGCGTCGCGTCAGATGGAACAGAGTAAACCTGGGCGCCGACATCGAAGATACTTCTAACCGCCGCGGTCAAACCGCCAAATACCGCCGGTCTCCACAGCGGCTCGCTCAGCTCTACCTGAGTGTGGTCAACGACGCCATTGGCGTCCGTAAAACCGACCTGAAAGTGAGGGTCGATGCGGTTTGCCCCCGCACCAGCGTACCACGCAAAGATTCCACTACCGGGAGCGAACCCCACAGCCGCTTCTCCACCGAACATGTCCGGGTGAAAGGTGTCCTTCGACGGATTCGAGCCATAGCACGGTGCAGCCGGATCACTCTGTTGCAGAGACGACCGTGGACAGGTGATCGGGCCCTTGACGTTGCCGAACGTTCCGTGAAACCGCAGCGAGAGCGTCGTGCCTGAGGTCGCCGGTCCCAGATCAAAGTGGTGCGAATGTGAGATGGCGAAACTGAATAAATTCGGAGTCGCACGCGCGATCGTCACCGGCGGCAGGTATGCGGCCTCCAAAGCAAAGCCAAAAGGACCACCGACAGTAATCCGTGGTCTGCCGAATACAGGCGACAGAGAGGTGTGCTCACTCTTTTGCGTGAAGCACGCACCCGTACGCTCGATTGCCGGATCCGGCTTTGGGATGTACTCGCCCTCAGCGCCAATCCTGATACTCGCAGGAGGAAGCACTTCTGGCGCGGTGGCCATCGAGAACACGATCGGCGCTGTATAGAACGCCAGCAGCTTTCCTTCGTTGCTACTGCTGGCCACTCGGCATTGCGCAAAAGCGCTGCCGTGCGCCAACGCACTTACTGCGAACAACAACAAGCCTCGTCGCATCTATTCATCTCCTCGCACAACTGTGGGTCGCCAAACCTAGACCAGCTTTGTCGATGTTCGGGATGACTACTCGGTGAGAGCGAATATTCACCGCGCCAACGTATCCGGCCACGAGGCGAGCGAACACTCGCGCGTCATTTGTGAGGTGCAGCCTGGCCCGCACGAGCCGTGCGCACATACGTGCGCAACATGCATTGCGAATAGAACACAGGGTGCTCACGGTAGGCACTCCACGATCGATTGATCCGTATCATCTCCCGATCGTAAGCCTCGAACACTTCGAGTTTTTCCTGTCGCTGTTTCGTCGTACGATTCGGCGAGCGAGTGGTGAGCGCATAGCCAACGTAATACCGGCCGCTCCACTGATTCGCTCGCAGCAGATTCTCGGTGAGCTTCCCCGCCATGCGATGGTCATAATGATCGTGCGGATTGGCACGCACACTCGGGTCGGTTGTATGCAGGACCACGTCAGCGGAAGACGTGGAGTCAACGTTCATACGCACGAGCGTGGCGACAGTTGTCGTAAGGTCCTGCCAGCGTGCGTAGGTTTGACTCCCATCGATGGCGTCCAGCGAAACCGCCGCCGCGCGAAGCCTACGCAAACTTTCGAACCGATTCCGCGCAAAGCCACCGCCGTTCCGATTCCCATCCGGGAGACGAAGGAAATAAGACACACTCGATCCAAGCACGCATTGGGTAATTGCACGGGCGGCGACATGAATCGTATCGCAACTCGAGCGCGCGGATACCGGCTCTGCCAAAGCGATACGAGTTGACTGCAGCGCCGCGTTTTCACGCAGCTGCCAGTAGACGGAGTCACGGCCGTGGTCCCCAGCGGTTAGATAGATGAACACCGGTCGCCCACCCGCTCGGACGCGGTCAACAATGGCGTCACCCATGAACACCTGCCAATCATCCGCAT
>Ga0075423_10001187_pt1 | contig 22571 bp, 23 predicted proteins | sample SoiMethybrSBSTD2_FD_80114 | JGI IMG/M metagenome (GOLD analysis project Ga0075423, IMG submission 80114) | Bulk soil microbial communities from a Populus tree surrounding site in Tennessee, USA - Soil MetaG P. TD hybrid SBSTD2 | ecosystem: Environmental > Terrestrial > Soil > Tree plantation... | reverse complement strand
TCGTGCGCCCACTGGCTTGCCTGGCGTGTCGGGCTCGCGCTCGGCGCCGCGCGCGAGCACGTCCGAGTGGCACGCGCGCTCGGAGCACTGCCACGGCTTCGAGAGGCGCTGGCCCGTGGTGAGCTGTCGTATTCGAAGGTGCGAGCGCTGACTCGCGTTGCGACGGCGGAGACCGAAGAGCGGCTGATTGCGGTGGGCCGGGCCGGCACCGCCGAGCACGTCGAGCTCATTGTCCGTGGCTGGCGCCGAATGGACCGCAAGGCGGAAGCAGAAGAGACCACGCGGCGCCACCGGCATCGGTCGCTTCACGTCTATCCCGACGGAGACGGCATGGTGGTAATTCGCGGACGGCTGGAGCCTGAGGTCGGCGCCGTCATGCTGCAGGCGCTGACGGCAGCGAGGGAGGCACTGTATCGACGCCGGCACAGTGACGTTCCTGCGGGAACGTCAGTCGTCGACGGCTCGCCGGAGGCGCCGACCATGGAACAGCAGCAGGCCGATGCGCTGGCGCTGGTTGCAGAGACCGCTCTGCACCGCGGGATGGAGCCTGGCGCCCCGGGCGAACACTATCAGGTCGTCGTTCACGTCGATGCTGGGGTGCTCGCGGACGCTGATGCGCCGGGCCAGTCGGTGCTCGAAGGGGGCGCGCGCGTTCCCGCTGGAACATCCCAGCGCCTGGCATGCGATGCGAGCCGCGTGGTGATGCGGCACGACGCCGGCGGGCGGATCACCGAAGTCGGCGCGCGGACGCGGACGATCCCGCCGGCACTACGGCGCGCGCTTCAGCATCGCGACAAAGGCTGCCGCTTCCCGGGCTGTGGGCTGCCGTTCGGATAGGGCCACCACATCAAGCACTGGGCACACGGCGGCCCGACGAAGCTCTCGAATCTCGCGATGCTATGCCGACGACACCACCGCGCGGTGCACGAAGAGGGCTTTCAGGTCGAACGACAGGCGAATGGAAAGCTCTCCTTCCGGCGCCCGGACGGGCGGGTCCTGCCAGAGGTGCCGGCGGCGGCCGCAGTGCCGGCGAACCTGATCGACGCGCTACAACTACAAAACGACGCGGCGGGGCTGCACATCAACGCGCGCACTGCAGTCCCCGGCTGGCAGGGCGAGCGCCTCGACGTCGGCTATGCGATCAGCGTGTTGCACCCGCGCGCAATCTCGAGCCCGTAAGCGCGACGCGACGACGCCGAAGCTCGGCGCCTCAGCCGGTGCGCGGCACCGCGCGCGAGCCGCGCCGCCGCGCCCGCGCAGCGCCCCCTACAGCCGCTCCTTCTCCTCCACCAGCTTCCAGTACGTGTCCTTGTTCAGGATCTTGTCGCCGCGGAACTCGTAGATGTCACAGCCACGATAGTTGAGGCGCTCACCATCGGTGCCGGTGCCGGTCACCATCCACACGCTCACGGCGCGATCGCCGCAGATGAATGCGTCGATGTGGTCCCAGCGCATGTCGGTGATGACCTTGAATCGGTCGGCGAGCACCTTCCGGATGGCGGCCTTGCCGCGGACGAGGCGGCCGTCGGGCTCGGGGCCGCGCGCCATCAGAAACGTTGCGTCCTCTGCGAAGAACGTCATGATGCGATCGACGTCGCGGCTGTTGAACGCGGCGTTGATTTCCTTCATGAGCGCTGGCGTCGGTCCGCCGGCGATGGTCTGGGTCGTCATCGAATCTCCTCCCACTCAGCAGATCACGGCCGCATCGCGTGCACCGACGGCCCCGGCCGCCGGCGCGGCGCCGCCAGGTCGGCCCACTCGCACAGCAGGCGGCGTGTGTCGCGCGGGTCCACGATCTCCTCGATCCAGAACGTCTCGGCGGAGCGGAACGGCGAGCGCAGCTTCGTTAGCCGCTCCTCGATCTCCGCCATCTTCACGCGAGGATCCGGCGCCGCGTCGATCTCCGCGCGATACGCCGCCTCGATCCCGCCTTCGAGCGGCAGCGAGCCCCAGCGCCCCGACGGCCACGCGTAACGCGTGCAATAGCGGCCGCCGTTGCGATGCGCGGCGCCGGCGACGCCGAAGCAGTTGCGCACGATGACCGAGCACCACGGGATCGTGGTCTGCCAGATCGCCGACATCGCGCGCACGCCGTGCTTGATCGTCCCGGTGCGCTCGGCGTCGAGGCCGATGAGGAAGCCGGGACAATCGACGAGATAGAAGAGCGGCAGGTGGAATGTTTGCGCGATGTCGACGAAGCGCTCGACCTTCTGACACGTGTCGGCCGCCCAGGCCCCGCCGTAGAAGAACGGATCGCTGGCCATCACGGCCACCGGCCAGCCGTCCAGACGCGCGAGCCCGGTGATGATCGAGCGGCCGTACAGCGGCGCGATCTCGAAGAACGAGCCGGCGTCCACGACGGCCTCGACGATGGGACGCATCTTGTAGGGCTTGCGGATGTCGCGAGGGATCGCGTCCATCAGCCAATCCACGCGGCGCGCCGGATCGTCGTCACGCGCGCCGCGCGGCGCCACCTCGTCGATCGATGACGGCAAGTACGACAGGAAGCGCCGCGCGCGGGCGAACGCTTCCTCCTCCGTGTCCACGGCGTCGTCGACTGCGCCGGCCTTGAGCTGGATCTCCCAGCCGCCGAGCTCGTTCTTGCTGAGCTTCTGCCCGAGCCGCTCGACCACGGGTGGACCCGCGACGAACAGCGCAGAGATCTCCTTGACCATCACCGAGTAATGCGCGGCCGCGAGATGCGCGGCGCCGAGACCGGCGACGGAGCCGAGGCCGAGCGCGACGCGCGGAATGGTGGCGATGTTGTTCACCACCCATTCCCAGCCGCTCACGCCGGGCACGTTGGCCCGTCCCGTGGTCTCGATCGTCTTCACCGAGCCGCCGCCACCGGAACCTTCGACCAGTCGGATCAATGGCAGCCGCAGCTCGTTGGCCATCGTCTCGCACTGCAGATGCTTTTCCTTGATCGTGGCGTCGGCCGAGCCGCCGCGCACGGTGAAATCGTCGCCGCCGACGACGACCGGGCGGCCATCGACTCTGGCGCGGCCGAAGACGAAGTTGGAGGGCGTGAACGTCTCGAGATCGTTCGCGGCGTCGTAGATCGCCTTGCCGGCGATCTTGCCGACCTCGTGAAACGTGCCGGGATCCACGAGCTTGGTGATGCGCTCGCGGATCGTCATGCGGCCGCCCGCGTGCTGTCGCTTCACGCGCTCGGGACCGCCGAGCTCCTCCGCCATCGCTTCGCGACGGCGCAGCTCGTCCATCTCGGACTGCCAGGTCATGCGCGAATCTTACGCCAGCGGCGGGCGGCGCCGGTGGAAGTCGGTGCGCGCCTGCCACGCACGCGCGGCGGCGAGGATAGTGTTCTCCTCCCACGCGCGGCCCATGAACTGCAAACCGACCGGCATGCCCTCGGCCGTGAGACCGCACGGCACGCCGACCGCTGGCAGTCCGGCGGCGTTGCCGATGGCGCCGAGCGGGTCCGGGAACGATCCGCGGATCGCGCTGCGGAACTCGGCGCCCAGACGCGGCCCCGCGGTGGCGCGGCTCGGCCCGACGATCGCGTCAAAGCGACGCAGCACGCCGTCGATCTCGCGCGCGACGACGCCGCGCAGCCGCAGCGCGCGCAGATAGTCCTTGGCCAGGATCACGTCGCGCGCATAGGGCGTCACGCGGTCTTCCGGCGCGGTGAGCCCGGCGATCGCCCCGCTCTCGATCATCTGCTCGCCGGCCGAGGCGGCTTCGGCCCACAGGATGATGCGCGCCATCGGCTCGTACGGCCGCTCGGGCAGCGTGATCTCCTCGACGCTGCCGAGCACTTTCAGCGTGTCGAGCGCCGCGGCCACGGTGTCGCGCACGCCGGGCTCGGTCGCATCGACCGTTCCGCGCACGACGGCGAAGCGGAACTGCCGCGCGGCACCCGCGTCGTAGCGATACGGCCGATCGATGCTCGTCGCGTCACGCGCGTCGACGCCCGCGATCGCGTCGAGGACCAGGCCGCAATCGTCGGCGGTGAGCGCCATCGGACCCAGCTTGTCGAGCGTCCAGCAGAGCGCCATCGCGCCGTGGCGGCTGACGCGGCCGTACGTCGGGCGCAGCCCGGTGATGCTGCAGTACGTCGACGGACCCAGAATCGAGCCCCACGTCTCCGAGCCGACGGCGAACGGCACGCAGCCGGCGCCCACAGCGGAGCCCGAGCCGCTCGACGATCCGCCGCTCCATGCGTCCGGCGCCCACGGCGAGATCCCTGGTCCCGTGAACGACGCGTTCGGCTGGCGATAGCCCATGCCGCCGGCGAATTCGACCATCGCGAGCTTGCCCACGAGGACCGCACCCGCGTGCTCGAGTCGCTCGATGACCGTTGCGTCGAAGTCGAAACGGCGATCCTTGAACGGCGCCGCGCCCCACGTGGTCGGGATGCCGCCGCTCGTCGCCAGCAAGTCCTTCGCGCCGTACGGGATGCCGTGCAGCGGCCCGCGGTCGCGCCCGGCTTTCAACTCTTCTTCCGCGCGGTGCGCCTGTTTCAGCGCTCGCTCGCGCGTGAGCGTAACGACGGCGTTCAGCTTGCGGCCGACGGTATCCAGCCGGTGCAGCGCTTCTTCGGCGAGCGCGACAGGCGAGACGCGTCCAGCGCGGATGTCGGCGCCGAGCTCACGGATGGTACGGAAGGCGACAGTCACGAATCGGCTCGGTAGGGGATGAACGGCTGCGCCGGCTCCTGGTCGTCGGCCATCTTCACGGCGCGCAGCGCGGCCAGATCGCGCACGAGACCCTCGACGGTCTTTCGCAGATCGTCGAGCTGCGCGGCGTCGAGCCGATCCGCGTACCGGTGTCGGATCAGCGCGAACAGGATCTCGGCTTCGTCTACTGCAGCCACACCGGGGTCAGCACGAGATCGAAGTTCGGGTGCAGCTTGAAGCCCTGCACGCGCTTTCGGTGGACGATGACCTGCTTGCCGTGGTCGATGAAGATCCACGGCGCGTCCTCGACCACGAGCTTCTGCGCCTCACGGTAGAGCGGCACACGCGCCTTCTCGTCGATCGTCGTGCGGCCACGGCGCAGCAGATCGTCCACGCGATCGTTCTGGTAGTAGCCCGCGTTGAACGCCGGCGGGAAGCGATCGGAGGACAGGAGCATGTACATCATGTGGTCGGGGTCGCCGATCGACGGATTCCAGGACATCTCGGCCATGTCGGGCTGCTCGAGATACTTACGGAGATACGCGCCCCACTCCATCGTCTGGATCTTGGCGCGCACGCCGACCTGTGCGAGGTTGGCCTGGATCACCGTGGCCATCTCGACCGGCGACTGCATGCCCGACCCCGACTCAGGGACCAGGAACGTGATGTCGAACCCGCTCGAGTAGCCCGCCTCTTTGAGCAGCGCGCGCGCCTTCTCGAGGTCGTGCGGATAGCGCGCGGTGTTCTCCTCGTAGTACGCGCCGTAGACAGGCGACATCGGCCCGCGCGAGACGATGGCCGTGCCGCGCAGGATGTCGCGGATGATCGCGTCCTTGTTCACCGCGTGGTTGAGCGCCTGGCGCACGCGCTTGTCCTTCAACACCGGATGGCGCGTGTTGAGCGTGACGTACCAGACCGCGGACGAGTTGCTCTCGGCGACGACGACGTTCGGATCGCGCCGCAGCTCGTCCAGCGCATCCGGCGGCACGTCCATGGTGAGATCGATGTCGCCCGTCTTCAGCGCCACGAGGCGCGCCTGCGCCTCGACGATCGGCACGTAGATCGCCTGTCGGATCTTCGGCGCGCCGCCCCAGTAGGCGTCGTTGCGCGCGAGCACGACCTTCACGCCGGGCTCCCACGTCTCGAGCTTGAACGGACCGGTGCCCACCGGGTGCTTGACCACGTCCTTGCCCCATTTCTTCAGCGACTCGGGGCTGAACATGAACAGCGACTGGTGCGCGAGATATTGGAGAAATGGCGTGAGCGGCGACTTGAGCTTGATCTGCACGCTGCTCGCGTCGAGCACCTCGACGCCGGCGACGTTGCCCAGGAAGCCCTTCACGTACGGGTAGGTGCCCGTGGCGTAGTAGGGGCCTTTGTCGTTCAGCTGTCGCTCGAAGACGAACTTGACCGCCTCAGCGTTGAACGGCGTCCCGTCGTGAAACGTCACGTTCGGGCGCAGCTTGAACGTGTAGGTGAGGCCGTCCTTGGAGATGTCCCACGACTGGGCCAGGCCGGGGACGAGCTTGTAGCTGCCGAGCTCCTGACCGACGAGGCCTTCGAAGATCCGCTTCGTGACGCGCGCCGAGTTCAGGTCGGTGATCTGCGGCGGATCCATGGTCACCGGCTCGGCGACGAGACCGATAACGATGGCGTCCTTCGGCGGCGCGGCCGAGACAGCGGTCACCAGGCCGAGGACGACGAGGACGGCGACGACGAAGCGGCGTGTGCGCATGCGATGGCCCTCCTGAAAGGCGGCTGATTCTAACACCAGGGCCGGCGCCGCCGACCTACGCGCGCCGCTCGAAGTCGATGAAGCCGCGCTCGACGTCAGTCGACTTGAGCGTCACCTCGACGTGGTTGCCGACGTCGAGGCCGTCGAAGCCACGCACGAGCCGGCCTTCGACGGGCGGCCGCGCGATCCGTACCCAGGTGCCTTTGTCGGATGCACCGGTCACGAGCGCGTCGAAGCGTTCGCCGATGCGGCCCTCGAGCAGGAGCGCCGCCGCGGACTTTCGCACCTGGCGCTCCACCTTCGCGGCATCGTCCTCCTGCTCGGTGCAGTGGCGTGCGAGCGCGTCGAGCTCGTTCGCGCCGTACGCGGGCGGACGGTCGACCAGCGCGCATTTCAGCAGGCGCTGTGTGATCAGGTCGGGAAAACGCCGGTTCGGCGCTGTGGAGTGCGCGTAGTCGCGGACGGCGAGCGCGAAGTGTCCGGTGGGCGGCTGATCCGGCCGATTCAGCACGTACTCGCCCTTGCCGAGCAGCTTCACGATCGCGAGCGAGAGATCGGGAAAGCGCTCGGGATCCGCCGCTCGCTGCGCCACGAGGAACGCCGCGAGCGCGGCGGCGTCCGGTGCCGCCGGAAGGCGGCTACCGTGCTCGGCCGCGAGCGCCACGATGCGGTCCCAGCGCTCCGGCGTGCGAAGCACGCGGCGCAGCGAGGCGACGTGGCGCGCGGCGAGAAAGCGCGCGGTCACACCGTTGGCGGCGATCATGAAATCCTCGATGAGCTGTCGCGCGCGGTTTTCCTCGTCGGGCTGCAGGTCGGCGAGCGCATCGCCGTCGAAGACCGCCCGTGCTTCCAGCGTGCTCAGCGCGAGTGAGCCGCGCCGATGGCGCTCGGCCTTCAGCGTCTGCGCGATGGCGTCCTGCGCCCGGAGATTGGCGTCGAGGCCCTTGACGGCCTCGGCCGCCGGCGGCAGCGGTCCGTGCCCGTCCAGCCACGCCGCGACCGCGTTGTACGCGAGCTTGGCGCGATTGCGGACGCGCGCGCGATAGACTTCGCCGCTGGCCACCGCGCCGTCGGCGCCGACGGTGATCTCGACGACGATCGCCAATCGGTCGGCATCCTGGTTGAGCGACGTGAGATCGGTCGACATCCGCTCCGGGAGCATCGGAAAAACCTGCGCCGCCGTGTACACGGACGTCGTATTGACGCGCGCGTGCGCGTCGAGGGCCGAATCCTTCGTCACCGCGGCGTCGACGTCGGCCACCGCCACCAGCACGCGTCGTGCGCCGGCCGCTGCGTCAAGCGCGACCGTGAGCTGATCCAGATCGCGCGAGTCGTCGTTGTCGATCGAGCACCACAGCAGGTCGCGGAGATCCCGCAGCGTCCCGATGCCGTCCGCCTGGCCACGCGCGGCGTCGGCCTCGGCGCGCGCGGCGGGTGAGAAGTCGGGCTCGAGACCGCGCTCGAGCATCGCGCGGCGGGCGATGTCACGCAGACGCTGGCGCGCATTTCCACGGACGTGCATGAGGTCAGGTTCATGATAGCGTGGACGGCCGTGAGCGCGCGCACAGCGGAAGTCGTAGTCTGCGGCGCTGGTATCGCGGGCATCGCGACCGCGTTTCACTTGACCCGTCAGGGCGTGAGCGACGTCGTGCTCGTCGACGAGCGGCCGCCGCTGTCGCTCACCAGCGACAAATCCACGGAGTGCTATCGCAATCTGTGGCCCGGCCCTGGCGACGCGATGGTGGCGGCGATGAACCGCTCGATCGATCTGCTGGAAGAGCTCGCGCGCGAGAGCGGCAACGTGTTTCGGATGAATCGCCGCGGCTATCTCTTCGCCACCGCCGATCCCGCGCGTGCGGCACGATTCGTCGAGTCCGCGCGCGAGGCCGAGGTGCTCGGCTCGGGCCCGGCCCGCATCCACAAGGACGCGGCGAGCGACTATCGGCCGTCTGTCCCGGACGGCTTCGAGGATCAGGCCACGGGCATCGATGTGATCACCGAGCCTGCGCTGATCCGTCGCCACTTTCCCTACCTCGCCGACGACACGCTGGCGCTGTTTCACGGCCGGCGATGCGGCTGGTTCAGCGGCCAGCAGCTCGGCATGTACATGCTCGAGCGCGCGCGGGAGAAAGGCGTGCGGCTCCTGTCGGGGCGCGTCGAGCGCATCGCGACGGCGGGAGGGCGCGTGACGGGCGTGACCGTGAGCGGCACCATGCTCGCGGCGCCGCGCGTCGTGAACGCCGCCGGCCCGTTTCTTTCTCCGACTGCACGAATGCTCGATGTCGAGCTGCCGGTGTTCTGCGAGCAGCACGCCAAGATCGCGTTCTCTGACACGCTCGGCGCGCTGCCGCGCGAGGCGCCGCTGCTGATCTGGATCGATCCCGTGCGCGTGGGGTGGAGCGACGACGAGCGCGCCGCGCTCGCGACGAGCCGCCCCGATTTGCTCGAAGAGCTTCCGACGGGCGTGCACGGCCGTCCCGAGGGCAGCGGCGACAGTCCGATCGTCCTGCTGCTGTGGACGTATCATCTCGATCGCGTCGAGCCGGTGTTCCCGATGTCGTTCGACCCCGCGTACACCGAGCTCGTCATCCGCGGCATGGCGCGCATGGTGCCGGCGTTCGCGCGCTACGCCGATCGCCTGCCGCGCGCGGTGGTCGACGGCGGCTACTACACCAAGACGCGTGAGAATCGCTTCCTGGCCGGTCCGCTGCCTGTCGAGGGCGCGTATGTCTGCGGTGCGCTCGGCGGCTACGGCTTGATGGCCGCCAACGTGGCCGGCGAGCTGGTGGCCAGCCACGTGACCGGGCGATCGTTGCCGCCCTACGCACCGGCGTTCACGCTCGCGCGCTACGACGATCCGGCGTATCGAGCGTTGCTCGAGCGCTGGGGTGATTCGGGACAGCTCTAGCTCTGACGAGGAGGGATCGCATGGTGACGATCAAAGATCTGGAAGCGTTCGGCGACGGTTGGAATCGGCACGACGTCGACTTCATCATGACGTTCATGGCCGACGATTGCGTGTTCGAGACGACGGCGGGCAAGGACATCTGCGGCACGCGCTACGAGGGCCGCGAGCGCGTCCGCGAGGCGTTCGCCAAAGTCTTCAAGATGTTCCCCGACGCGAATTTCGGGCAGGCGCGCCATTTCGTGCCGGCGACCGTGGGCTGTCGGAGTGGGTGTTCACCGGCACCACCGCCGAGGGCAAGAAGATCGAGGTCAACGGCTGCGACGTCTTCACCTTCCGCGGCGACAAGATCGTGAAGAAGGACTCCTACTTCAAGAATCGCTTCGCATGACGGATCCGGGCCGGGTGGTGAAGATCGTCGTCACCCCCGGCTCCGGAGCGGGGGCGGCGCGACACGTCGCGCGTCGGCTCAGGCGCCTGCTGCGGCGCCGGCGCTGGCAGGCCGACATCGAGTCCTTCGGCGATCTGGAAACTCTCCGTCACTGGGCGTCCACGACCCCGGGCGGCTTTGATTATCTCGTCTGCAGCGGTGGCGATGCCACGCAGAGCGCCGCGGCGCCGGCGGCAATCCGCTCGAGCGCCGGTTTCGTCCCGGTGCCCGCCGGCTTCGGCAACATCTTCGCGAGCGTCTTCCGTTATCCGGACCGGGCCGATGCCGTGATCGACCTGCTGGAGCACGGCGAGCGACGCCGCGTCGACGTGGGCGCGACGGGCGACGAGTTGTTCCTGTCGCATCGCTCGTACGGGCTGCTCGAGCACATCCAGGAGGTGGCGGAGCGCGGACGACGCCAGCCTAAAAACCGGATGCTCCGCTATCTCTGGTACTGGGGCGTGGGCCGACGCTTCCTCTTCAGCGCGCGGCTGGCCGGCTTCCAGGTCGAGGTCGACGGCGCCGACGTGGCAAAGGACGCGGTGCTCGTCACCGTCGCCAACGTCGAGACGTATCGCGGATTCCTCAGCCTGACGCCGGCCGCCTCGCCGATCGACGGGATGTTCGACGTCTTCCTCATCCCACGCGTCGGAAAGCTGTGTCTCGCATGGCGATTGTTCGCGCTGCTGCTGCGCCTGCCTGGACGCTGGGACGGTGGGCGCATCTACCGTGGTCGCCGCGTGACGGTGACGACGCCGCGCCGGCGCGAAACCCTGCGTACGCGCCGCCGGGTGCTGCCGCTGCTGGTTCCCGCTGGAGCGATCGAAGCACTGCGCGCGCGGACGCTCGACGACGATCCGCCGGTCGAGACGCCGGCGGAGCGCGCGTCCTAGCGATCGGCCAGACGCATTCCCAGAAGGACCAGCAGTCCGACGATGATCCACACGATCTGACGGGCCCGCCGCACGACGCTGAAGGCGAGACCCGCGGCGGCGCCGAATCCGAGCGCACCGAACGCCGCGGCATTCGCGCCCTCGAAGGCGCCGAGGCTGGCGGGAACCATGAACGACGCGAAGCGCACGCCCGAGCCGAGCGCCTCGATCACCGTGGCCGTCGGGACCGACGTCGTCACGCCGAGCAGCCACAGCATGAGCGTCGCTTCGAGGGCGGCACCGACGAGCCAGCCGAGCGTGTGGAAGCCGGTCGAAGCCGCGAAGCGACGCCACTCGTGACGGTAGTAGTGACGCAGCGAGGCGTCGAGCCTCTCCGCGGCCGTCGCATTGGCGGTAAGGCCGGCCCACGCGATCAGGCGCCCGCCGTGACGCACGAGCCCGCCCACCTGCGCGCCGAAAAATCCGCCCACGGCGAACACTTCGATGACGAGCAGCCACAGCATTGCACGCAGCACCGGCCCGCCGACGTCCAGCGCCGTCCACGCGAGCACGATGCCGACGACGAGGAAGATCGCCTGCGCGATCACGATGGTCGTCTTGGCGATGACGATCGACGGCACGCTCTCGGCGTACGAGACGTCGCGCCGGACGAGCCACGCCTTGGCCGCTTCGCCGCCCACCGAGCCGACCGCCGTCACGACGTTGAGCGCTTCGCCGGCGAGCCGCGCGCCGTAGAGTCGCCAGAACGGCGCGCGGTCGCGCGCAAATGCAAAGCGCCAGCCGAGCGTGTCGACCGCGAGGATGAGCGCGTACGGCAGGCACAGGAGAATGAACTGCCACCAGGCCAGCGCGCGCAGTGTCGTGAGAATCGGCGCCGCGCCGACACGGTGGATCAACACCGCAAGCAGGATCGCGCCCCCGACGAAGAGCAGCGGTTTGACGAATCTCACGGTACATATCGTGCATGAGGGCGGAAGCCTCGCGCTATCGGCGGCTGGTGCACGGCCGCAAACCGCGCTGGCTTCTGAGTGGCGCGCTCGCCTCGCTCGCCGGCTACGTCGCCCTCGCCGTGCTCGCCGCGCATCAGCAGTTCTTCGCCATCGACTATGGCACCCGCACGTGGATCCGCCTCCTGCGCGAGGAGGCGCCGTATCTCCCGATGGCGCTCGTCACCGAGCTCGGTGGTTTCTACGGCATCCTGCTGCTCATTGCTGTGGGGGTCGCCATCCTGCTCTGGCGGCGGCAGCGTCGGTGGGCGGTGGCGCTGCCCGCGCTGATGGCGGGTGCGGGCGCGCTGCAGGCCATCGCGAAATGGAGCATGGGGCGGGCGCGCCCGGACGAGTCACCGTGGGGCTTTCCGAGCGGACACGTGCTGAGTCTCGTCGTCTTCTTCGGGCTCATGGTCTGGCTCGTGGCCACCGCCTCCAGACGGCGGCGCCGGTGGCGCGTGCTGGCGAGCGCGCTCTGCGGGCTGACGGTGGCGATCGTGGCCTTCAGCCGGCTCTATCTCGACCGTCACTGGCTGTCCGATCTGGCCGGCGGGCTGACGATCGGACTCGCGTACTTGTTGCTGGCGATCTGGGTCATCGAGGTCGTCACCGTCGATCAGGCGCGCGGGACTATAATTCGCCCACGCGCCCGGCCACGCGACGACGCGTGAGCCGGCGGCAGCGAAAGGAGCGCGGCATGGGCCTGCTGGACAGGAAAGTGGCGGTGGTGACCGGCGCGGGCAGCGGCATCGGGCGCGCGGTGGCGCTCGGGCTCGCCGCGGAGGGCGCGTCCGTCGTGATCGGCGACTACGGCGTCAGCGTAGACGGTCGCGACCCGTCGAGCGCTCCGGCCGAGGCGGTGGTGAAGGAGATCGAGAAGGCGGGTGGCCGCGCCGTGGCCGCGGCGGAGAACGTCGCGACGATGGCGGGCGGCAAGGCCATGGTCGACGCCGCGCTGAAATCGTTCGGCGACCTGCACATCGTCGTCTGCTGCGCCGGCATCCTGCGCGAGCGGATGATCTTCAACATGACCGAAGACGAATGGGACGCGGTGATCGCCGTGCACCTGAAGGGTCACTTCAGCGTCATGCGTCCGGCCTCTGCGCACATGCGCGAGAAGAAGAACGGCTGCATGATCACGTTCACCTCCACCGCGGGTCTCGAGGGCAGCCCCGGCCAGCCGAACTACGCCGCGGCGAAAGAGGGCATCGTGGGGCTCACGCGATCGGTGGCGCTCGCGATGGCGAAGTACGGCGTACGCTGCAACTGCATCTCGCCGACCGCCGACACGCGCATGACGCAGCGGCTGCCCGGCGAGCGTCGCGCGCTGGCGACGGCCACGCCGCCGGAGGCCATCGCTCCGGTCGTCGCGTTTCTCGCGAGTGATCGCGCCGCGCATATCACCGGTCAGGTCGTCGGCGTGCGCGGCGACGAGGTGACGTTGTTCTCGCACCCCGCGCCGCTGCGGACCCTGACCGGCGAGGGCGGGTGGAGCGCGTCCGTGCTGGCGGACGTGTGGGATCGAGCGCTTGGTCAGGATCGTCTGCGTCGCTTCGACGTGATGGGGATCCAGTGGCCGCCGAAGCGAGAGGGTTGAGATGAAGATCAGCGCGTTCCATCTGATGCCGCATCGGGAGCTGCCGGACGATTTCGAGAAGCGCTACGAGTCGGTGTGGGTCACGCCGCCGTGGTGGGAGCTGGCGAACGCCGAGCGCGTCGGCCAGTACTACAACTGGACGCTCGACGAGCTGATGTTCGCCGCGCGCGCCGGCTTCGACGGCGTATGCACGAACGAGCACCATCAGAACGCGTACGGCTTCATGCCGAGCCCGAACATCATGGGCGCCGTTCTCGCCAAGGCGACCAACGGCACGAACGTCGCCATCGTGCAGATGGGCGCAACGCTGCCGACGTCGAACCCACCGATTCGCGTGGCCGAGGAGTACGCGATGCTCGACTGCATCAGCGGCGGGCGGCTCGTGGCGGGCCTGCCGCTCGGCAGCGCGATGGACGTGAACCTCTGCTACGGCATCACGCCGATGGAGCATCGCGAGCGCTATCGCGAGGCGTTCGCGCTCACGCTCAAGGCATGGCAGTCACGCGAGCTGTTCGCGTGGAACGGCCGCTACTATCAGCTCGCGAACGTCAATCTCTGGCCGCGGCCGATCCAGCAGCCGCACCCGCCGGTGTGGGTGCCCGGCTCGGGCAGCATCAGCACGTTCGACTTCGCCGTCGACAACGACGTCTGTTACTGCTTCCTGTCGTACTCCGGCGCCAAGGCCGCGAAGACGATGATGCAGGGCTACTGGGACGTGGTCGCGAAGAAGGGCCGCGAGACCAATCCGTACCGCGCGGGGTTCCTGCAGCTCGTGGCCGTCGCGGAGACCGACGCGGCCGCCGAGGCCAAGTACGCGCGGCACGTCGAGTACTTCTATCACAAGTGCTTGCACTGGCCGATCCAGTACCTGTCGCCGCCCGGCAACCAGGACTATCGCAGCCTCGTGGCGGCGGCGAAGAGCAACATCCGCCGCGCCGAGGACACGAAGGCGCTGCGCTATCGCGACTTCGTCGAGAAGGGCTATGTCATCGCGGGAAGCGCGGCGACCGTGCGCGACCGTATCAAGGAAGAGGTCGTCAAGGGCCTGCGCGTCGGCAACCTCATGGTGCTGCTGCAGATCGGCTCGATGCCGCACGAGCTGACGCTGGAGAACATGGACCGCTTTGCGCGCGAGGTGCTGCCGTCGCTGCGCGGAGAGTGGAACGACGAGGGCTGGGTCAATCACTGGTGGCCCGAGCGCTTGCGCGGCGCCGCGGCCCCACGCGCGGCCGCTGCCGTCGCGGCTGCCGGCGCATGACGCCCGGGACGGCACACATGACCCAGCGCACGATCGCCGTTTGGGACGGCAAGGTTCGCATCCGCGTGCACTCGCAGGGCAGCGGGCCGGCGCTGGTCTTTCTGCACGGCCCGTGGGGCCTCACGTGGGACCCGTTCCTGGACGAGCTGGCGAAGAGCTTCACGGTTCATGCGCCCGAGCATCCGGGAACGACGCCGGAGACTCCCGACGACATCTACCATCTCGACGGGTTGTGGGACCTCGTGCTCTGCTACGACGAGCTGCTCGCCGCGCTCGGCGTCGACAACGCCACGCTGGTCGGCCACTCGTTCGGCGGCATGCTCGCGTGCGAGCTGGCCGCTGCGTATCCCGCCCGCGTGCAACGCCTAGCGCTCATCGCGCCGCTCGGCTTCTGGCGCGATGGCGACCGCGTCGTGAACTGGATGATGCTCGATCCCGCGCGGTTGCCCGAGTACGTGTTCCGCGATTCCAAAGGGGAGGCGGCGCGGAGGATGTTCGGCACCGGCGCCGATCCGGAGGCGGCGATCGAGGCGCGCGTGCGGCTCGCGTGGGGCATGGGCGCCACCGGAAAATTCATCTGGCCCATTCCCGACAAAGGCCTCAAGAAGCGCATCCATCGCGTGACCGCGCCGACGCTGCTCGTCTGGGGCAAGGAGGATCGCCTCGTGCCGCCGATCTACGCCGACGAGTTCACACGGCGGCTTCGCGGAGCGCGGGTGCACACGGTGGACGGCGCGGGCCACGTCCCGCACCTGGAGCGGCCGGACGTCGTGGCGCGCATGGTGACGGAGTTCGCGGCGGGCTAGCTGAGTCGCGCCGACGCGGCGATGTCTCTCACGAGCCGCGCCAGCTCCTCGAGCTTGATCGGCTTCATCATGTACGCGTTGAAGCCCGCCTCGAGCGCCGCCGCCGCCGCGAAATCCTCGTAGTAGGCGGTGATCGCGATGGCGGGCACCTGGCCGCCGCGCTCTGGCGTGAGCTGCCGCATGCGCCGCATGAACTGGAGCCCGTCGAGACCTGGCATCGACAGGTCACAGATGAACACGGTCGGTAGGAACTCCGGGAGATCCGCCATCGCGGCGTCGGCGCTCGAATAGACGCTCACGACGGCGCCGCAATGCTCGAGCGTCTCGCCGACGAGCGCGCGCGTGTCCTCGTTGTCCTCGATCAGAAACGCATGGATGCCGGTGAGGTCGGGCCAGACGAACGGCTTCAACTCCTCGTCCGTGTCCTTCTGCCGCTTACGCTTGTCCACCCTTCCCTCGCTGCCCCGGAATGGCGTTCTGCGTACAAGCTTCACGCCAAGGCCAATCCGTGCGTATTTCTACGAATTCGCGCGCCCCGACCGTACGCCGACGGTTGGCCAGACCACAAGACAGGAAAACTTTTTCCTGGTCGACCTAGACGAGGCGTGCGCGCAGGCGCGAGGAGATGGCGTCGACGACCATGACCATCGCGACCGTCACGAGCAGCACGGTCGAGGCCGCGGGATAGTCGATCATCCGCAGATAGGTCTGCAGATAGAAGCCGATGCCGCCGGCGCCGACGAAGCCCAGCACCGTGGCGGCGCGAATGTTCGTCTCCAGCCGATAGAGCACATAGGAGAGAAACAGGGGAAGCACTTGCGGCAGGACGCCGAATCGCAAGACTTGCAGCCGCGTCGCGCCCGTCGCGGTGATGGCGTCGACCGGTCCGCGATCGATGCCCTCGATGGCCTCGGAGTAGAGCTTGGCGAGCGAGGTCGTGGTGTAGGCGACGACCGCGAGCACGCCGGGAAACGGCCCGAGCCCGACGGCGGCGACGAACACGAGCGCGTAGACGAGCGTGTCGACGCTGCGGAAGAAGTTGAGCGCCACGCGAGCGGGATGGAAGATCGCCGGCGCGGCGACGTTGCGGGCAGAGAGGAAGCCCAGCGGCAGGGCGAGGACCGCGGCCACCGCCGTGCCGAGCAGCGCGATCTCCACGGTCTTGATCGCGCCCAGCAGCGCGGCCGGCAGCACCCGGAGATCGGGCGGCAGCATGCGGCGCACGAAGTCGGCGATCCACGGGATGCCGCGGCCCAGGCGCACCGGATCCGCGCCGGTGTCCCACGCCGTCCACGCCAGCACGACGAGCGCGACGAAGATCGCCGCGCGCCTCATCGATGCTCACCGTAGATCGTCGCTGCCACCTGGGGGGTCAGCGCGGACGGCGCGCCGTCGAACACGACGCGACCGCGCCGGAACCCGATGACGCGCGTCGCGTAGGTCAGCGCGGTCTCGAGCTGGTGCTGGCTCACGATCAGCGTGAGCCCGCGCCGGACGTTGATCGTTTTCAGCAGATCCATGATGCTGCCGGTCAGCGCGGGATCGAGGCTCGCCGTCGGCTCGTCGGCGAGGATGACCGACGGCGCCTGCGCGAGCGCGCGCGCGATCGCCACGCGCTGCTGCTCGCCCCCCGACAGCGTGTCGGCGCGCCGCGCGGCGAAGTCGGCGAGGCCGACCTGTGCGAGACACTCGTGCGCGATGCGCCGGTCCTCGGCGCCGAAGCGTCCGAGCAGTGTCGGCAACGGACGCGCCCAGCCGAGCCGTCCGGCCAAAACGTTGTCCAGCACCGACGCGCGCCGCACCAGATTGAATTGCTGGAAGACCATCCCGATCTGCCGCCGCAGCCCCCGCAGCGTCGCCGGATCCGCGCCGGTGACGGCCCGGCCGCCGACGCGCACCGTGCCCGCCGTCGGCTCCACCAGGCGGTTCAGCGCGCGCAAGAACGTTGTCTTGCCCGCGCCGGAGCGGCCGAGGATGACGACGAACTCGCCCGACGCGATGGTGAGCTCGATACCGTCGACGGCGACCACGGCCGGGGGCAGGACGACGCGCAGGCCGGCGACTTCGATCATCGCGGACGAGCGCGCGGCCGCGGGACTCAGCGCGGTCGGACGCCGAGCAGCTCGACGGCCGCGCGCACGGGATCGTAGTCACGATCCTCGGCCGGCTCGAAGCCGTCGATGTCGTACATGCGTTTGAGCAGCGACGCGTAGGCGGGCCCGCGCATCTGCACCAGCGCAGTCCGTACCTTGGCGAAGATTTCCGGACCGAGGCCGTCGCGGGCCGCGATGCCGGCCTCGGGGATCGGCGTCGTTTCTGCGACGAAGATGATCTTGTCGCGCTCGGCGGGATCCGTCAGGTACTGCTCGCGGGCCATGTCGAACGACGCGATCGCGTCTACGTGGCCATTGAGCAGGGCGCGCATCGCCGCGTCGTGGGCGCCGGCGAACATCACCTCTCGAAAAAACGTCTTGGGGTCCCGGTCACGGACGAGGCCGCGCTGGATCAGCAGCACCATCGGATAGGTGTAGCCGGACGAGGAGCTCGGATCCACGAACGCGATCGTCTTGCCCCGCAGCCCTTCGAGCGTCGTGATGCCGCTGTCGCGGCGCACGTAGATGCGCGAGGTGAACGTGCTCTTGCCGTGCCAGAGGTTTCGCGCCACGATGCGCGCCTTCGCCTCGCGGCTGGCGAGCACGTACCCCACCGGATGAACGAACGCGAGGTCGGCGGTGCGATTGCGCAGCGCCTCGATGACCGCGGCATAGTCGGAGGCGACCGTCACGCGCACCGGCGCGCCGTACAGCTTGCCGAGAGCTTGCCCAAACTCCTCACCGGCGGCGAGCAAGTCGGTCGGCTTCTGCGACGGCGTCAGCACCAGGTGCAGCGGCTGGGCGGCGACCGGCAGCGGCGTCGCCCACGCGAGGGCGGCGAGCAACAGTCCGAGCAGAATCTTCACCGCGCGCGAGCATAACAGGTGACTGTCAAATCCCGTCAGCGTCCCGCTCGAGCAGCGGACAGGAACTCGCCAGGCCTGACCGCCTTGGCGCGTCCAAATGCCCATCGCGGCGGCGATCGGCGACTCTGGCCCGGCCGTTGCTCTCTCCAGGGATGGACCTCGCTCCGATAAAGGCAAACCAGTCGTGAGGCTGGGACGCAAAGCCACGGGCCTGGGAATGGGTTCCAGGTAGCCGGGTTGCCGAAGAACGAAGGGAGCCGGCCGTGCACGCCAGATTTCTGGCCGGCGTCCGCGTGCTGCTCGTCGACGACGACGAGCTCGTCCGCGAGGCGCTCCACGATTATTTTGTCGACTGCGGCGCCGTCGTCGTCGCGGTCGATTCCGCCAGGCGCGGGCTCGAAGCGTTCACGCACGCGCCGCCCGACGTGCTGGTGTCCGATCTCCAGATGCCCGCCGAGGACGGCTTCTGGCTCATCGCGGCCGTTCGCGCGCTTTCAGCCGGCCAAGGCGGGCGGGTGCCCGCGGTGGCCGTGAGCGGTGACGTGACGAGTGCTTCCCGGGCGATCGCCGCGGGCTTTCAGGCGGTGCACAGCAAGCCGCCGCGCTTGCCCGAGCTGGCGGCGCTGGTCGCGCGGCTCGCCGGAGTCGAGGAGTAATATTCCCAGCCGTGGCGTCATCGATCCTCGACGTCCGGCGCTGGCCGGACGCCCGCCAGAGCTTTTCGTGGGACGCGCTGTGGCCGCTCTTCGACGGTGACCGCGCCCGATTGAATCTCGCACACGAATGCGTCGACCGGCACGCCGGCGACGCCGTGGCCGTCCGACTGCTCGACGCCGACAGTCGTCCGATCGAGCATTCCTTCGCCGAGCTCGCCCAGTGGTCGTCGCGGTTCGCCAATCTCCTCGAGGCCGACGGCATCGCCGCGGGCGAGCGCGTGGCCATCATGCTCGAGCCGTCGCTGGCGTTCTACGGCGCGCTGTTCGGCGCGGTCAAGCGGGGCGCGGTCGCGGTGCCGCTGTTCACGCTGTTCGGCCCCGATGGCGTCGCGCTGCGCGTGGACGATTGTCGGCCGCGCCTGCTGCTGGTCGCGCGCGATGCCGAGCGCTGGCAGTCGTTGCTGCCGGACGTTCGCGTCGTCGCGCTCGACGCGACATTCGCCGCGCGACTCGCCGAGCAGAGTCCCCGACACGCGTCGCGCACGGCAGCCGACGACCTCGCTGTCCTGCAGTACACGTCGGGCACGACGCGCGCGCTGCCCGAGGCCGTACGTCACACCCACCGCGCGGTGGTCACGCTGATGGTCGCGGCGCTCTACGGCGTCGGCCTCGAGCGTAGCGATCGGTACTTCTGCCCGTCGTCGCCGGCGTGGGGTCATGGGCTCTGGCACGGCACGATCGCACCGCTGGCGCTCGGCATTGCGGTCGGCTCGCTCGCCGGCCGCTTCGATCCGGCGCGGTTCGCGGCGGCGCTCGACACGTTCGCGATCACCAACGTGGCGGCCGCGCCGACCGTGTATCGCATGGCGCGCGGGGCAGGGTGGACGCCGACCGCCCGCATCGCGAAATGCTCGTTCACCGGCGAGCCGATGGACCCCGCCACTCGCGACTTCCTCGCGCGGACGCTGCGCGCAGCGCCGTGCAGCATGTACGGCAGCACGGAGGTTGGCGTCATCCTCGTGGATTACCCCGGCTTCGAGGGCTACACCGTGCGGCCCGGGGCTCTCGGCTCGGCCGCGCCGGGCTGGACGGTGGGCGTCGTGGACGACACGGGCGTTCCTGTCGCGACCGGCACGATCGGAGAAATCGCGGTCCGTCGGCGTGGGACCTGGTTCCCGGTGAAGGATCGCGGCTGGATCGACGCCGACGGATACGTCCACCACGCCGGCCGCTCAGACGACGTCATCATCTCCGCGGGCTGGACGATGAGCGCCGTCGAGATCGAGCAGGTGCTGTTGCGCCATCCCGACGTTCGCGACGCCGCCGTGATCGCGGTGACGGACGCGGCGCGCGGTCAGGTGCCCAAGGCCTTCGTCGTCGCCGAGCGTGCCGGCGAGGCGTTCGAGCGGGAGATCCAGGAGTGGGTCAAGACGCGACTGAGCCTGCATGAGTATCCGCGCGCGGTGCAGGTGATCGACGCATTGCCGCGGACGCCGGCCGGCAAGGTCGATCGCCGTGCGCTGCGTGAGAGGGAGGCTTCGTGAAGTTTCCGACGATCACCGACGAGTCGCTGGCCGCGCTGCGTGCACGAGTGGGTCGCGACGTGCCGAGGCCCGAGCCCTACATCGAGGTAGCGACGCGCGATGCCATCCGCCACTGGGCGCACGGCATCGGCGATCGCAATCCACACTGGGCGGCCGCGCGCGTCGCGCCGCCGACGATCCTGTTCGCGATGGACCGCATCGTGTCCGGTTACGTCGGCGGACTGCCGGGGATTCACGCCATGTATGGCGGCACCGAGTTCCGCTGGCGGCGCCCCATCCGCGAGGGCGATCGGCTCGTGGGCCGAAGCGTGCTGCTGCCGCTCGAGGAGAAGCCTTCGAAGTTCGCGAAGCGCGCGATCAAGCAGACGTACCACACCACGTTCGTCGACAACGCCGGCGCCATCGCCGCCGAAGCCGACTCGTGGTGCTTCCGGACCGAGCGCGACACCGCACGCGAGCGGCGGAAGTACGCGCCCGTCGAGCCGCATCGCTACGGTGAGGCGCAGCTTGCGAGCATTCGCGCCGCCTATCGCGCGGAGCGCCCGCGCGGTGCCACGCCACGCTATTGGGAGGACGTGAAGGTCGGCGACCGGGTCGACGAGATTGTGAAAGGTCCGCTGACGATCACGTCGATCGTGGCGTTCGTGCAGGGCTGGGGCAGCCTGTACGTGCGCGCGCACGGCCTGGCGTTCGATCTCTTCGATCGTCATCCCGCGCTCGGCATTCCGAACGCGTTTGCGGTGCCGGAGCCGCCGGAGCGGGTGCATTGGGACGAGGCGCTCGCGCGCGCGGTCGGTGTGCCCGGCGCTTACGACTATGGCCCCGAGCGCGTGGCGTGGCTCGGCCATCTCGTGACGAACTGGATGGGCGACGACGGATTCCTGGCACGGCTCGCGGTGCAGGTTCGCCGCCACAACCTGATCGGCGATACCACGTGGTGTCGCGGTCGCGTGCGCGCGCGCGGCGCGCCGAACGAGGTGACGCTGGAGCTGGAAGCCGTCAACCAGCGCGACGAGACGATCGCGGTGGGCGAGGCGACCGTGATCTTGCCGCGGCGCGCCGCTTAGCGCGGCGCGCCGCTCTTGGGCTCGCCGGTCCTGCGATCGACGCGCACGAGGTTGTAGCCCTTCGTGCGCATGCAGCGGTCGTAGACACGCTGCTGCGAGGCCATCTGCGCCGATGGATCAGGCCAGCGATCGTACCACCCCGGGACGTCGGACCACGGAGGACCCCAGGCTCGATACATCGGTCCCCAGCCGAACGGCGCGGCGTCGAGCCACACATCGTGAACGAGAAGGGACGCCTGCGTGCGACAGATCTGCTCGTCGGCTCGCACCTGCGCCGCTGTCGAGTCGGGCCGCATCCACGCGTATGAACAGCCGCCCAGCAACGAGGAGAGAGCGAGTACGGCTATACCATGTCGCATGCCGCGCGAAACCCATCACGCGGTGTGCCAGCGACTTATGACCTCCGCGGCGAAAAGTTTCAAAATGTCCTCGCGCGAGGCGAAGCCCGCGCCGGGCGCCTGGGGAAATGCGATGACGCGCCTCAGCCCAGGTACTTCGGCCAGGCGATCCACCTGCGCCGCGACGTCGTCGGGCGTCCCGGCCAGAGCCATGAGGTCGACGAGCCGATCGGTCACCAGTGTGCGATGGCGCGATGCCGCCGTCGCGTGCTCGTAGGCGTCGTAGGCTTCGCGCACCCGGCGGATCGCGGTCTCGTCTTCGTCCGGGAGTCGAACAGGCAGCGGGTGACGACACGCCGACGCCACCCGACCGCGGGCGTGATCGCGCGCGCTCGCGCGGTCACGGCCGATCGACATCGGCGCCCAGAGCGCGACGTCGAGCGCGGCGGGATCGCGGCCCGCCTGTCTGGCGCCCGCGGCGACGCGCTCGATCGCGACGCGCAGCACGTCCGGAGACACAGTGGCGTACACGATCGCGCCGTCACCGAGGCGGCCCGCCGTTTCTAGCATTCGCGGGCCGGAGCCCGCCAGATAGATCGGGATCACGCGCGGCGCATCGAGCCAGGCCAGGCGTCCCTCGATCCCGGTGTCGAACCGCGTGGCGCCGCCGGCCAGGAGCGCCCGGAGCGCGATCGCCGTCCGCGCGAGCGTCTCGGCGCGGCCGACCTGGGCGAGTGACAGGCCCATGGTCTGC
>Ga0075423_10001186_pt1 | contig 22588 bp, 23 predicted proteins | sample SoiMethybrSBSTD2_FD_80114 | JGI IMG/M metagenome (GOLD analysis project Ga0075423, IMG submission 80114) | Bulk soil microbial communities from a Populus tree surrounding site in Tennessee, USA - Soil MetaG P. TD hybrid SBSTD2 | ecosystem: Environmental > Terrestrial > Soil > Tree plantation... | reverse complement strand
TGTCGCCAGCACGGCAAGGTGCTCGGCATGGGCGGCGTTTACGATCAGGAGGTGGCGAGCCGCTATATCGGGCTTGGCGCGCGCATGATCCTTGGCGCGAGCGACCACGGCCTCCTGCTGGAGGCGGCGACGCGGCGCGCGGAGTTCCTGCGCTCCTTGGCGCCGCCAACCGCCGCTTGAGGCGAGGCTTGCCGGCAAGCGCGTCCGCGCGGCCTCGCTAGCCCGCTGCGCGCCCACGCGCGCCCAGCCGCTCGATCAGGGCCATGGCGGCGGCGGGGGCACGGACCTTGCCTTCGTGGATGACGTAAAGAAAGACGTCGCGGGCGGCCTGTTTGGGGGCCTTGGCCGTCAGCGACGGCAGGTCGGCTGGCTGTCCACCCGCGGCCCAAGTCGCGGCGCGCTTGGCCCAGGCATCGAGCTCGCGCGGCGGGTAGCCGGTGGCAATCGCATCATCGCCCTTTTGCAGGCGTGCGTAGACAAAGTCGCCGACCGGGTCGGCGATGGCGGGGTAGGTGTCGTGCTCGGCAAACACGATGGGGGTCTTGAACTTGCGCACGAGCGCTATGAATTCCGGGGTCGCGAACGAAGCATGGCGCACCTCCACGGCATGGCGCAGCTTGCGCCCGTCGAGTTCGCTCGGCAGCAGGGCGAGAAAGGCGGCAAAGTCGGTGGCGTCGAACTTTTTGCTCGGCGCGAACTGCCACAGAATCGGCCCCAAGCGGTCGCCCAGTTCGCCGAGGCCGGACTTGAAGAAAAACGCGAGCGCCTCACCGGCTTCGGCCAGCACGCGCTTCTGCACGACGTAGCGCGGGCCCTTGACCGCAAACACAAAGCCGTCGGGCACTTCCTTGCGCCATTTGGCGAAGGTGGCGGGCGTTTGCGTGCGGTAGAACGTGCCGTTGATCTCGATGGTGGTGAGCTTGGAGCTGGCATAGGCAAGCTCCTTGGCGTGCGCCAGGCCCTTGGGATAAAACACCCCGCGCCAGGGCTCGAAAGTCCAGCCGCCGATGCCAACCCTGATGCTGCCCGGCTTGGGCATCGATGTTACTCCCCAGCGCGATGCGCCTTGGCCATGCTCGGCAAAACTCGCCGCTGGCGCAAGAGGGGATGCTGCCGCTAAACTGAGACCCACGCCATGCCGTCGAGATCACGCCCGCAGCGGTGAAGGGTTTAAGCCCGTGAGCACCACCAGGGGCCGGTGTCAGTGCCGCGCCATCGTTTATGCGTTCGAGGGGCCGCCGAAGTGGGTGATGCACTGTCATTGTGCCGACTGCCGGCGTGCCGTGTCCTCGGCGCTCGCTACCTATATCGGCGTTCGTCGAGATCAGTTCCGCTATCTTGCAGGCGAGCCCGCCGCCTACGCCTCCTCTGAGGGCGTCGAACGCTATTTTTGTCGCGCGTGCGGCACGCCCATCGCCTACACCGGCGCGAATTGGCCGGATGAGGTGCACCTGTTGCACGGTACCCTCGACGACCCATCGCAATGGCCGCCGACCGGGCATGCCTACGTGGGCGAGCAAATCCATTGGTTCGACGTTGCCGATCAGCTGCCGCGCTATCTGACAACCGCGGGCAAGGGCGCCAAGCCCGTGCGCAACGGACCACGCACCTGAAAGGCATGGCGGTGGGGTCGGCGCGCGCGTGCGCCCCCCTGTTGCGCTGCCGCGGGGATCACCCATCTCGCCACCACACCCCATCGCCTTTCCCTTTGACGGAGAGCCTTGATGTTGAAAATGCTAGCTCTAGTCGGCCTAGGCTTGGGCCTGGCGCTGCCGACCGCGGTCATCGCCCACCATGGTTGGGGCAGCTACGATGCCGCCCATCCCATCACCGTGACGGGCCCGATCGAGACGCTGAAGTATGAAAATCCGCATGCGCTGATCACGGTCAAAGCCGACGACAAGGTGTGGACGGTGACGCTGGCGCCCACCTCGCGCATGCAGGCTCGCGGTGCCCCGCCCGAGTTCGTCGCCGTCGGCAAGCTGGTGTCGGCTTACGGTTATGCCTCCACGGTGGACAAGGGCGAGATGCGTGCCGAACGCATCACCATCGACGGCAAGACCGTTGAGCTGCGCTGATGCTGCACGATGCCCCGCAGGTCCTGATCGCGCTGGAGCAATCGGCGTTTGCCGCCGCGATCCGGCAGTCGTCCTGGGCCTATATGACGGCCAACGTTGGGCACATCCTCGCCCTTATGGTGTTCGTCAGTGCGGTGGTGACGATGGACGCGCGGCTGCTCGGCGCCTTCGCGGCATCGCCGCCGGCGACGGTGGTGCGGCCAGCCCGACGGTTGGCCGCGCTTGGGCTGTTATTGATGGCGGGCACCGGCTCGATGCTGTTCGCCGCCGAGGCCACCCATGTGGCGACCAATCCCGTGTTCCAGATCAAGCTGGTGTTGATCGGGCTCGGCATCCTCAACGCGCTGCTGGCTGGCAGGCTGCTGCGGGACGCTCTCGAGCAGACGCCGGCCTTCACGCCGCTGCCGACCTCGGCCCGCCTCGCTGCCGTGCTATCGTTGCTGATCTGGTTTGCAACGGCCGCTTGCGGTCGCCTCATCGCGTACTTTTGAAGGTCGCGGCGCCGTCAGGGGTGCACGCAAAGGGGAGGTTTCGTGCTTTAGTGTTTGCCGATGGCGGGGGTCACGGCAAGGCGCTCATCAGCAGGTCCGCAAAGGCTGCGCAGCACCGTGACCGCGCATGACCAAGGGCACCTCGCCGAAAGCAACGAGAAGCAACGAGAAGAAACGCGAAGAAACGAGAGGATCACCACCGATGCGGCTTTTCATCCGCCTTGGCCTGAGCCTTCTGGCGCTGTTTGCCCTCGCCGCGGAGGCCGGCGCCACCGACAAGAAGAAGAAAGCGCAGCGACACGCCAGTGCGCCGGCGCCCACCGCCACGCCGCGTCCGGATCGCTACCGCGAATTGCTCGCCGACAAGATGCCTGTCGGCACCAGCGAGTGGTGGGAGCAGATGCGGCGCGAGGGGCGTCTTGGCGGGGAAACACCCTGAGCGCACGGGGCCGGCAGGCCTGGCGGCGCAAAATTGACGTTGAGAGAAGCTCCGTTGGGTGCTGGCGTCGCTGGGCCGGCGTGCTATAGCGCGGTCATGCCAGAGCCTGTCAAACCCAATGCCACGGTCGCCGTCGGCAGCGTGTCCTTTGCCAATGACGCGCCGCTCGCCCTGTTTGCCGGCCCCTGCCAGCTGGAGAGCCGGCAGCATGCGCTGGAGATGGCCTCCGCCTTGAAGGAGATCTGCGGCCGCCTCGGTATCGGCCTCGTGTATAAGACCTCCTTTGACAAAGCCAACCGCACGAGCCTCGCCTCCAAGCGTGGCGTCGGCCTCGACGGCGCGCTGGCGGTCTTTGCCGAAATCCGTGCAAGCCTGGGGTTGCCCGTCGTCACCGACGTGCACGAGGCGAGCCAATGCGCGCGCGTCGCCGAGGTCGTGGACGTGCTGCAGATCCCCGCCTTCCTGTGCCGACAGACCGACCTGTTGGTGGCCGCGGCCGAGACGGGACGGCCGGTCAAGGTCAAGAAGGGGCAGTTTCTTGCGCCCTGGGACATGCGCCATGTGGTGGCCAAAGTTACCGGCAGCGGCAATGCCAACGTGCTGGTCACCGAACGGGGTGCCTCGTTTGGCTACAACACGCTGGTGGTCGACATGCGCGCTCTGCCGATCCTGCGGGAGATCGGCTGCCCGGTGATCTTCGATGCGACCCATGCCGTGCAGCAACCGGGCGGGCAGGGTGCGCAGTCCGGCGGCGAGCGCCGCTTCGTGGCACCGCTGGCGCGCGCCGCCGTGGCCGTCGGCATCGCCGGCCTGTTCCTCGAAACGCATGCGGACCCGGATCGGGCGCCCTCCGATGGGCCCAACATGGTGCCGCTGAAAGACTTCGAAGGCCTGCTCGGCGATTTGATGGCGATCGACAGGCTGGTGAAGCGCCGCCAGGCCTAGAGCCCGTGCCAGGGCTGGAACAGGCGGGCCAGCAAGCCGTGAAAGCGCGTCGGCACCTCGTTGGCAACGGCGCACACGCAGCCGCGCTTCCGATCGGCGATCGGCGTGTGCTCGATCTCCTGATCGAGGTCGGCAACGTCGCCCTGCCCGTAGCTCCCGGTGGCATCGGTCAGCGCGCCGCGCAGGATCAAGGTCAGCTCCGCGCCGCCATGGCCGTGCTCGGGAACCGAGGCGCCCGGCGCCGCCTTGATCAGCTGCAAGGTGCCGTTGCCCGGCAGCGGCAGGGGATGGTGCCATAGACCAAGGCCGATGCGGCGCCAGCCGACAAGAGCGAAATTCTGCGCCTCGAGCCGCAGAATGGGATTGGCGTTGTTGCCGCCGGCGGGCGCGCTGCTCGGCGGCGTGCCCGGCGCCGGCAGGGCGGGCACCCCCGCCGTCAGGGGCAGCGGCGCCACGTCGTCGAGCAAGGCTCCCCCGATGCGCTCGAACCAGACGAGCTCGTCGCGGCAGTGGCGGCAAAGCGCGATATGGGCGCCCGCGACGGCGGCCAAAGCGCCGGGCAGGGTTCCCGCGGCGAAGCTCATGAGGGTCTCGCTCCCGAGATGGTGCGTGATCGTCATTTCAGATCCTCGACCGCAGCCCGCATGCGTTGATAGGCCATGCGCACGCGCGATTTGACGGTGCCCAGCGGCACGCCCAGCCGGGCGGCGATTTCGCCGTGCGACAAGCCCTGCAGATAGGCGAGTTCGAGCACGCGCTGCTGCTGGGCGGGGAGTTCGGCCAGCGCCGCGCGGACCCTGATCTGCACCTCGTTTTCGGCGAGGAGGGTATCCGGGGAGGGGTCGGGGGAGGTCGCCTCCGCGTGTGCCGCCGGCAGCTCCTGCCAGGGCACCTCCCGACGCAGGCGGTCGATCCACAGGTTGCGGGCAATGCTAAAGATCCAGGTACTGGCACTGCCCTTGGCGCTGGAAAACAGCCCCGCCCGCCGCCAAACGGCCAACAGCGTTTCCTGGGCGAGGTCTTCGGCCGTCGCCGCGTCGGCCCCGCGGCGCACGAGGTAGGCCTTCACCCTCGGGCCATAGCTTTGATAGAGCTCATGAAAAGCAGCAGCATCGCGCTCTTGCGCAATGCGGGCCAAGAGCTCTGACATGGCGTTCAAATTCATCCCGGCCAAGGGCCCGGGCACGGCCCTGAACGACACCCAATTGCCGAGCATAGCCAACCCTCGACCGTTGCCCAAATAGTACGGTCGCCGCCCCGACTTGGATCAGCGCGACCCCTGCGCGCCCTTTTCCTTGCCCAGAGTGGGGACTATCGTGCGTCGAGGCGGTATTTTGCAAAGGGTCTCAGGGCCACGGCGCTGGGCGAAGGCATGGCAGCGGCCAGGCGGATCATCTGTGTTGGGCATGCGGCGCTCGATCGCATCTATCGCATCGAGGCCTTTCCGCCGGAGCCCAGCAAAGTGCGCGCCCTGGAGCACATCGAGGCCGGCGGCGGCATGGCGGCGAATGCCGCCGTGGCGATCGCGCGCCTTGGCGGCAAGGCCGAGCTCTGGAGCCGAACCGGCGACGATGCCGCCGGCGCCACGGTGCGCGCCGGCCTCAAAGCCGAGCGCGTCGACGTGCGCTATCTGCAGGCCTTTGAGGGGGCGCGCACCTCGACCTCGGCCATCATCGTCGATCGGCACGGCGAGCGCCTCATCGTCGGGCAGCGTGACGCAGGCATGCCATCGGGTACCAGTTGGCTCCCGCTCGAGCGCGTGCGCGAGGCCGATGCCGTGTTGGGCGATCTGCGCTGGCTCGAAGCCTTGCGCTCGGTGTTCGCGCGGGCCCGGCAGGAGGGCGTTCCCACCGTGCTCGATGCGGACCTCGGCGCGCGGGAAGCGCTCGAAAGCATTTTGCGCCTTACCGACTATGCCGTCTTCTCCGCGCCGGCCCTGCGGGAGCTGGTGCCGGCGGGCTCGGACGCGGAGCGGCTCGAGAGCGTCTTGGGCTTCGGGGCGCGCTACGCCGGGGTGACGCTGGGATCTGCAGGCTACCTCTGGCGCGATCAGGAGGGGACCGGTCAGCTGCCAGCCTTTGGCGTTGCCGTGGCCGACACCACCGGGGCGGGGGATGCCTTCCACGGCGCGCTCAGCTTACTGTTGGCGGAGGGCCGTCCCGTGGGCGAGTGCGCGCGCTGGGCAAGCGCGGTCGCTGCCATGAAGTGCACGCGACTCGGCTCGCGCTCGGGCTTGCCCACCCGCGCGGAACTGACGGCCTTTCTGGCGACACACGCGTCTTGATCGCGCCGGCCGTCCAGGACTTATCCACAGCTTTCAAAATGCCTCCGCAAGAGTTGATTTGATTTCTGATGCGCTGCCCAGTGGGGCGGCTAGAGTCGCCGCTAGGGCATTTCAGCAGCGGAGGAAAACGTTAATGGCTGACAAGAACAGCAGTGGGCGAGCGGAAAATGGCTTCATGCCGATGCCTCTGCCTCTCGGCTTCGAAGCCTTGATGGAGATGCAGCGGCCCGCGCTGACGGCAATGGCTCAGATGAACGGCAAGGTTTATGACAATCTGGCCGCGATCAACCGCAATTGGGTGACCTTCGTCAATCGCCGCCTGAAAGAAGAGCTGGCGATGCCGCAGAACCTGGCAGGCTGCAAGACGGTGCAGGATATGTACGGCGTCTACAGCGAATTCTTTCAGACCGCCGTCGCCGACTATCAGTCCGAGTTCGAACAGATGACGAAGCTCGGCAAGTCCCTCGCTGAGGACACCGCCCAGTTCGTGCAAGCGCGCATCGATGATGTCGCCCGTGAGGGGCGCAACGGCCGCTGAGACGGCAACGCCAGCGGGGCGCGGGAGGGTTCGTTGCGCACGCGCGGGCGAGGCCCGCCCGTGCGCCAAGCAACGCCATCAGTCCTCGAGCTTATGCCCCAGGCGTCCCGCCAGGTCCTGGATGAACTGCCAGGCCACCCGGCCCGAGCGCGCGCCGCGCGTCATCGACCACTCCAAGGCTTCGCGCTTGAGGGCATCGGCGTCGAGCTTTAGCCGGTGATGCGCCGCGTAGCTGCGCACCATCTCCAGGTACTCGTCCTGGGTGGCGTTGTGAAACCCGAGCCACAAGCCGAAGCGATCGGAGAGCGAGACCTTTTCCTCCACGGCTTCGGAGGGGTTGATGGCCGTCGACCTTTCATTCTCCATCATGTCGCGCGGCATCAGATGGCGGCGGTTCGAGGTGGCGTAAAACACCACGTTCGGCGGGCGGCCTTCGATGCCCCCCTCCAACACGGCCTTCAAGGACTTGTAGGAGGTATCGTCCTTGTCGAAGGAAAGGTCATCGCAAAACACAATAAAGCGGTGCGCGGCGGTGCGCAGGTGCGCCAGGCATTGCGGCAAGGCGGCAATGTCCTCGCGATGGATCTCGATCAGCTTGAGATCGGGCTTGCCGCTGGCGCGGCCAAGACCCAAGGTGCGCCGCACCTCCGCCTGCGCCGCCTTGACGAGGGAGGATTTGCCCATGCCGCGCGCGCCCCACAACAAGGCGTTGTTGGCGGGCAGGCCGGCGGCAAAACGGCGGGTATTGTCGAGCAGCTGTTCGGCCGCGCGATCAATGCCCTTGAGCAGCGCGAGGGGTTGCCGGTTGACGCGCGCTACCGGCAGGAAGGCTTCCGGGGAGGTTTGCCAGACGAAAGCCTCGGCTTGGCCGAACTCGAATTTGGGGGATGCCGGCGGCGCCAGCCGCTCCAGCGCGGCCGCCAGGCGCTCCAGGTAGGCGACAAGGCTCTTGCGATCACTCATGCGCTCGATTTTTCCTTGTGCGGACGTCGCCGGCTTGCGCCGGCCGTTCTATAATGCAGCGCGGGCGGTTCGTCATCGGCCTCCCCCGAGATTGGTTGCAAATAGGGGCGGGAACACTATATTCCGGGCCAAAATCGAACCGGGGCCCGAGCCCGGGCCATGGCTTGCGTGCGTGCCGCCCCGGCGCTTTGGCCCCGATCCCCGCCCCGTTGTTGAGGAAGCGACCCGATGCTCATCTCGCCGGCTTTTGCCCAATCTGCTGGGGGCGGTAGCGACTTCATTCTGCAGCTTGTGCCCATTTTGCTCATGTTCGTGATCTTCTACCTCTTGCTGCTGCGGCCGCAGCAGCAACGTGCCAAGGCGCACAGAGAGATGGTCGCCAACCTGCGGCGGGGCGATACGGTCGTCACCTCCGGTGGTATCATCGGCAAGGTGACCAAGGTGCGCGATGACAGCGAGATCGAGGTCGAGATCGCCGAGAACACGCGCGTTCGCGTGATCCGTGCCACCGTCACCGAGGTCCGCGTCAAGGGCGAACCGGCCAAGGAGAACGCGTGAGAGCCGCGCTAACCCGGGCGGCCCAGGCAGGCGAGGAAGGTATGAGTTAGGCCCATGCATTTCACTCCCTTCAAGCAAGCGGCGGTCATCATCACGTGTCTGATCGGCGTGCTGTTGGTGTTACCCAACTTCTTCGCCAAGGAAACGCTGGCACGCTGGCCGAGCTGGGTGCCTACCCGACAACTGAGCCTCGGCTTGGACTTGCGGGGGGGCGCACACCTGTTGCTGTCCATGGAGACGAGCGAGGTGCGCAAGGACTGGCTCGACACGCTGCGCGATGACGCGCGCCGGCGCCTGCGCGAGGCAAAGATCGGCGTCACGGGCTTGGGTGTGGCCAACAACGCCGTGCAGGTGCGCCTCGCCAAGCCCGAGGATGCCGATAGCGCCCTGAAAGAGCTGAGGGGCATCATCCAGCCGACCGGCAACCTGCTGGTTGGCACCTCCGGCAACGACGTCGAGATCAAGAAGGCCGATAACGGCGTGATCACCATCACGCCGACCGAGGTCGGCCTGCAGCACCGCATCGCCAACGCCATCGGCGCCGCGATCGAGACGGTGCGTCGCCGCGTCGATAGCATGGGCACGGCGGAAGCGCAGATCGTGCGCGAGGGTCGCGAGCGCATCCTGGTGCAGGTTCCGGGCCTGCAGGATACGGCGGGTCTGAAGGAGCTGATCGGCAAGACCGCGCGCCTTACCTTCCATGAGGTGCACCCCACCATCTCGGCCAGCGAGGCGCGGCAAACCCGCGTACCCTCGGGTTACCGCATCTACGAGGCGGGCACCCGCGAGGAAGGCGCCCAGGTGTTGCGCGAAACGCCGGTGGTGCGCGGCGATGAGCTGGTCGATGCGCAGCCCGCCTTCGACAGTCGCACCAACGAGCCCGTGATCTCCTTTCGGTTCAACAATTCCGGGGCGCGCAAGTTCGGCAATTTCACCAAGGATCACGTCAATCAGCCGTTTGCCATCGTCCTCGACGACCAGGTGATCTCCGCGCCGGTGATCCGCGAGCCGATCCTCGGCGGCTCGGGGCAGATCAGCGGTAGTTTCACGGTGGAAACGGCAAACCAGCTGGCCATCCAGCTGCGCTCGGGGGCCCTACCCGCCAAACTGACGATCGTCGAGGAGCGCACCGTCGGCCCATCGCTGGGCGCCGATTCGATCGAATCGGGCAAGCTCGCCGGCGTTGTCGGTGGCATCGCCACCATCGTGTTGACAATCCTGGTCTACGGCACGTTCGGCATCTTCGCCTGCGTCGGGCTCGTCGTGCACGGCGTCTTGACGGTGGCCTTGATGACGCTTGCGGGCTCGTCGCTGACGCTGCCGGGCATCGCCGGTCTGGTGCTCGGCATTGCCATGGCCGTCGATGCCAACGTCCTCATCTACGAGCGCATCCGCGAGGAGTTGCGCGCTGGCAAATCGCCGATCGCCGCCATCGATGCTGGCTTCACGCGCGCCTTCGTGACGATCGCCGATTCCCAGCTCACCACCCTTGCTTGCGCCTTCGTCATGTTTTGGCTCGGCGCCGGTCCGATCCGCGGCTTTGCCGTCACTCTGACGATCGGCATTCTCACCTCCATTTTTGCCTCCGTTACCGTTGTGCGGCTCCTGATCTACTACTGGTTACGAGCGAACCGGGGAATCCGCCGCGGTGCCGAGGTTCCGGTCTAGCAAATAGGGCGACCATGCGGCTCCTCCCCAACTTCAAAGGCTTCGATTTCTTCCCGCATGACACGCGGCTGCCGTTCATGCGCTACAAGGGGCTCTGCTTCGGCCTGTCGATCGCGGCGATGCTGATCTCGCTCGCCATCATCGGGGTTCGGAGTTTCAACTATGGCGTCGATTTCAAGGGCGGGTCGCTGATCGAGGTGCAATCGACCTCCGGCCCGGCCGACGTGGCGCAGCTGCGCGAGCGCCTGAACAAGCTCGGGGTCGGCGCCGTCCAGATCCAAAGCTTCGGTGGCCCCACCGACGTCCTGATCCGCGTCGAGCAGCAGCCGGGGGGCGAAAGCGAGCAGCAGGCTGCCCTCAAGAAGGTGCAAGAGGCCTTGGGTACGCGCTATGCGCAGCGCCGGGTCGAGGTGGTTGGCCCCGCGGTTTCGGGCGAGCTGCGCATGACGGGCTTCATCGCCGTTGCCGCCGGGCTGTTGGCAATCGTGGCCTACGTCTGGTTCCGCTTCGAATGGCAGTTTGCGTTGGGCGCCATCGTGGCGCTGACCCACGACGTCTTGGTGACCGCCGGCATTTTCTCGCTCTTCCAGCTCGAGTTTGATCTCTCCATCGTTGCCGCGCTACTCACCATCCTTGGCTATTCGGTCAACGACACGGTCGTCGTCTCCGACCGCATTCGCGAGAATTTGCGCAAGTTCAAGCGCATGGACCTCAACGAACTCCTCAACATCTCAATCAACGAGACCTTGTCGCGCACGATTCTGACGGGCTGTACGGCGATTGCCGTGCTGGTCGCGCTCTACGCATTCGGCGGTGAAGTGATCCGCAACTTCAACCTTGCCATGCTGCTGGGCGTGGTGATCGGCACCTATTCGTCGATCTTCATCGCCGCCCCGCTCTTGGGCTACCTCGGGGTGCGCCGCGACTGGAGCGGCGGCCCCGCCGCCAAGCCCAGCAAAAGCCAGGGCGCGACCAGCTCGCAACGCCTCAATGTAGCCAGCAAATGAGCGCGCCACCCGCTTGCTATCCGGGGCGGGCAGCGATCGACGCCTACGGGAATGGCGGCTTCCGCTTCGCCGGCATGAGCCACCGCGGCTCCATCCTGTGCTTGCCAAGCGGCATCTACGCCTGGGCGCCGGCCAGGCCCGAAGATATTTCGCTTGAGAGCCTGGCACCGGCATTGACCGAAGGCGACGGCCTTGATCTTTTGCTGCTCGGCAGCGGTCGGGTGGGCGTCATGCCGGCGTGGGAGCTGCGGCAAAGCTTTGCCGATCTGGGCGTTGCCTTGGAAACCATGGATACGGGTGCGGCCTGCCGCACCTACAACGTATTGTTGGCCGAGGCACGGCCGATTGCTGCCGCGCTGATCGCGGTCAATTGAGGGGCCAGGCGATGTCAGGCATCATCGACAATCCGCGCTCCTGCCTTCTGGCCGGCGCCATGCTCGCCACCTTGTTGTTGGTCGTGGCGCTGAGCATTGGGGAAGCGGATCGTCTGGGCCTCTTCTCCTTCCTCGTGCGCCTCACCCATGTGCTCTCCGCCATGCTCTGGGTGGGTTTCGTCTTCTTCGTCAACTTCGTGCAGCTCGTGGCGCTCAAGGCCGCCGACGAGACCGGCCGCGACGTCATCCATACGGCGATCGTCCCGCAGGTCGCCTGGTGGTTCCGGCACGCCTCGACGCTGACCGTGCTCAGCGGTGCCGTGCTCTTGGTATTTGCCGGTTATCTGTTTCCGGCCCTGATCTACGGCACGAGCGTTTATATTCCCGCCGCCAAGGCGATCGTCCTGTGGGCGGCCGTGCTCGGCGCCCTCGCCATGTGGATGTTCGTGCATATGTATATTTGGCCCAACATGCAGATCGTGCTGGGCTTGAGGCCGGGCGATGCCGCGGCCAAGATCGAGGCGCGCAACCGCGTCATCCTGTTCGCCCGGCTCAACCTCATCCTCGTCGTGCCGGTCGTGCTGGGCATGATCGCCGCCGCGCACCTCTTCTGACGTGGTGCGCGGCCCTCGCAGCCTCGAACCGATCCACGATGCCATCATCGCCTCGGCCCGGGCCGGGGAGCCGGACCGCTACCTTGCCGCCCTGCTGGCCGGCCGCGCCGAGCGCCCGGATTTGCTGGCGCTCGCTGCCTTTGCCGCCGAGCTCGCCCGCATCGGCGTGGCGGTGCGGCGGGAACCGGCGATGGCCGAGATCCGCTGGCAGTGGTGGCGCGAGGCGGTCGGACGTCCCGGCGGGGCTGAGACCGGGCATCCCATCGCCGACCACCTGCGCGACCTGATGGGGCGCCACGGGATCGCCCCGGCCACGCTCATCGGCCTCGTCGATGCCCACGCGCACGACCTCGATGTTCTGCCCTTTGCCGATGATGCCGAGCTCGATCGCCATCTCGTCGCCACCGAGGGGGCCCTGTTCCAACTTTCGGCGCGCGTGCTGGGGCTTGCCAACGGCTCAGGTCCAGCCTGGAGCGACTGGGCTGGCCGCGCCTACGGCATGGCACGGCTGCTCTTTGGCCTCGGCGCCCAATTGGCCCGCGGCCGCTGTCCCATTCCCCGCGCGCGCCTGGCGGCGGCCGGCCTCGAGCTTGAGACGATCGGCGCCCTGCCGGCGCCGGCGGGCCGCGTGCAGCTGCTGGCCGACCTCGGCCGGCAAGCGCGCCGCAGCCTGCAGCGGGCGCAGCGCCATGTCACGAAATTGCCACGAGAGGCGTCGATCGCTGTCCTTCCTTTGGCCTTGGTCGAGTCCTATGTGCGTGCCAGCGAGCGCGCAGAAGGGTCCTCGCCGCAGCGCGTTGCCAGCGTTGCGCCGCTGACCCGGGTGCTGCGGATCGCGCGTGCGCATTGGTTTGGCCGCTGGTGATGGCATCGCCCGCGCGGCGCACAACAAAAGTGGGGAGATGGGTTGTGAGGGGGTGTAGGGGCGCCATCGCGCTCGCAGTACTGCTGACAATCGCTTGGGCCAGCGGCGCTCAGGCCGAGCCCCGCATCCAATGGCGGGTCGAAAACGGCTTTCGTTTTTTCCTCGATCCGGTCGACACGGAGGTGCACCGGGCCACTTTCGATCACCTCTCCGACGCCGAGCGGCGCTACCCCGTGCTGGCGGCGGAGCGCCTGCTCGCCAGCCGGCATGCGGATGGCTGGAGCGCCACCATGTTCGACAAGACCTGCTGGGACCCCAAGCTCAACAAGTACAGTTGTCGCGAACGGCCGGACTACCTTTCCCCCAAAAGCCACGCGATTTTGGCCAGCATGGAAGGGCTTGAGGATGCTCAAGTCGTCGACTGCACCTGGCTGACCTCGCCCCGACGCGGCGGCCGCGGCGAGGCCTTGATTCTGCCCTGCGACACGCCGGTGGAACTCGAAGTGCCCTACCCCGGCGGGGTCTGGATCGTGGTTGAGATCGGGGGCCGCCGCGTCGCCGAGACGCTGGCCCGGGTTGAGGATCTCTTCATCGTCGGGATGGGCGACAGCTTCGCCTCCGGGGAAGGCAATCCCGACGTGCCGGTCCGGCTCTCACCCGCGCGCACGGCCGACTACGACACCAATCTTATGGGCTACCCGGCGCGCATGGGTGACTGGCGCGCCATCGGCGACCAGAAATTCATCGAGGAGAATGCACGCTGGCAGGAGCAGGCCTGCCATCGCTCGCTCTATTCGCATCAGTTGCGCGTGGCCCTGCAGCTGGCCGTGGAGGATGCGCACCGGGCCGTGACCTTTGTCGGGGTGGCGTGTTCGGGGGCGGAAACCGTGTACGGGCTGTTCCTGCGCTACAAGGGCCACGAGTGGGTGCCGAACCCACCGGCGCTGGCGCAGATTTCGGCGGCGGCGGAGGCCCAGTGCGGCGACAAGGAAGCGCGCGACTACGATCTGCCCGAGGCCTATCACATGCGCGGCAAGATGCCGGAAATGAAGGGTGGCCTGGTGCTTAAAAAGTGCGACCAAAACCGCGCGCGCAAGATCGACCTCTTGCTGTTGTCAATCGGCGGCAACGATATGGGTTTCGCCAGGCTGGTTGCCAATGCGGTGTTGGCCGATTCCTCGCTCCTGCGCAGCCTCGGCGGTTGGTTCGGGCACGTGCACGGCTTCAGCGAAGCCAGTCGACTGCTGGAGGATCTCGACGATCGCCTGAAGGCCGTCAATCGCGCAGCGCACAGCATTTTGCACGTGCCCTGGCCGGAATCGGACCGCATCATCATGACGGGGTATCCCCCCATGGCGCTGCTCGAGGACGGGAAAACGACCTGTCCGGACGGACAGGCCGGCATGAACGTGCTGCCCGATCTCGTCTTCAGCGCCGCCAAGGCACGCGAGGGCGGCGTGGCGGCCGAGCGGCTCAACGATATTCTGCGGGGCAGCGCGGGGCAGCATGGCTGGACCTTTGTCGACGCGCACCGGGCAGCCTTTCGCGGCCGCGGCATTTGCGCGACCTATAGCCAGGCGCAGTGGAGCATGGCCGACGAGCAGCGCTTGCCGCGGAAGTTGGATGGCGTCTGGTTTCCCTACGATCCCTCGGAGTGGCGTGCCTACGCCTCGCGGCAACGTTGGTTTAGGACCCCCAACGATGCCTTCATGACCGGCAACTTTCATGTCTCCCAGTCGATGTTGCAGAATGTCCTGAAGACGCAGGCCTTCTCCTGGGTGCAGTTGTTGCTGGCCAGCATCTATTCGGGCGCCTTTCATCCGACGGCCGAGGGCCAGGCGGCGATGGCCGATGCAGTGGTCGAGCAGGCGCGCGCGGTGATCACCAAATACGATAACCGGCGCCGGTCGGCCACCAGCCTGGAAGGTGGCTTAGTGCAGTAAGCCTGAGCTTAAGGCCCAATCGTGGTTGATCACTTTCCTGCCGTTGGCCGGTTCTCCCAGCAAGCGAATCCGTGCTAACGGGTTGGCAACAACCTGGACCCGCGGCCATGTACGATTGCAAGAAGTGCCCCGGTTATTGTTGCTCCTATCCCTTGATCGCGCTGGACAAGCGCGACGTGGAGCGGCTCGCCAAGCACTTCGAGCTGAGTTTCGAGGAGGCGCGCGACAAATTCACCGTCGAGCGCTGGGGTCGGAAGTACTCGATGCGGCGTAAGGCGGACGCCATTTTCGGGCGCATCTGTCGCTTTTTCGATACCGACAAGCGCCGCTGCACCATTTACGAAGCGCGCCCGTCGCTCTGCCGCAGCTACCCCGGCGGCCGCTGCGGCTACTACGACTTTTTATCCTTCGAGCGCCGTGCGCAGGAAGACCCCGAATTCGTCGCCACTACCAACAATAAATAGCCCCCGCGGCGAGGCGGCAGGCAACCCCCGAGCAGGCCGGCGGGCGGCATGCGCCACGGCAAGGGTGGCCTGCGGCGGCGCCTCAGGGCGCGCGGCCTTGCTGAGGGAGAGGATCAGGGCGAGGAACGCGGCGCCGGTCAGGACGGCGCCGGCCGCGTGCGAATATTCCCATTGCCGGCGCTTGGCCTCGAAGTCCTCAGGCATCTTGCTCCAGTTGGCGCTTGCCACGTTGATGGGGAAGGTGAAAAGCCAAAACAGCGCCTGCGCCGCGACCAGGCAGAGCAAGGCGAACAGCGACAGGCGAAAGCCCCCGCGGTCGTGGCGCAAGAGCAGAGCTTGCAGCGCGGTGGCGGCCAGCGCGGCGACGATGAGGCTGCCGAACAGGGCCCAGCCCCGATAGATCTGCTGCAGCAGCATGTACTAATCGGCGGGCAAGCCGATCTTGTTGGGAAGCTCGCTGAGGTGGGCACCGGCCGGCACCAGGCAGAGAGCGACCAGCAGCAGGGCTGCGGCGCGAACGAGGGCAAGGCTGGTGGCACGCGGCGGCATGGGGCGCGGGTTCGGATGTTCAATTGAGAACGGGCGGCCGCTTGCGCCGTTCCCAAAACCAGGGCTGCGGAGCGGCGGGGAAAGTGGAGGGCGGGAAGGGCTGGGGCGGCAAAGGAAAGCCCCGTTGCGGCTTGGCGCAAACGGGGCGGTTTCATCATTTCGAGTCGCGCCCAGCCACGCCGGGCTTAATTGCGAGGCATCGGCCTCGCCAAGGTTTCAGATTGTCGCCGGCTCGATCAATTGCGATCAGTTCGCTCGAGCTTCAATTGCGCGAGCCGTTGCCCTCGCGTGCCGCGAGGGCGGTTTGACTGTCAGGTGGCGTCATGCTCCCTCCGCTGGCTGTTGATCCGGGTGGCAACCGTCCTCAAAACCCAGGGTACTGACGCGAGACTACCGCGGAATATCGCCTCGAAATCGGCAGCGACGGTCACCATTTAGCTATCTTGGGCGCATTACGGCGGTTGTCAAGCGTGCGCCAATCACAAGTTAACGGCTCAATTTTGGCAGGCCCGGGCAGCCCTGTGCGGCCCCCCTGGCAACCCCTGTCAGGATAGCTATGCACGGCCCCGGCGGCCACATTGCCGCCTCCGTCCGTTTGCGTTAGACCCGCGCCATGAGCAAATCCGGCAAGCTCGAGGCCCCCAGCAAGACCATCCACGTGCGGGGCGCGCGCGAGCATAACCTTAAGAATGTCGACCTCGAGATCCCCCGGGACGCGCTCATCGTCTTTACCGGTCTATCGGGTTCCGGCAAGTCGTCGCTGGCCTTCGATACCATTTATGCCGAGGGGCAGCGGCGCTACGTCGAAAGCCTGTCGGCCTATGCCCGCCAGTTCCTGGAGATGATGCAGAAGCCCGACGTCGATCATATCGATGGGCTGTCGCCGGCGATCTCGATCGAGCAAAAGACGACCTCGAAGAACCCGCGCTCGACGGTGGGCACGGTGACGGAGATCTACGACTACCTGCGGCTCCTGTTCGCGCGCGTCGGCGTGCCCTATTCACCGGCCACGGGCCTGCCGATCGAAAGTCAGACGGTGCAGCAGATGGTCGATCGCGTGCTGACCCTGCCCGAGGGCACGCGGCTTTATTTGTTGGCCCCGATCGTGCGTGGGCGGAAGGGCGAGTACCGCAAAGAGCTGGCCGAGCTGCAGAAGAAAGGTTTCCAGCGCGTCAAGATCAACGGTCAATTCTACGAGATCGCGGACGCACCCAAGCTCGATAAGAAATACAAGCATGACATCGACGTGGTGGTCGATCGCCTGGTGGTGCGCAAGGACGTGGGCACCCGTCTTGCCGACTCGATTGAAACCGCGCTCGAGTTGGCCGACGGCATCGCCATTGCCGAGTTTGCCGATCGACCGCTGACGGGGGGCGGCAGGAGCGCCAAGGGGAAAGCCACGCCGGCCGCCCAGGCGGCGGGGGCAAGCGCCGACGCCGGCGGGGAGGCTGCCGGCGCGGAGCGCGAAGAGGGCGTCCTGCGCAATAAAAACGAGACGCACGAGCGCATCGTATTTTCCGCCCGCTTTGCCTGCCCGGTCTCGGGCTTCAGCATCGATGAGATCGAACCGCGGCTCTTCTCGTTCAATGCGCCGGCGGGAGCCTGCCCGAAATGCGACGGTCTTGGCACCGAGTTGCGCTTCGAGGCCGATCTGGTGGTGCCTGATCCGACGCTCAGCCTGAAGCAAGGGGCCGTCTACCCTTGGGCCAAGACCGGCAGTACCTCGCCCTATTACGAGCAGACGCTGGCCTCGCTCGCCAAGCACTTCAAGATCTCGATGACCACGCCCTGGGAAAAGCTGCCGAAGAAGGCGCAGCAGGGCATCCTGTTCGGCACGCAAGACGAGGAGGTCGAGTTCGTCTATGAGGACGGCGCGCGCAAATACCGAAACAGCAAGCCCTTCGAGGGCGTGATCAACAACATCGAGCGGCGCTTCCGGGAGACCGATAGCGATTGGGTACGCGAAGAATTATCCCGCTATCAAATGGCGCATCCTTGCGATGCGTGCTCGGGCTATCGGCTGAAGCCGCAGGCGCTGGCGGTGAAGATCGACGCCCTCAATATCGGCCAGGTCACCGATATGTCGATCCGGGCCGCCAATGCCTGGTTCGCGGAGCTGCCAAAGAAGCTTTCCAAAAAGCAGAACGAGATCGCAACCCGCATCCTGAAGGAGATCCGCGAACGCCTGCAGTTCCTGGTCGACGTCGGCCTCGACTATCTCACCTTGTCGCGCGCCTCGGGTACGTTGTCGGGTGGGGAGAGCCAGCGCATCCGCCTCGCCTCGCAGATCGGCTCGGGTCTGACCGGGGTCCTGTACGTCCTCGATGAACCATCGATCGGCCTGCACCAGCGCGACAACGCGCGCCTGTTGGAAACCCTGAAACACCTGCGCGACATCGGCAATACGGTGATCGTCGTCGAACACGATGAGGACGCGATTTTATCGGCCGATCACGTGGTCGACATCGGACCCGGCGCCGGCATCCATGGCGGCCACATCGTCGCGCAAGGTACGCCCGAGCAGGTGATGGCCAACCCCAACAGCATCACCGGGCAATACTTGACCGGGGTGCGCCAGATCCCGAGCCCGGCGCGCCGGCGCCCGCGCAACGACAAAGCGTTGAAGGTGATTGGTGCGCGCGCCAACAACCTGAAGAACGTGACGGCGGAAATCCCGTTGGGCCTGCTCACCTGCATCACGGGCGTATCGGGCGGCGGCAAATCCACTTTGCTGATCGATACGCTCTACAAGGCCGTGGCGCGCCGCCTCAGCAATGCGCGCGAGTATCCCGGCGAGCACGACCGGATCGAGGGCTTGGAACACCTCGACAAGGTGATCGACATTGACCAGTCGCCGATCGGGCGCACGCCGCGCTCGAACCCGGCCACCTATACCGGTGCCTTCACGCCCATCCGTGAATGGTATGCGGGCTTGCCGGAGGCGAAGGCGCGCGGCTATCAGCCCGGCCGTTTCTCCTTCAACGTCAAGGGTGGCCGCTGTGAGGCGTGCCAGGGCGATGGCGTCATCAAGATCGAGATGCACTTTTTGCCCGACGTCTACGTGACTTGCGATGTGTGCAAGGGCAAGCGCTACAACCGCGAAACCCTCGAGGTGAGGTTCAAGGACAAATCCGTCGCCGATGTGCTCGACATGACGGTGGAGGAGGGCGCCGAGTTCTTCAAGGCCGTGCCATCGATCCGTGACAAGCTCGAGACCTTGGCGCGCGTTGGGCTCGGCTACATCCACATTGGCCAACAGGCCACAACGCTCTCCGGCGGTGAGGCGCAGCGCATCAAGCTCGCCAAGGAACTGTCGCGCCGCGCCACCGGCCGAACCCTCTATATTCTGGACGAACCGACGACGGGCCTGCACTTCCACGACGTGGCAAAGCTGTTGGAGGTGCTGCACGAGCTGGCGGACGCTGGGAATACGGTGGTTGTGATCGAACACAACCTCGAGGTGATCAAAACCGCAGACTGGATCATCGACATGGGGCCCGAGGGCGGCGACGGCGGCGGCTCGATCGTGGCGCAGGGCACGCCCGAGGACGTGGCCAAGGTGAAGGAGAGCTATACGGGCCAATATCTCAAGGAGCTCTTGGGCCGGCGCAGTACGCTCAGGGCAAAGCGGGAGGCGGCCGAATGAGCCACGGGAGGGTCGCCGGGCGTCCGGGGGGCGCCCGCGGGCCCGCCTGTGGGAGGCCCACGCCTTAGGATCGTGCTTTGCCTTAGCCCCCATGTCGTGCGCGCGCCGGCGTCCGGCAGTCCGATGAAGGGTCCATGCCGCAACAGAGCGCAGGCATTTTGCTCTACCGCCTGAGCGGGCCCGAAATCGAGGTCCTGCTGGTGCATCCTGGCGGACCCTACTGGGCGAAAAAGGATGATGGTGCCTGGACCATTCCCAAGGGCGGCTATCAGCCGGGCGAGGACGCCTTTACCGCCGCCAAGCGGGAGTTCGCCGAAGAAACCGGCGGCAAGGCCGAGGGCACAGCCCTGGCGCTCGGGGCCTTCCGCCAGTCGGCGGCCAAAATCGTCGAGGTGTGGGCCATCGAGGGGTCTTTCGATCCGGCGAGCCTCGCCTCCAATACCTTTGCCATGGAGTGGCCACCCCGGTCGGGGCGGCTTGGCGAATTTCCGGAAGTCGACCGGGCCGCTTGGTTTGGCCCCGATGCCGCCCGGCGCAAGATCCTGAAGGGCCAGCGTCCCATCCTGGAGGCCCTGTTCGCAAGCTTGGGCCGGGCGCCGGGCGCTGGCGACTAGCCAGCGTCGGCCTCCCCGTCTTGACCCGGCTCGGCGCGGGCGGGCCGAGCCCCGGGGGCGGAATGGCGTGGCGAGGTCGGTGTCAGCCGGCGCTAAAAGTCGCCACATTGGCCCCCCCTTAATGGGGTGGGCGGGCTGCAAAAAAACGTCTTCTCCCTGTGGCAGGCTTGCCAGACTTGCGCGCGATCTGCGCAGGGGTGGCGCGCGTATTGCTGGTCAGGGCCGGCACTTGCGGCTAGCGTGCGGCGAGTCTTGGAGAAAAACAAACAATGCTCAGAATAATCGGGGTTGCGGGGGCCGCCGGCACGGTCGCGGCGCAAATTGTCGTGGCCCTTAGCCTGGCCGGTGCGGCGCAGGCGCAGGCTTTGACGGATCCTGCCGCGGTGGCGGCGACACCCGCCGCCCAGGCGGCCGCGACGTCGGATCCGGCCGAGCCGGCCGCCAGCACCGAGCCCACCGCGCCGCCGGCTGCGGCGCCCTACGCGCCAGCCGCCGCCGAGCCGGCGCTGCCCCCAGCATCGGTCGCCCCCGTGGTTGATCCCATTGTCGAGGAGGTGCGTCAGCAACTGGCACAGGGCACGCGCGCGCCGGTCGATCGTGCCGATCGGGCGGCACTGGTGAGCTTTTATGCCGAGAGCAGCGCGGCACCGCTGTGGGTAAAGGCCGACGGCTTCACCGCCCGCGCGCGCCATGCCCTTGCCGAAATCCGCAAGGCGGAGGACTGGGGCCTCAGTGTCGCCGCCTTCGATCTGCCGCAGCTGGCCTCGGGCGAAGCGCGGGTTTCCGCGCTTGCGGCAGCCGAGATCAAATTGGGCCTGGCGGCGCTGCAGTATGCGCGGCATGCGCGCGGCGGGCGGCTCGATCCATCCCTGGTCAGCCGCAACTTCGACCAAAAGCCGAGCCTGATCGAGCCCAAGGAGGTGCTGGCCGCGCTCGCCGCCACCGACACGCCGGGGAGCTATCTGCAGGGCCTGCATCCCAAGCATCCCCAATTCGAGCGCTTGCGCCAGGCTCTGCTCAAGGCGCCCGCCGGCGGTTATCGTCCCGACGCCGGCGCCGAGCCGCTGATCGAGGTGCCGAACGGGCCCACGCTCAAGCCCGGCATGGAGCACCCCCACATCGCCTTTTTGCGCCAGCGCCTCGAGGTGCCGGCCAAGGCGGGAACGCGCGATGTCTATGACGAGGCGCTGGCCGAGGCGGTGATGGCCTTCCAGCGGCAAAAGGGTCTGCGCCCGGACGGCGTCATCAACGCGCGCACGCGGGCGGCGCTCAACAGCGGCGCGGCGCGGCCCGTCGAGGTCTCTCCTGCCTCCGACCTCCAGCGCATCATCGCCAACATGGAGCGTTGGCGCTGGATGCCAGAGGACCTCGGCAAAATGTATGTCTGGGACAACATTCCCGAGTTTATGACGCGTGTCGTCAAGAATGGTCGGCTCATCCACCAGGCCAAGATCATCGTCGGCAAGCCCGAGACGCAGACGGTGATGTTCTCCGCCAACATGCGCTACGTGGTGTTTGGCCCGGAGTGGGGTGTGCCCGACTCCATCAAGGTCAAGGAGATCCTGCCCTACCTGCGGCCCAGCGGCGGCTACGGGATTTTCGGCGGCTTCGGCGGCAGCGACACGCGCGTGCTGGAGCGGCACAACCTGCGGGTCAGCTACAACGGCCGTCCGATCGACGCCAGCCAGGTCGACTGGAGCCAAGTCGATATCCGTCGCTTCACCTTCATCCAGCCGCCGGGGGCCGCCAACGTGCTTGGCGCCGTGAAGTTCAGGTTCCCGAACAAACACGACATCTACATGCACGATACGCCCCAGCGCGAGCTGTTCGAAAAGCCGGTGCGCGCCTACAGCCACGGCTGCATGCGCGTGCAGAACCCCGGTAAACTCGCCGAAATTCTGCTGGGCGAAGACAAGGGTTGGTCGCCCGAGCAGGTGCGCGATCTGATGGCGCGGGGAGGCAACAACGAGATCACGCTGTCAACGCAGATCCCCGTGCACGTGACCTACTTCACCGCCGTGGCGGGCGATGACACCCATGTCAAGTTCCACGCCGACCTCTATGGGCATGACCGGCGTCTGATCGCGGCGCTGGCCGGCAAGCCACTGCCACCCGAGCCCGCCCCCAACAGCAACGAGGCGCTGCGCGAGGCCTCCCAGAAGCGGGGCAAGGGCTACCAGCAAACCAGCAACGACTTCTTCCAGGGGCTGTTCGGCAACTGATCGGGCCGGTGGCCATTCCGGGCTTGAGCAAAGGGCGCCACGGCCGAGCCGTGGCGCCCTCTTAGCTCGGTCCTCAGCGCGCCCGGTTAGGCGATCGGCAGGGCCACGTAGCGCGTGGCGTCCGCGCCGCGGACGCGCATGAGGATGGTGTGCTTGCCGGCCTTGCGCGCCGCGTCGACGGCGGTTGAGACCTCATTGGGCGTGGATACGGCCTTGCCGCCGGCATCCAGGATCACGTCGCCTTGCTGCAGGCCCTTGTCGGCGGCGACGCCGCTGGGGTCGACATTGACGACGACCACGCCCTGCGAGCCGGCCCCCTCGACTTG
>Ga0075423_10001185_pt1 | contig 22592 bp, 21 predicted proteins | sample SoiMethybrSBSTD2_FD_80114 | JGI IMG/M metagenome (GOLD analysis project Ga0075423, IMG submission 80114) | Bulk soil microbial communities from a Populus tree surrounding site in Tennessee, USA - Soil MetaG P. TD hybrid SBSTD2 | ecosystem: Environmental > Terrestrial > Soil > Tree plantation... | reverse complement strand
TGGTGTGCGAGCTGTTCCGCCAGGAGCATCGCTCGGTAGCTATGTCCGGCAGGGATAAGCGCTGAAGGCATCTAAGCGCGAAACCCGCCTGAAGATGAGACCTCCCAGGGCGCAAGCCCTCTGAAGGGCCCTCGTAGATTACGAGGTTGATAGGCCGGAGGTGTAAGCGCCGTAAGGCGTTCAGCTGACCGGTACTAATCGCCCGTGCGGCTTGACCACGGTTTTTTCTCAGTCCTCACTGACACGTGTAAAACCAGTCTGACTACGCTCGAGGATCTCTGTGTTCGGCGCATCGGCGCGGTATGGCCGATGCGACAGTTCGATTCCCGGTGGCATTGCCGGAGGGGCCACACCCGTTCCCATCCCGAACACGGAAGTTAAGCCCTCCTGGGCCGATGGTACTGTACTGGCAACGGTACGGGAGAGTAGGTCGCTGCCGGGTTAATTCACAGAAGGGGGCCAAGTCCGGCCCCCTTCTTCATTTGTGTCGAGGTGCTGCGGCTGTGTCGAGGTGGCTGCGGCGAACGGCCTGTTGGTGCTCTAGTGTGCGAAGGCGGCGAAGAGGGCCAGAGCGAATCCAGCGACCGTGACGACGATGGCGGCGCTCGCCAGCAGCCAGTCGACCGTCGTCTCGGCGCGGCGTTCCGCGTGGGACAGGGCGAGACCCGAGACGAAGCCCCCGATGAAGCCCCCGGCGTGCGCGAAATTGTTCACGCCTGACATGATGAACCCGGCGATGAAGAGCACTAGAGCCCACTGACCGTACTGTTGGAGATACAGTCGGCCGAAGGTGCCTCCGCGCTTTCGACCGTACGCTACGAGAGCGCCGAGAAGTCCGAAGATCGAGCCGGATGCACCAACCGTGAACGGTACGTCGAAGGCATTCGACACTACGAACCCGGCGACACCCGACACCGTGAAAATAACGACCAGGCGCGCCGGGCCATAGTAGCGCTCGACTTCGGGCCCAAGCTGTCGGATCCACAGCACGTTGAAGAGGATGTGCAGGATCCCGCCGTGCAGATAGATCGCGGTGAGGATCGTCCACCAGTGTCCGGCCTGCCACGGAATCGCGCCGGCGGCGCCGAACGCCCACAACGCGCGGTTACTCGGCGCGAACACGTCAAAGACGCCGCGCGGACGGAGAGCCGACGCGGGATCGAACACGAGCGTCGCGATGTAGAGCACGACGCACGCGAGCGTCACCGCGTTCGTGAAGTTCCACGAGCGGAAGACTTGCCGCAGCGGCCCAGCGAATCCCCACATGCCTGGGTTGCGGCGGCCGCAGACGAGGCATACGGGCGCAGAGGCGTGCGTCAGCCTGCCGCACGAAGGGCACAGAATCGACCCGGTCGTCTTACGGAACATCGCCATCCTCGTCCGCTGGCACTCGGTAGCCCTCGTCGAGCCACGCACCGAGGTCGATGAGGCGGCAGGTGAGCGAGCAGAACGGGCGGTACGCGTTTCCCTGCCACGGCGTCGCCGCGCTGCACGTGGGGCAGGTCACGGTTTGCTCACGCTGCCGGAGGAGAGCATCGTCGGGGATCGACATGGCGAAGACGGACGCGTCGTCCATCTGGATCGAATCGTACGAGCGCCTGCAAAGCGTGTCAACTCGGGCACTTGGCCAGCGCGCGGGGGACGGTTTTCGTTGACACTAATCGGCGGCGTCGCGTAGAGTTGCCGGGATCTCTCGACCGAAGGAGTCCACCGCATGAATCAAGCGCAATTTACGATATCCCGTCTAGCCCTCTGGAGCGTTCCCGTCTTGCTGCTCGGCCTGATGTTGGCCGGCCTCTCGGCCGCGCCCGACGCCATGGCCGCGCCGCCGGCGGAAGGCCAGCACGCGGGCGGCGGGGAGGCGAATCTCAGGGTTCCCGATCTCGGCTCGGCCACGGTCGGAGGGATGAACGGCCGCAATCTCTTGATGGTCGGCCTGGTCGTGTGCGTGCTCGGGCTTCTCTTCGGGATCGTGATCTTCAGCCAGCTCAAGCGTCTCCCGGTGCACCAGTCGATGCGGGATATCTCGGAGTTGATCTACGAGACCTGCAAGACCTACCTGATCACGCAGGGAAAGTTCCTGCTGATCCTCGAAGCGTTCATCGGCGTCATCATCGTGCTGTACTTCGGCGTCCTGCTGAAGTTTGATGCGTCGAAGGTGCTGATCATCCTCGCCTTCAGCTTGATCGGCATCGGGGGTAGCTACGGCGTCGCGTGGTTCGGCATGCGGATCAACACGTTCGCGAACTCCCGCACGGCCTTCGCGAGCCTCGAGGGGAAGCCTTTCCCGGTCTACGCGATCCCGCTCAAGGCCGGGATGAGCGTGGGGATGCTTCTCATCAGCGTCGAGCTGTTCCTGATGCTCTGTATCCTGCTCTTCATCCCGGGCGACTACGCGGGCCCGTGCTTCATCGGCTTCGCGATCGGCGAGTCGCTCGGCGCGGCCGCGCTCCGGATCGCGGGTGGCATCTTCACGAAGATCGCCGACATCGGCTCCGACCTCATGAAGATCGTGTTCAACATCAAGGAGGACGACGCGCGCAACCCCGGCGTGATCGCCGACTGCGTTGGCGACAACGCCGGTGATTCAGTCGGGCCGAGTGCCGACGGCTTCGAAACGTACGGCGTCACCGGTGTCGCCCTCATCTCGTTCATCCTGCTCGCGGTGAAGGAGCCAGCCGTGCAGGTGCAGCTCCTCGTGTGGATCTTCGCGATGCGCGTCCTCATGATCGTCGCGAGCGGGGTGTCATACTTCGTCAACGAAGCGGTGGCTCGTGCGAAGTACGGCACCGCGACGCGGATGAACTTCGAAACCCCACTCACCTCGCTCGTGTGGATCACGTCGATCATCTCCGTGGTCATGACCTACTTCGCGTCGTGGGCACTGATCCCCGATCTGGGCGACGGCACGCTCTGGTGGAAGCTCTCGACCGTGATCACCTGCGGAACGCTGGCGGGAGCGATCATCCCCGAGCTGGTCAAGATCTTCACCTCGACGGATTCGGGCCACGTCCGTGAAGTGGTGACATCGGCGCGGGAAGGCGGCGCGTCGCTCGGAATTCTGTCGGGACTCGTCGCCGGGAACTTCAGCGCGTACTGGCTCGGCATGGTCATCGTGGTGCTGATGGGTATCGCGTATACCGTCAGCACGGCCGGACTGGGCGCGATCATGGTCGCGCCAGCGGTCTTCGCCTTCGGCCTGGTCGCGTTTGGCTTTCTCGGGATGGGCCCTGTGACGATCGCGGTGGATTCGTACGGCCCGGTCACGGACAACGCCCAGTCGGTGTTCGAGCTCTCCCTCATCGAACAGGTTCCGAACGTGAAACAGTCGCTCAAGCGCGACCACGGCATCGACGTGAACTTCGAGGCGGCCAAGCACTTGCTTGAGGAGAACGACGGCGCCGGAAATACGTTCAAGGCGACGGCCAAGCCGGTATTGATCGGCACGGCGGTCGTCGGCGCGACGACGATGATCTTCTCGATCATCGTGGTGCTCACTCACGGTCTCACGCAGAACCTCGACCGGCTGTCGCTGCTTCATCCGCCGTTCTTGCTCGGGCTCGTCACCGGCGGCGCCGTCATCTACTGGTTCACCGGCGCGTCAATGCAGGCGGTCACGACGGGCGCGTATCGGGCGGTGGAGTTCATCAAGGCCAATATCCGGCTCGAGGGCGCCACCAAGGCCTCGGTGACGGACAGCAAGCGCGTGGTCGAGATCTGCACGCAATACGCCCAGAAGGGCATGTTCAACATCTTCCTCACGGTGTTCTTCTCGACCCTGGCGTTCGCGTTCCTGGAGCCCTACTTCTTCATCGGCTACCTGATGTCGATCGCGCTGTTCGGGCTCTATCAGGCGGTCTTCATGGCCAATGCCGGCGGGGCGTGGGACAACGCGAAGAAAATCGTCGAGGTGGACCTGAAGGAGAAGGGCACGCCGCTCCACGCGGCGACTGTCATCGGCGACACCGTCGGCGACCCGTTCAAGGACACCTCGTCGGTCGCGATGAATCCGGTGATCAAGTTTACGACCTTGTTCGGCCTCCTCGCGGTCGAGCTCGCGGTCACCCTGACGGCTGAGAGCGGGCCCTTCCTGAGCCGAGGCCTCGCCGCGGTGTTCTTTGCCGTGTCGGTGGTCTTCGTCTGGCGCTCGTTCTATGGCATGCGGATCCGGGCCAGCAGCACGCCGCCCGCCGCGAGCGCGCCGGCAGGGCGGGTGGCCGTGGCCGCGCGGGGCAAGTAGCCCCTGGTGGAGTTTCTTTCCAGCGTCGTCAGCGGAGCGTCCTCGCTCGACGACCTGATCCGCTGGGGCGGGTATTTCCTGCTGTTCGGGATCGTCTTCACCGAGACGGGTCTGCTCATCGGCTTCTTCCTGCCCGGCGACTCTCTCCTGATCACGGCCGGAGTCGTCGCCGCTGCGGGCGGGCTCAACATTTGGTGGATCAACGCGCTACTCATCGTGGCCGCGGTGACGGGGGACAGCGTCGGCTACGCGATCGGACGTCGCCTCGGCCCGCGGCTCTTCACACGACCGAAGTCGCTCTTGTTCAATCCACGGCACATCGAGCGGACGCGGGCTTTCTACGCCCGCCACGGCTCGAAGACGATCGTCATCGCCCGATTCGTGCCGATCATCCGAACGTTTGCCCCTGTGGTCGCGGGTGTCGGTGAGATGGAATACTCCCGTTTCCTCTTCTACAATGTGGCTGGCGGTGTGGGGTGGGTAACCAGCATGACCTGGGCGGGATATCTGCTCGGTCGCGTGATCCCGAATATCGGTGACTACGTCCACGTCGTAGTCGTAGTGGTAATCGTGCTCTCGGTCATCCCCATCGGCATCGAGATTCTTCGGGAGCGTCGGCGGCGTTCGGCCTGATCTTCTCCGCGTTCGCGAGCGCCGTCGCCCGGATCCCCAGGCGCCCGGCAGCGTGGCTGGGGCGTGGGATCGGCGACCTCGTGTACTTTGCGCTCCCCGGCCGCCGTCGGCTAGCAATGGCCAACCTCAGAGTCGCGTTCCCCGACATGGCCGAGGACCAACGACGACGCGTCTGCCGGGGGTCGTTCCAGCATCTGGGGCTGATGTTCGTCGAATTGTGCAAGGCGATGACGGTGCCGCCGGAGGAGACCATGGCGGGCATCACGGTCGTTGGCCTCGAGCACCTCACGGATGCGATCGCCAAGCATGGCCGAGCCCTCGTCCTGACTGCCCATCTCGGGAACTGGGAGCTGATGGCGCTGGGCCACGAGCTCACGGGTGTCCCGACGACGGTCGTCATTCGGCCCCTCGACGCTGACTGGCTCGACGTGATGGCGGGCCAGCTGCGGCGGCGGACGAAGATCGAGCTGATCGACAAGCGCGCGGCGCTCCGGCCGGTCCTGGCTGCCCTCAATCGCGGCCGAATGGTGGCGATCCTCCTGGATCAGAACGCCTCTCGCCGCGAGGGCGTCTTCGTTTCGTTCTTTGGGCGACCGGCCTCGACTTCGAAGAGCATGGCCGTACTGGCGGTACGCACGCGAACGCCGATTGTCCCGATTTTCATCTACAGGGAGCGGCTGGGTGAGCACCGAGCGGTGATCCATCCCTCCTTCTATAGCGATGGTGCCGGCGACAGTGAGCAGGCGGTTGCCGAGATCACCCAGCGCTGCACGTCCACGATCGAATCGGCGATCACCGTCGCCCCGGATCAGTGGCTGTGGGTCCACAACCGGTGGCGAACCCGACCGCCGTCTACGGCGGAGCCTCGCGCGTGATCCGGCGAAAGTTCGTCGTCGGGTCGCTCCTCCTGGCGGGTGTCGTGAGCGTGCCGGACTGGGCCGTAGGGATCAACACCGACTCATACCGCGCGGCCGCCGCATCCGGCGCGATCGGTGGCGTGACGGGACGCATATATGAGGAGAGCAAGCGACCCAAGGCGCCGGACCAGCCTTTGACAGGGGCCGCGGTGACGGTCCTTCCGAAGTCGGCCGACATCGTCCGGAAGCTCGAAGACATCAAGCGGGGGGCGCGCAACTCCGCAGACGACTATCGAGCGGCTGGACCCTCGATCATGGCCCTCCGCCGAGCCTACGAGAAGGAGATCTGGGACTCAGGGGGGGTCGATCTGGTCAAGTCGACCACCGCCGACGCCGACGGACACTTCACCCTGCCCGACCTCCCGGCCGGAGATTGGCTACTCATTGCGACCCACACCGTCAAGATTGACAAACACGCCCCGGTGGGGCCGCCCAAGCAGCGCGGTGTCTACGCGCCGAAAACGCACCTGACGGGCTATCAACGCGTAACGGTCTGGCTTCGCGAGGTGACGGTCGAGAACGGGCGGTCGGAGAACATCGACCTGACGGACCGGGGCGCCTGGTTTTCAGGCGTCGTGGAAGAGAGAGCGCCGGACGCCAGCCGGTGAGGCTGGCGTCCGGTCCTGCAAAGGTTACTTCTTCTCGGCGGGCTGCGCCGCAGCCTTGGCCGAGGTGGCTCCCGGCTTGACCTGAACGGCCATCGCGGTTGCCTTGCCCTCGTGGTCCATGTAGCGGACCTGCACTTGATCACCCGGCTTCAGATCGGCGGCGGTGATCGCCTTTCCAGACTTCCTGATGGCGGTCTTGGCGTCGACCGCGAACGTCCACTCGGCGTCCTTCCCCTTCTCTTTGCCAGCCACCACGAGGCTGTCAGCAGACGCCGACTTCACCGTGCCCATGGCATTCTTTGCCTTCTTCACCTCGGACTTCGGCTTGGTCTCGGCGGGCTTTTGCGCCGGAGCCGGAGTCGTCGCCGGCGCAGGCGTGGCCGGAGCGGGGGTTGTCGTCTGAGCGACGGCAAGCCCGGCGATCCCGATCCCGAAAACAGCTGCAATGAGTAGCGCCACAGATCTCTTCACGTCGTCACTCCTCCGCTACAGGTTTGGGTTGGGGAAAGAACTTGCTACGGTCATTAGGACGGCTCGATTGAGACATTTATTCTTGTTCTAAGTGTGTAGGAAAGCTGGCGGATATCCTAATTTCTCGTGACAGGGCCCCACAGCCGCGTGTGCGCCGTTGACCGATTCGGGCGATGCGTGGTACAAACGATTAAATCCTCAGATATGGCGATTCGAGCCCCTTTTCGACTGTTGTTGGCGAGTTTAGTCGGAATTATTTCGCCGATCGCCCTCTCATCCGTCTGTGCCGAATCACAGTCTCCGTCGCGCGATTTTCTCGAAGTCTCTATTCCGTCGCCGTCGAACGAAGAGTTCACACGCCCCGCTCCATCGCTCGACACGAAGACCGAAGAGCCGGGCTTACAAAATGACTCTTCGGTATGGGTGCCCGAGGACTTCGATCCTTGGGCGTACGCATTTGCGGAATCGTCCCGGCTCCAGGGACAGTCGTTTCGGCTCGTAAAAGTTCCCACGTACACGATCTCGATGAACTCGCAGGTGAAGTACTTCGTCGATCGGTTCACCACCGTTCGCCGCGACGTGGTCGGCCTGTGGGTACGACGCTCGGGACAGTACCTCGGGATGATCTTCGACGTTTTCAGAGCCAAGGGATTGCCCGAAGACCTAGCCTTCACGGCGATGATCGAGAGCGGGTTCAATCCCACGGCCGTGTCCCGCGTCGGCGCCAAGGGGATGTGGCAATTTATGGCGCCGACCGCGCGGCTTTACGGCTTGCGCGTCGACCGGTGGGTTGACGAGCGCCTCGACCCCGATAAGTCCACCGTGGCTGCCGCCCGCTACCTCAACGACCTCTACGTTCGGTACGGCTCGTGGGAGCTGGCCCAGGCAGCCTACAACGCCGGTGAGGTCAAGATCGACAAAGCCATTCGCGGCACGGGCTCGACCGACTTCTGGGATCTGAGCCGGTCCAAGTACCTCAAACGCGAGACCAAGGACTTCGTGCCGGCGATCCAGGCGGCGATGGTGATCGGTCGCGATCCCAGTCAGTACGGCTTCGAGCCGAGTCCAGTCGGCATGCCGGACGTCGAGCGGGTGACCGCTCCGGCCGGGACGGACCTCCGAAAGCTCGCCAATACCACCGGCATTTCGTTTCAGACGTTGCGCTCACTCAATCCTGTCCTGATCCGTGGCATCACCCCGCCCGGCAGGACCTGGGAAGTGCGAGTTCCCGGTGGCTCACGAGAGGTCGTGACGACAGCTCTCACGCCCCATCGGAAGGTCGCCGCGCCTGTCGTGGCCGCGGCGCCGAGCCGCCCGGCGGGAACAGGGATCCATGTGGTTCGCACGCGCGACACCGTGAGCTCGATTGCCAAGCTCTACGGGGTCTCCACCACCGACGTCGTTCGCTGGAACAACCTCGAAAACGGCGACGCGATTCGGCCGGGGGATCGGCTTCGCGTCTCGAGTGTCCGCCTATCCGTCGAGCGCGACGGACAGGGCGGGTTCAGGTGAAGGTCGAAGTCCGACTCTTCGCCACTCTCGCTTCGTTTCTTCCCGCTCACGGCCACGCCGGCGCTGCCGAGCTCGAGCTCCCCGAAGGTAGTACGGTCACCGAGGTCACCCGCTGTCTCGGCATCCCGCCTGATCTCGCCCGAGTCGTGCTCGTCAATGGGCGCGACATGGGCCCCGAGGCACGGTTGGCCGCGCGCGACGTCGTGACGATCTTTCCCCCGCTCGCAGGGGGCGCCGGCTAGGCGTCGCGCGGCAAGGTCGCCATCGGCGGAACCCCGCTTTTGGACTCGGTGGCGTGCTCGGCGCCCGCTTGCTCGATCGCCGAATCGATCTCCGCACCGACCAGCAGGGCGACGCCGCTCCAGTAGAGCCAGAGCATCAACAAGATCAAGCCGCCGATCGAGCCGTAAGTCCTGTTGTAGTAGTCGAAGTATCCGACGTAGATCCGGAGCCCGAGTGACATCAAGAGCCACGAGACGACCGCGAACGCCGAGCCAGGGGTGACCCAGGACCAGATGCGATCCATCGCGGGCGCCAGATAGTAGACGAGTGTCACACCGGTGAGGACCAGAAGGATCACCACCGGGATCTGCGCGAGCTTCCAGCTCAACGTAAACAGGGGGCCGAGCCCGACGAAGTCGCCGACGGCCTCTCCGAGACGGACCCCGAACACCACCAGCAGCAGGGCGGTGAGGGTGAACAGCGAGAAGACCAAGGTGAGCGCAACCGCGATGAGCCGCTTCTCCCACCAGGTCCGCTGATCCGTGATCCCGTAGGCCGCATTCAGTCCCTTCATGATCGAGAGCATCCCGCTCGAGGCGCCGACCAGCGCCACGAGCGCGCTGACCGATACGAGGCCGCCGCTGGCGCCCTGGACGGCTTCCGCCAGGGTTTTCTTGATGACGGAAGCGGCATCCCCGGGGAGCACCCGCTCGATGTAGCCGATCAGCTGCGCCATGAGGTCTGGAACCGGAAGCAAGCCGAGCAGCGCGGTGAGGAACAAGAGTGTCGGCAAGAGCGCGAAGGCGAAGTAGTACGAGAGCTCGGCTCCCCGATCGAGGATCTCGTCGTGCCAGGACCGCAGGTAGACGCGGGTGGCGAGCCCTCTGATCGAGAGTCCTCCGAGCGCCCAGGGCGAGGCCGCCGTGCGGCCTTCTCGTGGCCGCGTCGCCGTCAGCGGAGTCACTTCGCGCCCATCGTAGCAGGGACCATACGAAATCGCGCTGCTCCCGGGACAACCGCGAGGCCAGGCCCCGCCCGCGTTTTCCGACCCCGGCCGCGAGGCCGGGCCCTCGGGTCAGTGGTAAACTCGTGCCGTTTCAACGAGCTAGCGTTGTAGCTCGGAAGCGTCTAGGAACCCGGTGGGCCTCCCGGACTTCAAATCCGGTGGACCGTTCTAGACAAACGGTCGATGGGTTCGACTCCCATACGCTTCCGCCAAAGGAGTGAAATGCCCAAAGGCGATCGGCGCACACGGACACCCGGACGGACGGTGAAGCGCCGTCGGACTGCCATCGCCGTCGTCGTCACCGTGTTGGCGGCGACCGTCGTCGGCTACTTCGCGTACCGAGCGCAGGCGAACCTGCCGGGCGTGCAGTTCGCGGATCAGGGCAATCTCCACGTCCCGAGCGCCGAGACCCCCCACGTGCAGTACAACTCGGAACCTCCGACATCGGGGCCGCACCTTCCATACATCGCTCCGTGGGGCGTCCACACGCGGCCGATCGTGCGCGAGCTGCAGGTCCACAACCTGGAGGACGGCGGCGTGGTCGTGCAATACAACTGCGAGTGCCCCGATCTGGTCGCAAAGCTCAAGACCATCGTGGACAAATATGACAAGCAGGTCATCCTTGCGCCGTATCCCGGAATGCCACACAAGATCGCGCTGACGGCGTGGACGCGGCTCGACACCATGGATGAGCTCGACGAGGGCCGTATCACGCGTTTCATCGAGGCCTACCGTGGTATCGACCACCACAAATAGCCGGGCGCTGCGGACGCGCGGGTCCGGGTCGGTGCCGGCCGCCTGCCTTCGCCTTACAGCCCTGGCGGGCATGACCGTCCTGCTCGGTGCCTGCTCCGGTCTCCATGTGTCGCCGCTGGCGCCGCCGCCGTACCAGGCGGAGGTCGCCGCGCGCTACGACGCTGCCTGGTCCGCCCTGGTCCGCGCCCTCGCCAGAGAAAACGTGCCGATCCGGGCGATCGCGCGCGACTCTGGTGTCATCGCGTCCGATGATTTCATCGCACCGATCGGCGTCTATGCGGACTGCGGTCGGGTCGGGGGCGAGCTCGTGGAGGGCGAAGCTCTGGTAGCCTTTACATTGTTTGCCGAGCCGAACGGTACGTGGACCCGGGTGCTGGTGAATTCGAAGATGCGGACGCATATGCAGCGCAAGGGCTCGAGCGGCAAGCTGCGCCCGACGCCCGTCTACCAGTGCGCATCGACGGGCCGGTTCGAGGCGAACCTGCTCGACGCCGTGCGCGAGCTGGTGAAGGAGTAATCGTGCCGTCCCGACTGGCCGATCTCATCCGAAAAGCGCGTCGCCTCGCGTCCGAGCGGGACCGCCTCATCGAGGACCTGGCCGGCGAATGGACTCACGCGTTGCGTGGCCAGGGCCTTTCGCCGACCGATCTCGAGGAGCTCTGGGCCGGGCTCGTGGAGGACGCCGTGCGCCGTGGGCGGCAGACGGGTGAGGGGAAATGGACGGCCCAGGCGTGGCGTCACGAAGCTCAGGAGGTCGTCGCCCGCGTTCGGCAGAAGGTCGAGGCCGCACTCGGTGAGCGCTGACCGCGCGACGGCGCTACGGAGCCTGCCGTCGGTCGACCAGCTCCTTCGACGGCTCGCGGGCCAGGCCGAGGCCCAGGGGCTCACTCGCGCCCGCCTGACCTCGCTCATCAGGGAGACCTTGGATCAGGAGCGCGGTCGCGTGCTCGCCGACAAAACCGCGCCGGCGACGGCTGAGCTCCTCGCCGAGCGGGTCGTCGAGCGCGCGCGCCGGGCGGGGCCCTTCTCCCTGCGCCCGGTCATCAACGCGCAGGGCGTCGTCCTTCACACCAACCTTGGTCGGGCGCTCCTGAGCCCGCTCGCGCTCGAACGACTCCAGGCCGTCGCCACGTCCTATTCGAACCTCGAGCTCGATCTCGTCCGGAAGGAGCGCGGATCCCGCTACAGCCACGTCGAGGCGGTGCTGCGCCGGCTGACCGGTGCCGAAGACGCCCTCGTGGTCAACAACAACGCGGCCGCGGTGCTCTTGGCCCTCGAGACGCTTGCCCACGGCCGCGAGGTCATCGTCTCCCGTGGGGAGCTGATCGAGATCGGCGGCGAGTTCCGCATCCCCGACATCATGCTGCGAAGCGGCGCGGTGCTCCGTGAGGTCGGCGCCACGAACCGGACTCATCCGCGCGACTACGCCGACGCGATCACCGACAACACGGCGCTCCTGCTGAAGGTTCATACCTCGAATTACCGCGTGGTCGGCTTCACGGCCGAGGTGTCGTCCCGGGAGCTGGTCGAGCTCGGGCGCGAGCGGGGGATCCCCGTCATGGAGGATCTCGGCTCGGGCTCCTTCGTCGATCTGCGGCCGTGGGGATTTCCGTACGAGCCGACCGTCCAGGAAACGGTCTCCGCGGGGGTCGATCTCGTCTCGTTCTCCGGCGATAAGCTCCTCGGCGGGCCTCAGGCCGGTGTCGTGGTAGGCAAGGCCAGCATCGTGTCGCGCCTGAAGAAGAACCCGTGGAACCGAGCGCTCCGCATCGACAAGTTCACGATCGCCGCGCTCGAGGCGACTCTTTATGCCTACGAGGCGGGAACGGCGCTGCAGACGGTGCCCACGCTCGCGATGCTGACCGAGCCGCTCACCTCGGTACGCGGCCGCGCCCGGCGCGTGCTGCGCCGTCTCGCTCCGGGCGTACGACAGCGCCTCGGGGCCGAGGTCGTCGACGATCACGGCATGGTGGGCGGCGGCGCCCTGCCGACGGTCGAGCTACCGACCGCGGCACTCGCCGTCGGAACGAGCTCGGATGCGACGATGCGGCTCGACGAGGCGCTTCGTGGCGGCGATCCGCCGGTGGTCGGCCGTGTCGCGCACGATCGTCTCCTCCTCGACTGCCGGACCGTGCTGCCCGCTCAGGTGGGCCTCCTGGCCGAGGCCTTGACCAGCGCGGCGGCGCGCCTATGAGCGCGACGGCCCCGACGCACATCGTCGTCGGCACGGCCGGTCACATCGACCACGGCAAGACCTCGCTGGTGAAGGCCCTGACCGGGACCGATACCGATCGCCTCCCCGAGGAGAAAGCTCGTGGCATCACGATCGATCTCGGCTTCGCGTTTCTCGAGGAGCCGGGCCTCACGATCGAGATCGTCGACGTGCCGGGCCACGAGCGCTTCGTCAGGAACATGCTGGCCGGCGTCGGCGGAATCGACCTGGCAATGCTGGTCATCGCGGCCGACGAGGGAGTGATGCCGCAGACGCGCGAGCACCTGGCGATCTGCTCGTTGCTGCGGATCAAAGCCGGACTGATCGTGCTGACCAAGGCCGATCTCGTGGAGTCCGACTGGCTCGAGCTGGTTCGAGAAGACGTCGCCGGCGCCGTGCGGGGCACGTTCCTGCAGGGCGCCCCGATCGTGCCGGTGTCCTCGAAGACGGGCCAGGGACTCGACGAGCTTCGCACCGCGCTCCGCTCGCTCGCCGCATCGGTGCCGCAGCGAGGCACCGACGAGCTGCCACGCTTACCGATCGACCGCGTGTTCACGGTCCGAGGGTTCGGGACCGTCGTCACCGGAACGCTCACCGCGGGCGTCCTGGCGGCCGACGATCGGGTCGAGGTCTATCCGAAGGGCGCCGAGGCAAAGATCCGAGGCCTGCAGGCCCACGGACAGCCGGTGGCCTCCGCGAGGGCGGGGCAACGCACGGCGATCAATCTTCAAGGGCTCGAGCGGACCGCGATCGCCCGCGGCGACGTGGTGGGCCTGCCCGGCACGCTCGTGCCGTCGACACTCGTCGACGGCACGTTCGAGCTGTTGCCCGATGCGCCCCGAGCCGTGAAGACACGCACGCGCGTGCGCTTCCACGTCGGAACGAGCGAGATCATGGCGCGCGCCCTGCTGCTCGATCGAGTAGAGCTGGCGCCGGGCGAGACGGCGTTCGCGCGGTTCCGCCTCGAAGCGCCGCTGGTGGCGCGGCCAGGCGACCGCTTCGTCGTGCGCTCATATTCGCCGATCGTGACGATCGGCGGCGGAACGCTGCTCGACGTCGATCCGCCGCGCTTCAAGCGGAAGGGGCCGGCGCTCGTGGCCCATCTCGAGCTGCTCCAGGCCGGGAGCCCGGACGCGGTGCTCGAGGAGCACGTTCGCCACGTCGGTTCCGGCGGGGTGCGTCTGACGACGCTCGCTGGACGGGTGCCGTTCGGGCCCGAGCGTCTTCGCGCCTTGCTCGGAGGTCTCCAGGCGGGCGGCCGTGTGATCAGCATCGATCGCGATTGGTTCATCCATCCCGATAGCTTCGGCAGGCTCCGCGGTCTCGTCGCCGACGAGCTCACGGCGTTTCACCGCGCGAACCCCCTCAAGCCCGGGATGTCCCGTGAGGAGCTCCGCGGCCGCGCCGGCGGGGCCGACGAGCGCGTCTTCGCCTTTCTGCTCTCGTCCCTCGCCGCCGAGGGGGTCGTCAAGACCGAGCGCGACAAGGTGTGGCTCGCCTCTCACGAGGTGCGCCTGTCTCCGGAGCAGCAGCGGGTCATCGACACCCTCGAGAGCGAATTCAGCCGGGCCGAGGCCGCCCCGCCCAGCCCCGAGGAAGCGCTGGGTCGGGCCGGGGTCCGGGGTGACGAGGAGCACGAGCTCTTCCAGGTCCTCGTCCAGTCCGGCAAGCTCGTCCGCGTCAAAGAATCGCTCTTCTTTCACGCGCAGGCGCTCGAGTCGATCCAGACGAAGCTCGTGGCGCTCCTGCGCGAGCGCAAGGACATCGGTCCGAGCGACATCAAGGATCTGCTGGGCATTTCCCGGAAATACGCGATTCCGCTCCTCGAATTCTTCGACCAGCGCCGGGTCACGGCGCGCGTCGGAGAAAGGCGCATCTTGCGCGCGGGGTAGGGCGGGAGTAAGGTATGGCGTCGTTGGAAAGGAGTCCCCTATGTTTGGGCTGGGCTACCAGGAACTGCTGATCATCCTCGTCATCGTGCTGATTCTCTTCGGCGCCAACCGGCTGCCGGAGCTCGCCCGCTCACTCGGCTCGAGCGTCAAGGAGTTCAAGAAGGGCGTCAACGAGGTCAAGGCCGAGGACACCACCGCCGCCGCGAAGAAGCCAGAGGAGAACAAGACGTAAGTCCGCGTTCGGATTTCTTCTTCGCCGCCGCGCTCTCGTTCCTGACGATCGTCTCGCGCCTTCCGTATCGCGCGCGTCTGCTCTACAACTGGGACGCCGTGCAGTTTGCGCTGGCGCTCAACGAATACGACGTCCTCAAGCACCAGCCGCACCCGCCGGGTTACATCCTCTACGTCGTGCTGGGCCGCATCGTCAATGCGTGGCTCCACGATCCGACGGCCTCGTACGTCGCGCTCGCGGTCGCGTTCAGCGGCCTGACGACCTTCGTCGTGTACTACCTCGCGCTGGCGGTCTACGACCGTACGACCGCGCTCGCCGCCGCTGCGATGTTCGCCGTGAGCCCGCTCTTCTGGTTCTACGGCTCGGTCGGTCTCACGTACGCCGGCGAGGCGCTCTTCGCGTCGACCGTCGCGTACTTCGGCTTCCGCGCTTTCAACGGTAGTCGCAGCGACGCGTACCTGGCCGCGTGGTATCTGGGCATCGCGGGCGGCATGCGCCAGTCGCTGCTCGTCCTGCTGTTCCCGCTCTGGATCGGATGCGTCGTGATCGGTACGCGCCGGGCCCGTGTCGTCCTGATCAGCCTCGGCATCCTGGCCGCGTCGGTGCTGACCTGGTTCGTGCCGATGATCTGGCTCACCGGCGGCCTCGAGCGCTACATCACCGCCTCGGTCGAGCTGGCGGACTCGGTCGTCAAGCCGACGTCGATCGTCGGCGGGCCGTTCGACGTCACCCTGCGGATGTCGCGCTACCTGCTCGAATCCGTCCTGGTGGCCCTCGGTCCGCTCGCCGCGGCGAGCCTCCTGGCCGTCTGGTACGTTCGGCGGTGGGGTTGGACCTTCCGGGAGTGGTTCCTGCTCGCGTGGACGGTCCCGCCGGTGCTGGTCTACACGCTCGTGCATTTCGGGCAGGCCGGCTACGTCCTGACGTTCCTCCCTGCGCTGGTGATCTTCCTCTCGCGCGTGCTCGTCGCGGCCCTCGGGCAGGCGGCGGAGCTCTTGCCGTTGCCGCGGGCTCGCATCGCGCTGACCGCCGCCGTCGTCATGCTCGTCGTGCTCGTCAACGGCTCGTTCTTCGTGTCGGCGCGCCCGGCTCCCCGCGACTTCGACACGCCGATGTCGCCGTGGGTCCGCCAGGCCCAGGACGAAGCGTTCGACTGGATCTTCAGCCGGACCGCCGCGGCGCTACGCGACCACGAGGAGGTCGTGAGCGGGTTCGTCGACACGATCCGCGGGCTCTACCCGGGCGAGACGACCGTGATCATCACCGAACAGGGGAACTCGCGCTCGTATCCGTGGTTCCGGCACGCGATGTTCTACCTGCCGGAATACGCGGTGTACGAGCTCCAGGTCGGCGGCCTGGTGCCCGGCTTCCGGGCCTCGCGGCTGTCGGCGACCATGTCGACGATTCCCGAGGTCGAGATCGGCTTGCCTTCGTCCGTCGAGCGGCTCGTCTGGTTCGTCGACCACTGGAGCCCGACGACGGTGCGGCCCGAGGGCCTGGTCGAGATCGAGATCCCGCACGGCCGCTATCTCTACGTGCTGCCGCTGGGCCCGAAGGCCATCGACTACGAGGACTACACCTTCGTCCGCGCGCAGCCTCCACGCCGCGCCGCCGGCGCCGCGCGTGCCCGGCCGCAGTGAGTCGCTCGCGGCCCTCGCCCGGTGGCGCGCTGACGGTCTCGTAGTCGCCGCCGCCCTGCTGCCGCTCACGTTCTTCGTCGCGCGCGAGTGGCAGATCGCCGGGGCTTTCGGGTTTCCGCTCGACGATTCGTGGATCCATCTGCACTTCGCGCGTAACCTCGCCGCCGGCGCTGGATTCTCCTACAACCCCGGCACTCCGATCGCCGGCTCGACCGCGCCGCTGTGGACGCTTCTGCTCGGCGCGGGCGCGTTCGTCGTCTCGCCCTCGCTCGCGATGGCCAAAGTGATCGGCATCGTCGCGACCGTGGCGGCGGCGCTCGTCACGCGTCGCGCGGCGCTCGCCTGGGGGGCGCGAGACGACATCGCGCTCGTCGCGGCAATCGCGCTCACGTGGATGGGCCCGATCGTCTGGGGCGCGCTGTCCGGGATGGAGGTCTCTCTCGGGGCCTTGCTGGTGGCTGCCGCGCTCCTCGCGCACGCGCGCGATCACGCCCTCGCGTCGGCCGTGTGCGCGGCGCTGGCGGTGCTCGCGCGCCCCGAGGCGCTGCTGCTCGTCCCGTTCCTGGCCGCCGCGCGCCCGCTGACGATCCGCCGGGTCGTGCTGTTCGCCGCCGTCACGATCGTGGTGGTGGCACCGGCCGTCCTCTTCAGCTTGAAAACCGCCGGCACGCCGTACCCGGCAACCGCCGCCGCCAAGGTCGAGGGCGGTCTCGTCGGCTGGCTCGGCGGCGTTCGCGAGCCGGCGGCGCTCACGTTCATCAAGCGCCCGGCCGCGTTTCTCATCGAATGGATCGTGTGGCTGGCCACCATCCACGGGCTCCTGCCGATCGCCCTCGCTGCGGCGCTCGTCCTGACATGGAAGTATGCCGGCCGGGCTCTCGGGTTGGTGGCGCTCGTCCTCCTCGCGCATCCCCTCGGCATGGCGTTGCTCGCGCCGTACCGTGGCCCGGCCTTCCAGGAAGGGCGGTACTCGATCCATCTGCTGCCGCTCGCCGTGGTCGTCCTGGCGGCCGCGCTCGGGAGTCGCGGCCACGATCTGGTGGCCAGAGTTCCCGGGGGGTACGCCTGGGCGGGCCGGGCCGTTCTCGTGGCGTGGCTCGCGATCGCGGCGGGGGCGCTCGTGCCGGCGGCCACGCGCTACGCGTGGGCCGTTCAGAACATCAACGCGATGCAGGTTCACCTCGGGCGCTGGGTGGACGCGCAGCTGCCGAAGACCGCGACGATCGCGCTGAACGACATCGGGGCGATCGCCTTTTTCTCGCGTCGAGAGGTCGTCGACCTCATGGGGCTCGTGACGCCGGAGATCATTCCCTATCGACGCCGGGGCGAGACCGGGGTGATGGAGTACGTGTCCGAGACGTGCCCTGAATATCTCATCATCTTTCCGGCATGGTTCCCACGGCTCGCGGCGAGCAGAGAGACGCTCCAGCCGATCTATCGCGTGCGCCTCGAGCGCAACGAGGTCGCCGGCGCCGCGGAAATGGTCGTGTATCGACTGCTGCGCTGTGCGGTATGATCGGCGCCATGCGACGGCTGGTGTTGCTCCTCACGGCCATTCTGCTCGTGCTGCCGTGGCCGGTGCCTGCCGACGCGCAGATCTACCGCTGGGTCGACGAGAACGGCGTCCCGCATTTCGCCGACGGAATCGACAGCGTTCCCGGCCCCTATCGCTCGAAAGCGGTGCCGCTCGGCATGAAGAACGCGCCGGCGCCGCCGACGGCGCCTCCCGGAGCGGCGGCCCCCAAGCCCGCGTCGGGCGAAGCGACGATTCGCTTCACCCCGGGTCAGCGCATCCTGGTCGACGTGCGCGTCAACGGCAACGCCGACGCGAAGCTCATGCTCGACACCGGCTCCGACAAGACGCTGATCAGCCCGCGCGCGCTCCAGGCGGCCGGCGTGCGTATCACCGGACCGACGACGAGTGCCGAGGTCGCGGGCGCGACCGGAACCGGCCGGATGCAGTTCGTCGAGGTCGACAGCCTCGAGATCGGCGAGGCGCGCGTCGGCCGCCTGGCCGTGGCTTCGCAGGACGTGCCGATCGACGGCGCCGACGGCGTGCTCGGGCGTGACTTCCTCGATCAGTTCAACGTGAACATCGACGGCGGGAAGGGCGTGGTGACGCTCTCGCCCAGATAGCTCGCCGCCCTCCCTGTGGTACGATGACGCTCCGGGTCATGGACTACAAGGCCACGCTAAATCTGCCGAAAACCGCCTTCCCGATGAAGGCGAACCTGCCGAAGACCGAACCCGAGATGCTCGCGTGGTGGGAGTCGTTCGGAATCTACAAGCGCCTGCGTCAAGCCTCGGCCGGCCGTCCAGTCTGGATCCTGCACGACGGTCCTCCGTACGCGAACGGCCACATCCATCTCGGGACGATGCTGAACAAGGTCCTGAAGGATGTGATCGTCAAGTCCCGTTCGATGTCCGGCTTCAATGCGGCCTACGTGCCGGGCTGGGATTGTCACGGCCTTCCGATCGAGCACCAGGTCGACAAGGAGCTCGGCCTCGACAAACCCGGCATCGACGTACGCAACGCCATGGATCCACTCGAGAAGCGCCGCAAATGCCGCGAATACGCGAACCGCTTCATCGACATCCAGCGAAGCGAGTTCAGGCGCCTGGGCGTGTTCGGCGACTGGGACAACCCGTACATCACGATGGATCCCGCGTACGAGGCGGTCATCGCGCGCGAGCTCGGCCGCTTCGTCGGGCGCGGCCTCGTGTACAAGGACCTGAAGCCCGTCCACTGGTGCATGCACTGTCGGACCGCGCTCGCGCAGGCCGAGGTCGAGTACGAGAATCAGACGACGCCGTCAGTCTGGGTCAAGTTCCCGCTGACGTCGATGCCGCCCGAGTTCCAGTCGGTGCTCGGCGGCCGTCGCGCCTTCGCGGTGATCTGGACCACCACGCCGTGGACGCTTCCGGCGAACCTCGCCATCGCCGTCCATCCCGCACAGGAGTACGTCGCGCTCGCGCGAGGCCAGGAGGTCTACGTCGTGGCGCGGGCGCTCCTGGACGACTTTCTCCGCCTGTTCCCCGATCGTCAGCACACCGTGCTCGCGAGCGTGTCGGGCGACAAGCTCGCCGGCCACGGATTCCGTCATCCGTGGATCGCGCGCGAGGGAAAGATCGCGGCCGCGGAGTTCGTCGGAGTGGATCAGGGGACGGGGCTCGTCCACATCGCGCCCGGCCACGGCGAGGAAGACTACGAGCTGGGCAAATCGCTCGGCCTCAAGATCTACAACCCGGTGGACGACGCCGGGCGATTCGCCGCCGACGTGGAGCACTTCGCGGGGCTCACAGTGTGGGACGCGAATCCCAAGATCATCGAGCATCTCAAGAGCGTGGGGATGCTGATCGCGCAGCGGCCGCTCGATCACACCTACCCCCACTGCTGGCGGTGCAAGAACCCGACGCTGTTCCGTGCGACGGAGCAGTGGTTCATCGATCTCAACAAGGGAGGGTTTCGGGCGGCCGCGCTCGAGGCGATCAAGCGCGACATCCAGTGGATCCCGCCCTGGGGCGAGGACCGCATCCACAACATGGTGGCGCACCGCCTGGAATGGGTCATCTCGCGCCAGCGGGTCTGGGGCGTGCCGATCGTCGCGTTCTATTGCACCAACTGCGAGGCCTTGCTGCTCGAGGAGCGGATCGTCGAGCACGTCGCGACGATCTTCCGCCAGGGCCGCGGCGGTGACGAGTGGTATGCGCGCGAGGCGCGCGACCTCTTGCCGCCGGGCACCCGATGCGCGAAATGCAACGGCGAGAGCTTCCGCAAAGAGACCGACATCCTCGACGTCTGGTTCGACTCCGGCTGCAGCCACGCGGCGGTGCTCGAGACGCGTCCTGAGCTCCACTGGCCGGCCGAGCTCTACCTGGAAGGCTCGGACCAGCACCGCGGGTGGTTTCAGTCCTCGCTGCTCGAGTCGATCGGCACGCGTGACGCGCCGCCCTACAAGAGCGTCGTGACCCACGGCTTCTTCGTCGACGGCGAGGGCCGGAAGATGTCGAAGTCACTCGGCAACGTGATCTCGCTCGACGAGGTGCTGCCGAAGTTCGGCGCCGAGGTCTTGCGGCTGTGGGTGGCGGCCGAGGACTACACGCAGGACATCCGCGTGTCGATGGAGATCCTGGACCGGCTCGCCGACGCCTACCGGCGGATGCGCAACACGTTCCGCTTCCTGCTCGGCAACCTCGGCGATTTCGACCCCGCGCGGGACCGCCAGTCGTACGCGCGGCTGGACGAGGTCGATCGCTGGGTCCTCGATCGCCTCGCGCGCCTGATCGCCCGCGTCCGGCGCGCCTACGACGAGTACGAGTTCCACACCGTCTTCCACGCCGTGCACAACTTCTGCGCGGTCGATCTGTCGGCGCTCTATCTCGACATCATCAAGGACCGGCTCTACACCTCGCTGCCCGACGATCCGCGGCGGCGCGCGGCGCAGACCGTGTGCTTCGACGTCTTCGGCGCGCTCGCGCGGCTCATGGCGCCCATCCTCACGTTCACGTCCGAGGAAGCGTGGCGCCACCTGCCCGGCGTCCACAGCGAGAGCGTGCACCTCGAGCGGTTCCCCGACGCCGCGCGGGACTGGCTCGACGACACGCTCAAGCGCGACTGGGACCGGCTGCTCGAGGTGCGCCGCGAGGTGGCCAAGGCGCTGGAGACCGCGCGCGCCGAGAAGCTGATCGGGAGCGGGCTCGAGGCCGCGGTGCGCATCGCGAATGCCCCGGAGGACCTGCCGGCGCTCCTGCGCGCCAAGCGCGAGATCTTGCCGACGGTTTTCATCGTGTCCCGCGTGGACCTCGAGCGCGCCGGCACGCGCGTGAGCATCACCTACGAGAGCCAGGACATTCCCGGGCTCGTCATCGGCGTCGACCGGGCGCGCGGCGAGAAGTGCGAGCGCTGCTGGACGCGGAGCGAGCACGTCGGCGAGAGCCGCGAGCATCCCACGCTCTGCGAGCGCTGCGTTCCGATCGTCACGCGGCTGAGTGGTTCCGGCAATCCGCGCTGACCGGTCCCGTCTCGGGCGCGTCGTCGCGATCGCGGCCGTCGTCGTCGTCCTCGACCAGATCACCAAGCTGATCGTGCTCAATCGCCTGACCCTGGGCGTCCCGGTGGTCCTCGTCGACGGCTTCTTCGCCCTGACGCTCGTCATGAATACCGGGCTCGCGTTCGGGCTGCTGTCCGGGATCCCGGCGAGCTGGCGCTGGGTCGTCGGCGTGCTCTCGCTGGTGGCGCTCGTCGTGCTGCTCCGCGTGGCGCTGCGAATCCTGCCGAGCGGAGGGTGGCGCGAGCAGTCCGCGATCGGCCTCATCTTCGGCGGGGCGGTCGGGAACTTGATCGACCGGACGCGCTTCGGCGCCGTGGTCGACTTCGTCGACGTGTACGTTCGCGACTGGCACTGGCCGGCCTTCAACGTCGCCGACTCGGCGATCACGGTGGGCGTCGCGGCCCTGGCGCTCGTCGTGATGATCGAGCGGTCGCCCTCCGCAGGCCCCTGAGGCCGTGACGGTGCTCACGGTCGAGCCCGCGTCGGCCGGCGCCCGGCTCGACCGCTGGCTCAGCGAACGGCTGACCGATCTCTCCCGGGCACGCCTGCAGTCGCTGATTCGCGGCGGGCTCGTGCGGGTCGACGGGGCCGCCTCCAAGGCCGCGCATCGGCTGCGCGGCGGCGAGCGGGTCGAGATCGAAGTGCCGCCTCCCGCCGACGAAACGCTGACCCCCGAATCGGTTCCGCTCTCGATCGTGTACGAGGACCCTCACGTGCTCGTCGTCGACAAGCCGGCCGGCATGGTCGTCCATCCCGGCGCGGGCCGCTCGGGGGGGACGCTCGCGGCCGCGATTCTCGCGCATGCGCCGACCACCGCCGGTGTTGGAGGACCGCGGCGTCCCGGTATCGTCCACCGGCTCGACAAGGACACGTCGGGGCTGCTCGTCGTGGCCAAGACCCCGCAGGCCTACGACGATCTGGTGGAGCAGCTGGCCGCCCGCATGGTGACGCGTCGCTATCTCGCCGTCGTGCACGGGCGCGTGCGGGCCAACGAAGCGGTGGTCGACGCGCCGATCGGGCGCCATCCGACCGATCGGGTGAAGATGGCGATCCGGCCGGCCGGCCGCGGCAAGCGCGCGGTCACCCGCTATCGCGTGCTCGAGCGCTTTGCCGACTTCACATCGCTGGAGGTTCGCCTCGAGACCGGGCGTACGCACCAGATTCGCGTCCATCTGGCGTCGCTGGGGCACCCGGTCGTCG
>Ga0075423_10001181_pt1 | contig 22613 bp, 20 predicted proteins | sample SoiMethybrSBSTD2_FD_80114 | JGI IMG/M metagenome (GOLD analysis project Ga0075423, IMG submission 80114) | Bulk soil microbial communities from a Populus tree surrounding site in Tennessee, USA - Soil MetaG P. TD hybrid SBSTD2 | ecosystem: Environmental > Terrestrial > Soil > Tree plantation... | reverse complement strand
AGTTGACCGAGTGGCAACCGTCACAGAGGGGGCCGGTCGGACGTTGCTTATTGTCCGCAGGGTAGTGTGCCACCCACCAATCCGTGTTGGGTTGTACGAGGTATGCACGCCAGACACGGTTGGCCACGTCCCACTGTGCCCCGAGCGGATATAAGTCGTCTCCAATCCTGGTGAAGTAACGCTGCTTCCATTTCGATCCGTAGACGAAAGCGATGTCATCGAGATTGAACGTGACCAGTGGATCCGGCTTCGAGAGATCAGGCAGGACGACCTCGGGGCGCGTCTTCGGATCGGTGACGACGTTGGCCATTCTGGTCTTCGACCAGCGCTCGTAGGTTGCGGCATGGCAGCGGCGACATGTCTCCGAGCCAACATAGCTCCGGCCCTCGGGCGTTGCGGGCGATGGCGCGGCTTGAGGTGCGGCAGGTGTCGGCGCCGCCTGCGACGAAACGCGGACGGAGAACACCGCGGCGAAGATGGCAATCCCAGCGCCAATCAGAATCAATGAAGAGCGCGTATTCATACGGCGTCCATCTTATCGATGTCTCCTGCTGGATTCATATCCCTGACGTAAATGTCAGGACGAGGTCAGGCCGACCTCGACAAAGCGGCGCCTATAAAATGGCGATACATGATTGGTGACAAGGCAGTGACAGGGTCCTTGCGGACGGCAATATGTGTGCTCGCAATGCTCTCAGTGATTGCGTGTGCCGTGAATCTGGCTCCCGCCGGAGACGTTCTGCTGGCCGGCACCGAAGACGAGCGAGATAACGTTCTCGGGCGACTACTGAACGAGCGCGGGCCTATCCTGCTGTTTTCGCAAAGATCACGCAGGGAACTGGAGACAGAGTCTGCGCGGCCTCCGGACAAACGGGCAAACGGCGACGCCATCGGCGCCCTGATCGGATCCCCAAGAGCCTTGTCCTCGATCGCCGGCGCAGTCCGCAAGACGGTCGAGCGGATTCGCGGACGGCTCACAGGTCGCCCGGCGCTACCGGCTCCCGTATTCGCCATTGAAAAGTCGATCTCGGCCGACGATCTGCGTGTGGTGAGAGATTCGGCTGCTCCGTTGATTGTCGGTCCCTGGTCGTCAGAAGTTGGCTTCGAGCTCCTGTATTGGATTCCGTTCCTGCGGTGGGCTGCGAGCGAGTACGACCTCGATCCTACGCGAATCATCGCCGTATCACGCGGTGGCACATTGCCGTGGTACGCCGATGTGGCCTCACGTTTCGTTGACGTGTTCGAATTTGTGAGCCCTGACGAATATCGCGGTCGCGTCAGCGACCGCGTGCGCGACACCGGCCAGCAAAAGCAATTCGACGTTGGTGAGTTCGACCGAGTGGTGATCGACCGCGTCCGAAAGAGCCTCGGCGCTCGCGACGCGTACGTTCTTCATCCGTCGGTCATGTACAACCTGTTCCGTCGCTACTGGAATGAAAAGGCGCCGGTCGGCATTCTGACGAGCCATACGAACTACTCGCCGCTTCCGGATCCCGGTCTGCTCGATCCCGAACTTCCATTGCCGGAGGAGTTCGTAGCGGTCCGCTTTTACTTTCGCCCGTCGTTTCCAGCCACGCCCGAGAATCGGGAATTCGCGAATGCGGTCATTCGGCGCCTTGCGAGTCATCGGGCGGTCATCATTCTCAACACCGGCTTTCAAGTCGATGACCACGAGGATCTCGATGCGTTGAGTGAGGTCGGCGTATACCGGATAGACGAGTGGATGACGCCCACGAACAACCTTCGGCTTCAATCGCAGATTATCAGTCGCGCGACGGCCTTTGTCGGAACGTACGGGGGTCTGTCGTATCTCGGACCGTACTACAAAGTACCAACTATCGCCTTCTATTCAGACTCGCACGAACTGGTACCAGCCCATGTCGACGCAACGTGGCGTCTCTGTCAGGCAACGAGAACGCCGCTTACGATGATGCATGTGGGTGATGCGGCGTTGGTCGCGTCTACGCTCGACGGGTTCGGGGCCTGACCGCACGCGAGCCAACTCCCATCCACAGGAAGGCCGACTGTAGAGGTCCACGTTCGGACATCTCGAAAGACGGCCGGTTGCTTCCTGGCGCAGGTCGAGGCCCACCTCATTGCCCGCATCACGTACACTTGGGTCATGGGCGTTCGAGCGAGATTCACCTGCCGGGCTCGAATGGATGCCGTCATCATCACGCTCGTCGTGGTGGTGCTCGCGGCCGCTGTGCGTGTCGAGGCGCAATTTGCCCAGCGCGGGTTTGGTCGTGGGTTCCTGAACGTGCGCGTCGCCAAGGCCGAGGACTTCGACGGCAGGTTCAACTTCTGCCGCGTGATGTTCGACAGTGATTTTCGTGGCGACGGGGCGAACTGGAGCGTCGACTATCCTCGCGCCGACATCAACCTGTCTATTCGCCTGGCGGAGTTGACCAAGACGACGATCAGTCGCGATTCATCCGGCAACCCAAAGCACCTGCTGGTTCGGCTGACGGACCCGGAACTTTTTGGCTGCCCGTTCATCATGATGACGGAGGTTGGCTCCGCCTCGTTCAGCGCGGAAGAGGCGGCACAGCTTCGGACATACCTGGACAAGGGCGGGTTCCTGTGGGCCGACGACTTCTGGGGAACTTACGCGTGGGACTGGTGGGTGGCCCAGCTTCGGAAAGCGCTCCCCGCCGACGAGTACCCCATCGTCGACATCACGCCGGCCCACCCAATGTTCCGCGCTCTGTTCGATGTGAAGCACGCACCGCAGATCCCCTCGATTGGATTCTGGGCAAGCAGCGGCGGGGCGACGTCCGAACGGGGCGAGGACAGCGCCACGGTCGACACGCGCGCGGTCCTCGATCGTCATGGACAGATCATGGTGCTGATGACGCACAACACCGATTTTGGCGACTCGTTCGAGCGTGAGGCGGACGATCCGCAGTACTTCTACCAGATGTCGGTGCCCGGGTACGCGTTCGGGATCAATGCGCTCGTGTATGCGATGACGCATTGACGTTGGGGCGGGGTCTGAAGACCCGCCTCTACGTAGCGTCATCGGAGGGCGGTGGTCTGCGGCTGGCCAATATGCGGTCGACGCGGTTTCCATCCATGTCGACAACCTCGAATCGATAGTCGCCTCGCTCGAACACATCCCCGGTCCGCGGCACGCGCCCAAGCGCAACCATCGCCAGTCCGCCCAATGTGTGGAAGTGTTGCCGGTCCTCGTCGCTGATCATCGCTTCCGCTTCGAGCGTTCGCAATGCGGTGTCGAGATCGACGGCGCCGTCCAACAGCCAACTGCCGTCCTCGCGCTGAACGATCGCGGGTTCTTCCCCCGGCTCCATCGGAAGATCGCCGACGATCGACGAGATCACGTCGGTGAAGCTGACCAGACCTTCGACGTCTCCGAATTCGTCGACCACCAGCGCGATGGGCAGATGGGTCCGCTTGAACTGCTCCAGCAGCTTCATCAGCGTCATCGTCTCCGGTACGAACAACGGCGGCTCGGCGAGTGACGGAAGATCGGGTTGGCCTCGCTCGAGGAATCGCTCCAGCACTTTCGTGGATCGGACAAATCCAAGCACTTTGTCCAGGCTTCCGTCGCACAGCGGAAGCACGCTGTGCGGCTGTTCGCGCAGTTTCTCCCGAAGCGTATCGACAGAGTCGCGGATGTCGACATAGACAATGTTCGATCGCGGTGTCAGCACCGCGCCGACGTGACGTTCATCGAGGTTGAGTACGTTGGTGACCAGCTCGTGCTCCGTCGGCTCGAACACGCCCTCTTCGGCGCCCTGCTCGAGCATCACCCTGATCTCGTCGGCTGTGACTCCCGGTTGCTTGGCTTGCCGCACTCGAAACAGCCGGAGAATCGAGTCGGTCGACACGCTCAGGAGAAAGACGATGGGCCGTGTGACCCCTGCGACCACCTCCATCGGCCTCGCGATGACGCTGGCGATCGTTTCGGGATGAATCAGCGCAATACGCTTCGGCACGAGCTCGCCGATGATCAGCGAGACGTAGGTGAGCACCGCGACCATGATTGCCAGCGACAGCGTGTCGGCGTATGGCGCGAGGAGGGGAACCTGCTCGAGGGCGGGGCGGAGGCGCGCAGCGATGACGCCTTCGCCAATCGCCCCGTTCAGGATGCCGATGCTGGTGATGCCGACTTGTACGCTGGACAGAAATCGTGTCGGCTCCGACGCCAGCGTCAACGCATGACGCGCGCCTTTGCTGCCGTCTTCCGCCAGCTGGATCAACCGAGCGCGCCGCGCGCTCACGACGGCGATCTCCGACATCGCGAAGATGCCGTTCAGCACGATCAACAGCAACAACAGGAGCACATCTTTCGGCATAGGGATCCTGAGCTGGAAGACGGACCCTGATGCCGAGAGTAGCCGGTTCAAGGAGTCCGACGCTAAGGGGGGACATTATGTCAACCGGCGATTTCACGCACACCGACGGTCGACGATCTGTGTCCGCTTCTCCTTGAATGCATTGATCCACGCATCAACCGTGGCGAACCCGGACGAGACATCACCCGGCGACTGGAGTCGCAATTGCACCCGCGCCACCTCGAACAGATCCCGAATCTGGTGATCGGACAGTTGCACGAGCAGGTCGGCCAGGAAGCGTCGTCCGTCCTCGCCGATGACCGGATTGTTCAACGTCCCGGTCAGCGACCTGGGGAGGTTCCCCGTGCAGCCGGTGTCGTCCTTCCAAACCGGTGTCCGGCGCCACGCCATCAGGTTCACGCTTCCGGCGTCGTTCGAGTTGTTGCGATTGGCGCGGCCGAAGGTGAGCCCGACGTCATTGAGCATCATGAACGGTCGGTTGCACGAAGCCTTGGAAACAGGACGGTCCTGACACACGATGCGCTGCTGCTCCGGCTTCGAGTCGGTGTGCTGCATGAAGACTGCGAGAAGTTTCAACGCGTCGCGCTGCGCTCGTGGTGCTCCTCCCAACTCGGGATCCACAGAGTCGAGCTCATCCCATGACCATCCGGATGTCGCGTCCGATGGCCACTCTTTTCCATCCGCCTTGCGTTCGATAGCGGCAGGATCGAAACGGCTTTCGTCACCGGGCCGCTCGATGCCACCGAAACGCTCCGGGCAATGACGGCAAATCACGTTAACCGGGTACATGCGATCTGCGCCGAAGCCAAGCGCCCAAAGGAGACGCGTAGCGAGCACCTCACCGAAGACTTCGCCGTTCGTGCCCCCGAATTTCACTTTCACTTCGTCATCTTTGCCAATCACACAGGCAAACTTGGGCGAGTCGCCGGTCATCTTCTTGTCGAGATAGTCGCAATACACCGTCGCGCGGAACGGAAAAGCCCCCTTTCCCCCGGGGCCCTCCTTGATGTCCATAGCGCCGATATCGGTCCGCTTCCAGATTTGCGCGCGGGCGATCGCCGCGGCGCGGACATCGTGGTGCCCGGATTCAGGCTCCGCATGGCCCCCCACCGTCGCGCAAGCACTCACCGAGCCCAGCAACACGATCAATGCCGAGGTGCAGGTTCGATTCATGTCTCTGTTCCTTGCAACAACTCTTCCGCATTGGGAGCCCGCCACAAGCTGAAGCGGAATTCGGCCTGTTCTGATGTTTGATAAACTCCCCGGGAACCTCTTGCATTGCGGAGATTACGATTGATGTCTCGAGTGTGGACTGCACTCCTCGTCGCCTGCGTTTGTTTTGTTTTCGTGGCTGGCGCCAGCGCTCAGCGCCGCGGCGGCGATCCGAAGGCTCGTGCCGTGAAGAACCCGGTGCCGTCAACGCCGGCTTCTGTCAACGCGGGACGCGCCGTCTACAACATGAACTGCCGGCAGTGCCACGGACTGCGGCTCAAAGGCGATGGTCCGTTGGCGCCGAAGAATCCCAAGCCTGCCGACCTCACCGACGACAAGTGGGATCATGGGCCGAGCGACGGCGAAATCTACGCAGTGATCTGGAACGGCGCGCCCGCGCCCATGTCGGAAATGAAGCCGATGAAGGACATGTTGAAGGAGCGGGACGTCTGGAACGTCATCAACTTCATTCGCAGCATGGGGCCCAAGCCGGCTGCTGCGGCGAAGTGACGTTCCGGTGAGGATTCCCGTCGTCAGCACCGGGTTCGCACGTCTCTGCGTGATCCTGGTCGCCACCCTCGCCGGTGGACTCGGCTGCCGTGTCTTCGAAGCGAACGTGCCCAACCCCGCAGCAGCGCAGCTGCTTCCCGGGCAGACCGCAGACGTATTCACGACGGCACGTCCAACGTTTGCCGTGGCGCTCAATGACTTCCTCGGCCGTCATCCCGTCGAGGTCGAGCAGCCGTTCGAGTTCCCTCACAACATTCATGTTGGCCGCGAGATCGCGTGCACCGAGTACTGCCACGAGAGCGTGTCAGAAGGGCCGGTGGCTGGCCTTCCAAGCGTGCGGACCTGCATGGGCTGCCATCGAAACATTGCCACCAATCGCCCTCGTATCCGTCAGATCACCCAGATGCGAGAGCAAGGTCGTGATTTCGCGTGGAAGCGCGTGTTCGGCTATCCCGCGCAGTCGCACGTCCGGTTCAATCACGCGCCGCACATTCGCACCAAGGTCGAATGCTCGACGTGTCACGGCAACATCGGCGCGCAGCGCGTCGCGCAGCGCAACGTCGATATGACGATGGGTTTCTGCGTGAACTGTCACAGGGAACGTAAGGCTCCGGACGATTGCCTCACGTGTCACTTCTAGCGAGGCGCGTGTAGTGGACCGTCGATCCTTCATCAAGCTCACCGCTATCTCTGGCACCAGCGCCGCGCTGGCGAGCTGCGGCAGTCCCGAGAACGAGATCATCCGCTTCGTGCCGGACGAGGACATCATGCCCGGCATCGCGACGGTCAAGCCGGGCGTGTGCACACTGTGTGCGTCGGGCTGCGGTCTGACAGTGCGCATGATGATGGCGGATGCGGACGTGATCCGAAACGGACAAGCCGGCCTGGTTCGGATTTACGCTGCCAAGAAATTGGAAGGGCGCGGGGATCACCCCGTGAACCACGGCGGGCTGTGCGCGCGCGGGCAGGCGTCGATTCAGGTGACGTATCACCCGGACCGCATCACCCAGCCACTGCGGCGAAACGGTGATCGCGGGCAAGGAAAGTACGACGCGATTTCCTGGGACGATGCGATCGCGGAGTTGGTGTCGCGCTTCGACATGCTCGCGTCCGCCGGCAACCAGAAGTCGGTGGCCTTCATCAGGCGCGCAAGCCGTAGCCATCGCGCCGCGCTCATCGACCGCTTTCTCGCGGCGTACGGCGCGCCGGGCGCGATCTCGTACGAGCTGTTCGGCGACGACGTGCTGCGCCGCGCGAACGCGCTCAGCTTCGGCCGCGAGCAGATGCCGACGTTCGATCTGCCGAACGCACGTTATGCCCTGAGCTTCGGCGCCGATTTCCTGGGCACGTGGAACTCGCCAACATCACAGGGATATGGCTACGGCCAGATGCGGCAGGGGCGTCCGGGCGTCCGCGGCATCTTCGTGCAGGTCGAATCGCGGATGACGCAGACCGGCGCGAACGCGGATCAATGGGTTCCGTTGAAGCCGGGGACCGAAGGCGTCCTGGCGCTCGGTCTTGCGAACGTAATCATGGGCACCAAGCTGCGCCCGGCCAGCGCCGGCGGCCGGGCTGGGGCGCTCATCGAGGGCTGGTCTTCCGGCTTGGCTGACTTCGCCCCCGCGCAGGTCGAACAGATCACTGGTGTCGCCGCTGCGCGCGTCGAGCGGCTGGCGCGAGAGTTGGCCGAAATCACGCCCTCCGTTGCCCTCATAGGCGGGCCGCCGCTTGCGCACACGAACGGGCTGTTCAATGCGCTCGCGGTGAATGCACTCAACGCGCTGCTGGGCAGTGTCGAGCGGCCGGGCGGTGTGTTCTTCACGCCGCAGTTCAATCTCGCGTCGGCTGCAAAAGGGCTGGCAGGACGAGCCACGGCATCGCCGTCACTCGACCGGCTCGCGGCCGCGATTGCCGATGGATCGTCGGTCCCGCAGATGCTTCTGCTGGACGGCGCCAACCCTGTCTTCACGTCACCCAAGGGGTGGCGCATGCGCGAGGCGCTCGACAAGATTCCTTACATCGCGAGTTTCGGCAGCTTCCTGGACGAAACGGCTGCGTTGTCGGATCTGATCCTGCCGGACCATTCCTTTCTCGAGACGTGGTCCGAGGCGCTGCCGGAATCAGGCTCGATGATTGCCGTCGCCAGCGTGGCGCCGGCGGCAATGATGCCGATGTATCAGACGCGGGCGACGCCGGACGTCCTGCTCGACGTGGGGCGCAGCCTGGCGAAGCCGCTCAACCTGCCGTGGGAGAACTTCGAGGCGCTGCTCACCGAGACGATCTCGGCGCTGCCCACGACCTCGACGTTCGACACCTGGACCGATGCGCAGGAGAAGGGAGGTTGGTGGGGCACGCTTCCCGCCGCGCTCGCGACGACGGCCGCGGCTCCGGCACAGACGAAGCCGTTCGCGTTCTCGGAGCCACAGTTCGACGGTGACGCGGCGCAGTATCCAATGCACTTCCTGCCGTATGCGTCGAGCGCGTTCCTCGATGGATCGCTGGCGCATCTGCCGTGGTTGCAGGAGATGCCCGATCCGCTCACGTCCGCGATGTGGAGTAGCTGGGTAGAAATCAACACCGCGACCGCGGCAAAGCTCGGCATCCGCGATGGGGACATCGTGGAAGTCGCCTCGGCGCATGGCATGCTGCGCACCGCGGCGATCGTGTCGCCCGGCATCGCGCCGGATGTCGTTGCGATGCCGGTGGGCCAGGGACATCAGCGCTTTACGCGCTATGCCACAGGACGCGGCGAGAACCCGATCGAGCTCCTCGCGCCATTAACCGAACCGGAGACCGGCAGCTTCGCATGGGCCGCTACGCGTGTTCGTATCACGCGCGTCGGCGATCCAGACGGGCGGCTGATTCTCTTCGCCGGTGGGTCACGTGAGGAACAAGACAGGGGACGATGACGCGCGAAGGTCAAAAGACGCGTAGGTCAAAGGTCAAAAGTCAAAGGTCAACTTGGTCCTTGGCCCCTTCAACATTTGACCTGACTTTTGACTTTTGACCTTTGACTTGCGGAGCGGACGATCATGGCGAAGTGGGGAATGGCAGTCGATCTCGATAGATGTGACGGATGCAGTGCATGCGTGACGGCGTGCCATGCCGAGAACAACATCTCGACGGTGGGCGCCGACCAGGCGTCGCGCGGGCGCGCCAAGCACTGGATTCGCGTCGAGCGTTACTGGGAAGGCGAGTTCCCTGACGTCCGGCTCAAGTTCAGGCCCGTCATGTGTCAGCACTGCGGGAACGCCCCCTGTGAGCCGGTGTGCCCGACCTATGCGAGCCATCACACCGAGGACGGGTTGAACGCGCAGGTCTACAACCGCTGTATCGGCACACGGTACTGCGCGAACGCGTGCCCGTATAACGTCCGCTTTTTCGACTTCTTCAATCCCTCGTGGGACAAGCCGCTGCATCTGCAGCTCAATCCCGACGTCTCGCTGCGCGAAGTTGGCGTGATGGAGAAATGCACGTTCTGTGTGCAGCGCATCAAGGCCACGACGATCCAGGCCAAGGCCGAGGAGCGCCAGGTGGCCGACGGCGAGATCAAACCCGCTTGCGCCCAGGCGTGCCCTGCCCAGGCGCTCGTGTTCGGCGACCTCAACGATCCGGAGAGCGCGGTCTCGCGCCTGTCTCGATCGTCTCGCGGCAGCAAGCTGCTCGAGGATCTCGGCACAGAGCCGGCGGTCACATATTTGAGCCGGCAATCATGAGCGCCTTGCCCTCTCATCAGCAGATAAACGCGGACCTGCTGCGGCCGCTGCTCCGCACCTCGTGGAAGTTCTACGTGACGGTCGCGATCTTTGGCGCCATCGTCCTGACCGCTCTGGTGTCGTGGCTGTCGCAGATGTACTTCGGGTTCGGCATCTCGGGGATCCGCTGGCCCGTCTATTGGGGCTTCTACGTCACGAGCTTTGTCTTCTGGATCGGCATCAGCCACGCGGGGACGCTCATCTCCGCGATTCTTCGACTCGTCGATGCCGGCTGGCGGCGGCCGGTGACCCGATGCGCGGAGGTGATCACCGTGTTCGCGTTGATGATCGGCGCGATGTTTCCGGTCATCCACCTCGGCCGTCCCTGGCTGGCGTTCTGGCTGTTTCCGTACCCCAGCGAACGGCTGATCTGGCCCAACTTCCGCTCACCGCTGGTATGGGATTTCTTCGCGATCAACACCTACCTCACGGGCAGCGTGCTGTTCCTGTTCCTGCCGATGATTCCCGACTTCGCCGTCGTCCGCGACAAGTCCACGGGACTTCGGCGGCGCATCTACACCGTGCTGGCCCTCGGGTGGCGCGGTACGCCGAAGCAGTGGCATCGGCTCGAGACGGCGATGGGGATCATGGCTGTGGCGATCGTGCCGGTCGCGGTATCCGTCCACACCATCGTCTCCTTCGATTTCTCGATGGCGCCCGTGCCGATGTGGCAGTCGACGATTTTCGGCCCCTACTTCGTGGCAGGCGCGATTTTCAGCGGCATCGCCGGTCTGCTCATCGCGATGGCGGTCCTGCGGCGCGTGCTGCACCTCGAGCAGTACCTGCACCCGATTCATTTCGAGAACCTCGGCAAGCTGCTGCTGGTGATGGCGCTGCTGTGGGGGTACTTCGTCTTCAACGAGCGACTGGTTACCTACTATGGAAACGAGCCGTCGGAGATGGCCGTGTTCTGGCGGACGCAGCGTGAATCGTTCGCGCCGCTCTATTGGACGATGGTGATCGGGAACTTCGTGTTGCCGCTGGTGCTGATGGGCATCAAACGATTCCGCACGATCACGGGCTGCGTTATCGCCTCATTCGGCGTGGTCGTCGGCATGTGGCTCGAGCGCTTCCTGATCATCGTCCCGTCGCTCGGTCATAAGTACCTTCCGTACAGCTATGGCATCTACCGGCCCCAGCCGGTCGAGATCATCATTGCTGGCGCGACGTTCGTGGCGATGGCGCTGCTCTACGTGTTCTTCGTCAAGGTCGTGCCAATCATCTCGATCTGGGAGCTCAAGGCGGGCGAACACCAGCCCCCGGACGCGTCGCCGCCAGCCGCTGAAGAGCGTCGGCTCCGGGAGCAACTCTCATGACCCTTCGAGAGCCTCAGGGTCACCCCGAGCACGGTCGAGGGGTGAAGGCGGTGTACGGGCTCTACCCTGACGGTCACTCCGCGCAGCAGGCGGTCAGCCGTCTGCACGCCGCCGGTGTGCCCGATCGCGACATCACCATTCAGTCCGCTCAACCGATGGAGGACTTCGAGTTCGGTCACCGCGACAAGGCGACCTGGATGTGGTGGATTGCGTGCGGTGGTGGTCTCCTCGGCATGGCCTCGGCTCTCGGCCTGGCGTGGCTGACCGAGGTCTCCTGGCCGATCGACGTCGGCGGGCTTCCGATTTTCGCGTGGTGGCCCAACCTGATCATCACGTTCGAGCTGACGATGCTGGGGGCGATCCTTGCCACAGTCGTCACGCTGGTCGTAACGGCGAGGCTCGGCCGCGGATCGACGATCTACGACCCCGAGGTGTCAGACGGAAAGGTCCTTGTGGGTGTGGCCAATCCTGCCGAATCAGCGCTCGCGGATCTCGAAGCCGCGCTCACCGCACCGGCAGGCGCTCAGCTGAAAAGAATTTAGAGACGCGTCAACGCCCATTCCCCAACTCCCAACTCCCAAGACCGTGCGCGTTTGAGAGTTGGATCTTAGGGAATCGGGAGTTGACAGGTTTCAGATTAGAGACCCGGGACCGGCCCGACGTAGGCGATCAGTCGTCCCGAGACGATGGCGCAGAACCAGCAGGCGAGCGACGCCCAGGCGAGCAGCTTGGCGCGACTGGATACGGGGCCGTTGTCGAGGCCGGGATCGGCGAACACCTGCTTGCGGATGATGCTGAGCAGGATCACGCCCAAGGCGACGAACACCAGCTTCACGTAGAGGTCGAAGTTGCGACCGTAGATGCTCGCATCCTTGAGGAAGATCGAGACCCCGGTAAACAGGTTGATGCCGAAGCCGAACCACATCACGGGATAGAGCCGCTCCAGCGGCTTGATCGCCGCTTTCGGCCACAGGCCGAGCAGGGCCATCGAGATTACGGCCGCGCCACCGGCGACGAGCGACATGCCGAGCGTGTGGACGAACAGCAGCGCCGGGAACGCCCACAGGCTCGGCGATTCACGCACCCACGTGCTGTACGACAGGGACTCGAGCCATTCCAGAAATGCCATCGTTACCGACCCTCATTGCGCTCGTGACGTGCGCTTCTGTCGATCAGAATCCCGGCGATGGCCACGACGATGGTCACTGCGAGCACGATAAAGAAAACGGTCATCGCCAGCTGCATCCTACGTTCACCTTTCCGATAGCCCGTTAAGCGGGCTCGAACGCGAATCTTGTGCTCATTGTGTAACCGCTAACGGGCCAGGCGCGCAAAGCGCGCCAAGCAGATGCTGCTAACTAGCCGAGGGGTTCGCCATCAAGGGCGGAGCCCTTGGCTAGTCAGAACGCGTTACCGATGAACGGCAGCATGCTGCCCCAATACATCACACCGACCCAGAAGAACATCGCGCCCACGGCCGCTAGTTTGGAGAAGGCCGGCGCGTCGCGTCCGGGTTCCAGGGCCCAGGTCTTGTCGAACGTGAAGTACAGGGTGTTGGCTCCCGCCAGCAGTACGAACACCAGCTTCCAGAAAAAGGCCGGGTTGTTGACGTACTGGCCGTATGCTGCGGCGAAGAACAGCATACCGGTGAAGGTGTTGAGCGCGAAGCCAAGCATCGCCCACGGCAGCAGGCGATCGAGCGCGGCGAACGACACCTGCTTCATGAAGCCGAGCATGCGGAGGTCGATCAGGAGAATGACGCCGACGAGCATCGACAAGCCGACGAAGTGGAGCGTCTCTGCCGTAATCCAGGTCCATGGGGTATCCCTGACGTAGTCGCCAATCACCCGTCCGAAGTGGCCCGCGAACGTCGTCATCTCCTCGGCGCCGCGGATCTCGGGATGGTTGATCATCCCGCCGACGTTGGCCGCTTGCACCATCAGCGCCATGGCCACGAGAGAGAGAAGCAGAAGCGCGCCGGTCATCCCCGTGGACAGCCTCGATCTCCGGCGGAACTTCCACAGCGCCACCCAGGCGAGTGCCCCGGTCACTTCCATGAAAGCGAGCGCCAGAAAAGCCGCACCCTCGTGGGTCTCGATGAGGGAGAGCGTCGCCCTGCCTTCGTTGCTGCCGTCGCTGACGTCGCCACGCTCCTGAAGATGCACCTGGGCAGCGTTGCCGGTCGCATAGGTCGGGATCGATATCAGAGCGACCCCGACGAGAACCACGAGGCTGGCTTGCTTGAGGTCGTTGCTCCGTGTGCCGATGCCGAGCACGAAGAGCGCGATGCCGACGCCGTACCCGACGGTCGGCACATGATTGAGCAGTAGGTGAAGATGTGTCGGATCCATAGGCTGATTCTGCTACGGTCGCCGCCGTATGAGGTAGATGCTGTCCAGGGGAGAGGTGCGAGGGCTGGACCGGATCAACGTGGACACGGACTTGGCAGACCGACGGCCGAGTCTATTGCTGATTCGACAAAATGTCCACACGGCACTACCCTTGAACCGCTTGTGTCGGTGATGGGGGCGACGGCGTGGCTCACGGAACTGCCCGCGTTCCGGCCTGATGCTGGCTGAATACTCCCAACACAAGCGGACGGCAGTGTAATATTTCGGCCCGTCGAGTCATTGCGAGGTCGCCATGCTGCGATATTTCCTGCACACGCTGATGTGTGCTCTCGTGCTGATTGGAGTCGCGCGCCCGGCTTCGGCGCAGGTCGATCTGACCGGGATGTGGGCGCCCATCTTTCATGAGGACCAGGTCGAGCGTATTCCTGGACCTGACGTTGGGGACTATGCCGGTCTGCCGATCAATGACGCCCTGCGTTTTCGAGCCGACTCGTGGGACGCGTCACTGCTGACGCTCCCTGAACACCAGTGCAAGCCACACCCGTCGACGTACGGGTTCCGCGGTGTCGGCAACCTTCGCATCACTGCCGAAGTCGACGACAAGACACAGTCGATCGTCAAGCTCCATACGCACATTCAGTGGCAGGAGCAGCGGCGCGACATCTGGATGGATGGCCGCCCACATCCACCTGCGTACGCCGCTCACACCTGGCAGGGATTCTCAACTGGTCAGTGGGACGGCAACGTGCTCGTGGTCAAGACGACTCACCTGAAGGCAGGATGGATTCGCCGCAATGGGCTGCTGGTCAGCGATGAGACAACGATGACCGAGCGGTTCATCCGGCACGGGAATTACCTCACGCACATCTACATGATTGAGGATCCCAACTACCTCACCGAGCCGCTGATCAAGACGAATGGCTTTCAGTTGACCGCGAACCCGGTGATGCAGCCGTACCCGTGCTATCCAACCGTCGAGGTACCGCGCGCAAAGGGTGACGTGCCGCATCATCTGCCAGGCGAGAACCCGTTCCTCGAGGAGTACGCGAAAAAGCACAACCTTCCCCAGAGTGCGGTGCGCGGCGGTGCCGAGACGGCATTGCCCGAGTTCATGAACGCTGCCGCAAAGCCAGCGACTGTGAAACCGGATCCGCCGATCAAGAAGCCCGCTCCCGTCGTCGACACCGAAGTGCATTCACTGCACGTTCAGGGCAACGTGTGGATGCTCCATAGCGGTGGTGTAAACGCCGCCGTTCAAATCGGTGAGGAGGGTGTGCTGGTCGTCGACACCATGACCGCCGGACTGGCCGACAAGCTCGTCGCCGAAATCAAGAAGCTCGCCGGCAATAAACCCATACGCTGGATCGTGAACACGCAGCTGGATCCAGACCACACGGGCGGCAATGCGAAGGTGGCCGAAGCAGGCGAGTCGATCATCGCCGGTAACTTCGCAGGCCAGGCGGGGCAGGCGGCCGCGAACTTTGCCAAGGTGCTGACGCACGAGAACGTCGAGGCGCGCCTGGTCAAAGTGCAGCCGGCGCTGCCGACACAGGCCTTGCCTACTGACACGTTCTTCACGGATGAATTCGAAATGCACTTCAACGGTGAAGCCGTGCAGTTTTTCCACGTGCCGAACGCCCACACCGATGGCGACGTCATGGTCTTCTTCCGCAAGTCAGACGTGCTTGTGGCCGGTGATGCATTCAATACGCTGACGTTCCCGGTCGTCGATATGGAGGACGGCGGCAGCCTGAATGGCGTGGTCAAAACGCTCAACCAGATCCTGGACATCACCGTGCCGGAGGACAAACAGGAAGGCGGTACCTATGTGATCCCGGGTCACGGCCGGTTGACCGACGAAGCCGACGTCGTCGAGTACCGCGACATGATGACGATCATTCGCGATCGCATCCGGAACGCGATTGACAAAGGCATGACGCTCGAGCAGGTGAAGGCGGCGCGCCTGGTCCGCGATTACGAAGGGCGTTATGGCGCGGCTCGCGGAGCGGCGACGGCCGACGCGCTTGTCGAGACGGCGTATCGGAGCCTCAAGCAGGATTCGAAAACGACTCCGTAGAGCGGGGTCGAAGGTTCAAGGTCCAAGGTGGAGAACCAAGTGACAAAGTGCATTCCGGGCGCGCGTGCGCGCGCCGTCGTCGCGGCGGTCGTCGTCGTGAGTTCCGGCATCATACTGGCCGCGCAGCAGGGTGGTCGTGCCGGCGGAGCGGCGCAGGCGCCGCAGGCACCCCCGACGCCACAGGCGGCCGCGCCCATCGATCTGACCGGCTACTGGGTCTCGGTGGTGACCGAGGACTGGCGTTGGCGCATGGTCACTCCGCCCAAGGGCGATTTCGCGAGCGTGCCGCTCAATGCTGAAGGAACGAAAGTCGGCAACTCGTGGGACCCGGCCACTGACGGATCGTGCCTGGCTTACGGCGCAGCCGGCCTGATGCGCAACCCCACACGGGTGCACATCACGTGGGAAAACCCGCAAACCATGAAACTCGAGACTGACGCGGGAGTGCAGACGCGACGGTTTGTCTTCGGCGCAGGCCAGCCCCCCGCGCAGCGCTCACTGCAAGGCTATTCGGTCGCGGAGTGGGAGATGGCCGGTGGCGGGCGTGGTGGTGGTGGTGGTGGTGGCGGCGGCGGGCGCGGTGGGGCGTCGGCCGGACCGCGCAACGGCAACCTCAAGGTCACGACGACGATGATGAGCGCCGCGTGGCTACGGAAGAACGGTGTGCCGTACAGCGAGAACGCGACGCTGACCGAGTACTACGATCGCTTCGCGGCACCCAACGGCGATGAGTGGTTTGCGGTGACGACGATCGTGTCCGACTCGAAGTATTTGAACCAGGACTTCGTGACGAGCACCCACTTCAAGAAGGAAGCCGACGGCACCAAGTGGGCGCCCAAGCCTTGTAAGAGCTGACGCTCGTCAACCCCCAAACTCCCAACTCCCAGGCGCAACTCCCAACTCCCGAGAGCCCAAGCGCTTGGGAGTTGGAGTTTGGGAATTGGGCGTTGATCTCCCTAGGCCCAGAGTTGGCGCGCCGCGAGTTGCGCGCCCTCGACGAGCGCTTGCAGCTTGGCCCACGCCAGCGACGGGTGAATGCGACCGCCAAGTCCGCAGTCAGTCCCGGCAACCACGTTCTCGCGTCCGACCAGCCTTGCGTACTGGACGATCCGGTCGGCGACGAGCTCGGGATGCTCGACGACGTTGGTCGCGTGCGAGACGACGCCCGGAATCAGAATCGTACCGGGCGGCAGCGTCACGTCGCGCCAGACTCTCCATTCGTGTTCGTGCCGGACGTTGCCCGCCTCGAGCGAGAGTGCGCCCGCGCGCACAGTGAGCAGCAAATCGACAATGTCCCGAAGCGGGATGTCGGTGAGATGCGGTCCGTGCCAGCTGCCCCAGCACATGTGATAGCGGACGCGGTCCTGCGGGATGCCGTCGAGCGCATGGTTCAGGGCCCTGATGCAGAGGCGCGCGTAGTCACGGTACTGCTCGATCGTGACCGACGCATCCATGGCGTCCCAATTTTCGGCCATCCCCGGGTCGTCGATCTGCAGCACGAAGCCGGCATGCACGATCGCGCGATACTCGACGCGCATCGCATCGGCAATGGCGAACAGGAATTCTTCTTGTGTTTTGTAGAAGCGGTTCTGCTCACGACCGAAGCTCCCTGGAGCGACGGCGGTCATGAACGCTTCTGTGGCGCCGTTCTGGTCGACGGCCGCCCGGAGGTTGTCGATGTCGGCTTGCAGCGCCACATGCCCCTTGTAGGTCACGGGACTGACGATCGCGCGCGACATCGGACGCCGGCCCCCCGCGAACATCTCGCGATCGATTTCCGCGTAGAGATCTGAAAACGCCTGGCGATCGCGGCGTTCGTAGAAGTCACCGGGGATCACCTCGGCAACCGCGGGTCCACCGGCAGGCGCGCCGTCTGAGATCACTTCCCAGCCGGTCAGGCGCTGCATCACGTAACTCACCCACGCACCGTAGTCGATGCGTCCGCGCATCGCCTTGCCGAATTCGCCGTCGTTGACGATGGTGATTCCGAGGTCCATCTGTCGCCGCACGACGTCGGCAACTGCGTCCCGGAGTCGCGCGGGCCGATCTCCCTCGTAGGCCTGATCCTTTCGGGTTCCGGCAATGGAGGCCGGGTCCTGGTTTGCGGACCCGGCAAGTGGCAGGAGAGAGTCCGGGCGCGGCAGCGCGCCGGCGTGCGTGGTCAGGATCTGTGAGTCGCTTCGTCGCATGACGTGCCAACGGATAAGAGCAGTTTGTACATTGAACTAGGTGCCGGCGCACGTTTACGGTGAGGGCAGCAGTGCGACGTCGTATTTGCAGAATGCCTTGTCATAGCTCACGAGCACGAGCCCTTCGGATTGAGCCTGCGCCACGAGAACTCGATCGAATGGGTCCTCATGATGGCGCGGCAACGCTGCCGTGACCTTGGCATGCCTCCATTTGACCGGGAGTTCAATCATCGCGCCAGCGTTCAATTCCTGTTCGAACGTTTCGAGATCGAGATCGATACGACCCAACCCGCGCTTGATGGCGATTTCCCAGACAGTGGCAGCGCTCACGTACACGAGCGCCTCGCGGTCGGCGATCGCGTTGCGCTCAGGTGACTTCAGTCGACGATCGTCTGCGAGCCACCACAGGAGGACGTGCGTGTCGAGGAGCAGTCTCACTCGGTCTCGCCGCGAAACGACTTGGCGATCGGCGTCGGCAGAGCTGTATCGAAGTCTCGACGGATGCGAATCCGCCCCTTCATCGCGCCCGGGCGGCGAGCGACGTTCCCGACTGGAACCAGCCTGGCGATCGCTTTGCCGTTTCGGGCCAGCACAATCTCCTCGCCGGCCTCGACACGCTCGAGGAGGCGCGAGAGGTGAGTCTTGGCTTCGTGGACGTTGACAGTATCCATCAGACTTAGTCTAGTCTAGCTAAGGCTGCGGGTCTAGGGTTCTCCGGCCACTGGTCCGAATCCGCGTGGCGGCGCGCGGTGTTTCGTGGCGGACTCGTACGCCGAGGCGATGCGGATGATCATCGGCTCGTCGAACGGACGCCCCACGAAATCAACACCGACGGGCAGTCTCGCGGAGATGGGTCCGACCAGTCGCGTGTCGTTCCCCTCGCGCCCGCGATCCCAGACCTCCGTCGTGAACCCGGCAGGCACGGTGATAACAGGGAAGCCTTGCTGCCCCAGCATTGACCAGCCAACCGGTGACCGCCCGTTGACCGCCGGCTCGCGCGGCGCGGTCAGCTTGCGCGGTGGCACGGTTGCCATCGGCGCGACCAGGGCATCCAGCCGCTGCTCCTGCATGCACTGCAGCAGCATGATCTGCATGGCGTAGCGCGTCTGCACGCGAGTCGATGTATCGAGGACCTGTCCGCGTTCGGCGTTGAGGCGAGCCTGCTTGCGATCCGGGAAGTTCGGATCGGAGTAGAAGGTTGCCTTGGCCGCGAGATCGGCGTTGCTCCTGATGTTGGCATCGCCTCGTTCGTGCAGGTACTTGTTCATCATGTAGCGGTCTTCCCCCGCAGCGCCGAAGCCGCCGAGACTGCGCAGCGAAAGCCCCTCCGGCACGCGCGACGGATCCGCGGCGAGATCGAGCAGCAGCGCGATGTGGTCGCCTGTCGGTTGCCCGGTGCCGTCGACTGGAAACACCTGCTGGTATTGGCGTGTGAACGCGGCATTGAGCAAGCGCGGCGCCGATTTCGCGATGCACGTCTGGAAGAGCGAGCCAGCCGCGCCTGGATCCACGATCGTGGCTCCGAGCTTGCGGAGATCGGCAATCGCGCTCTCCACCAGATCGATGCTCTGCTCATCGGCCTTGGTGAAGAGTTTCTTGTTCAGATATTCACGCACGACGCCGATGCGCAGACCATCGAGGCGCTGAGCCGTAGCGAAGCTGGCATAGGAACGTGACGGCGTGCGCCCCACGCTCAGCACGGTCATGTCGTCCTTTGCGTCGTACCCGGCGATGACGTCGAGAATTTTTGCGGCGTCAGCGACACTGCGGCAGATCGGCCCCGTGCGCATGTTCAACCCCGCGCCCATCATGCCGTCGCGGCTCACCAGCTCCTGTGTCGGCGCCAGGCCGACGAGGCTGTTGACCGCTGCGGGCCATCGGATCGACACGACGGTTTCCTCGCCGATCGCGCACGTCACCAGATTTGCCGCGACGGAACTGGCGGAGCCGGCGCTCGACATCCCGGGCTCGCGCTCGGTGTCATACGGATTGCAGAAGGTGCCACCGAACGAGCTGCGTGCGCCATCCACCGCGTACTCCGCGAGATTCGCCTTCGCCAGGATGATGGCACCCGCCTCTCTCAGCCTTCTCACAAACGTGGCATCGTCTGGTGGCCGGTCGTTGGCGTACTGGGCATCTCCTCCGGAGGTGGTGCGCATGTCGGCGGTGTCGTACTGATCCTTGATGGCCATCACGACGCCGTGAAGCGGACCGACGAAGCGTCCTGTTGCGGCGAATCGTTTGTCCTGCTCCGCGGCCGCCTCGAGCGCATCGGGCAGCGATGGCGATGAATCAGCGGCATCGGTCAGACTGCGCGCCTTGCGATCGGGGAAGCCCCATTGTTTCCGGGCAGCCGGCCGCAGGTTCAGCGTCGAGAGCGCGTTGATCTGTCCGGCGTTCGGAATCGTGGTGATTGGGCCCAGGATGCCTTGCGGTTCGTTCACGCAGGTGCCGTTGTATGCCTTGATGCGGCTCAGATACATCTCGACCAGACTGACGGTCGTGATCTGCTTCGCCCTGATCGCTTCCTGAATGGAGGCAATCGTCGCTTCTTCCAGATGGAACTTCGACCGGGCGCTCTGAGTCGTCCCGATCATGGGCAGAGAGACCACGAGGCTGATGATGAGGGCCGCGCCACGCAGGGCTTGATTCGGCTTGGAAGAGTTCGACATGAGGCCGGATGGTATCCCTCAGTGAACACACCCGCAAGACTCACTCGGCATCGCGGTTTCTGCGGCCGGCGTCCGCGATCCATCGCGCAGAATCTGCGACGTCGAGACCCCCGAGCCGCCGTTCCATTAGCGCTTTCGGTCGGCATGGGCCTCGCACTCAGGGGCTAGAATGGAGATCGCGCCATGGCCAGCAGCGTCACGCGGAAGCGCTTCACTGCCGACGACCAGGACGTGAAAGCGCCCTTGTATGCCGGAGTGGGCGTCCCGGAGTACTGGCTGGTCGATCTCGACGCCAATGTGGTGTGGCGTTACTCCTTACCGGATCAAGACACGTATCGAAGCGTCGAGCAGTTTCATCGCGGCCAGTCGATAGCGCCTCAACTGCTTCCCACCTGCCTCATCGCCGTTGATGATCTCCTGGCCGAGTAGCATGTATTTTGCCCGGGAAACAGAGGTATCCTTGGCCCGCTGAACGAGGCAGGTGTGAAGCTGCCTCCTACGTCTCCCCACGTAGCCGGAGCGCCCTATGAGCACACAGAACGATGTCTTGATCGAAGACCAGTTGAGAGAGTTATACGAAGACGTTGCCGCGGGTCAGGTCACCCGACGGGACTTCATGCGACACGCGACCGCGATGGGCGTCGCCGGTGCTGCAGCCGCCGCACTGGGATCGCTGGCTGCTCCTGCCGAGGCCGGAGCACTTGCGCAGCAGACGGCCGCCGCATCGACAAAGATCCCTCTCGACGTCGCAGAGTGGAGCTACATGTGGGTCAACGTGAAACGCGCCGAGACCGCACGCGGCGCGTTCGTTGGCGGACAGCAGATGTACGTCGAGTACATGATTCCGGCGCAAGTGCGGCATCCGTTTCCAGTCGTACTGGTGCATGGCGGCGGCGGTCAGGGAACGGATTGGCTGGGCACTCCTGACGGTCGGCCGGGGTGGTTCCAGTACCTCGTCTCAGAAGGCTTCAAGGTCTATGTCGTCGATCGTCCCGGTCACGGGCGTTCGCCGATTCATCCCGATCTGCACGGCGGCTTCCCGGCGCAGGCCCTCACGCTCGAGAGCATTGCCGGTCGCTTCACGCCGCCGAACGCGAACCCAGCCAGCACACCGAACGAGTACCAGAAGAATCACAACCAATGGCCGGGACCCGGCAATGTGGGCTCTGATGATCTCGCTCGGCTGACGGCAGGCATGGGCGGAAGCTATGTCGTGCAACCGGCTCCCGCGGCAGGCCGAGGCGGTGCTCCCGGTGCCCCGGGTGCTGCGGCAGCTGGCGGTCGTGGTCAGGGGGGTGGTCGTGGCGAGGCTGCGGCAGGCCCGCCACCTCCTGCGAATCAGCAGCCGGCAGGTGCGCTCAACGTGCAGCACCTCGCATGGCGTCAGGCCGGCGCGGAGCTGCTGGACAAGATCGGACCCGCAATCATCATGACGCACTCGGCGGGCGGTCCATTCGGGTTGCTCGTTGCCGAAGCGCGTCCGAATCTCGTCAAGGCCACCATCATCATCGAGGGCGCGGGCGGCGGTGCCTTCGGCTTCGGCAGCCGATGGGGGCTGTCGACCATTCCGGTCACCTACGATCCCCCCGTCAACGACCCAGCCGAGATCAAGACCAAGTGGGTTGCCAATCCCGAGCCCGGGATCGCTGGCTATTACCTGCAGGAGGAACCCGCGCGCAAGCTGCCGAATCTGAAGAACACGAGGGTGCTGATCGCGACGGCGGACTCGTCGTTTGCGTCACCCGGCAGCCCTGGTGCAGTGGCGTTCCTCAGGCAAGCAGGCGTGCAGGCCGAGGAATTGCGATGGGGCAAGCTCGGGATCACCGGCAACGGTCACGCCATGATGATGGAGAAGAACAGCCGCGAGGTGCTGCAGCCACTCATCGACTGGATGCACAAGAACGTGAGCGGCAGCAACACGCAGGCGCCGGCGCCGAAACGCGCCGGTAACGACTCGATGGCGCTCAAGCTGGCGGATGCGGGCATGTTCTGGGTAGGCACATCCAACACCAAGAAGATGCCGTACGGCACGATTCACACCGCGCCGATGTTCGTGCAGTACTTCGAACCCGCGCAGCAGCGGCATCCACTGCCGGTCGTCCTCGTCCACGGCGGCGGCGGCCAGATGGTCCATTACTTCGGCCTCGGCGGGATGTCGGGATGGGCCCATCACTTCGTGCAGGCTGGTTACAAGGTCTATCTTGTCGATCGT
>Ga0075423_10001179_pt1 | contig 22642 bp, 21 predicted proteins | sample SoiMethybrSBSTD2_FD_80114 | JGI IMG/M metagenome (GOLD analysis project Ga0075423, IMG submission 80114) | Bulk soil microbial communities from a Populus tree surrounding site in Tennessee, USA - Soil MetaG P. TD hybrid SBSTD2 | ecosystem: Environmental > Terrestrial > Soil > Tree plantation... | reverse complement strand
GCTTCGGCCGCCCGCGCGGCGGCCGAGATCGCCGAAGATGCTCTGGAAGAAGTCCGAGAACCCGCCGAGGTCGCCTTCGGTCTCGAACCGCACCTCGCCCTCCGGTCCCCACGTGGTGCGCCCGGCCGCCCCGGCGCCCTGCGCCGCCTGCCGCTCCCAGTCTGGTCCGAGCGTGTCGTAGCGGCGGCGCTTCTCCGGGTCCGACAGGACCTCGTAGGCCTCGTTGACCTCCTGGAAGCGGCTGACGCTGCTCTTGTCCTTGGCGACGTCCGGATGGTGCTTCCGGGCGAGCTTCCGGTAGGCGGTCTTGATGGCCTTGTCGTCGGCCGACCGCTCGACGCCGAGGATCTTGTAATAGTCCTTGAATTCCATCCGTTTAGACGAGGAAGCGGCGCCCGACCCTGCGCGGGCTGGGGGGCGCCGACTCAACTTGAGTGTAGCAGACGAGCCCCGAGGCTGCCGGGAGGGGGGCGGGCGAGGCGGCTCAGGGCTTGCGGGCGAGGGCAGAGAGGCCGGTGAGGTTCGCGGGGAAGTCGCGAGCGGCCAGCTTCTCCAGGCGCAGGACTAAGCCCGGCGCCGACGAGCGCCCCCACGGCGCCCTTTCAGAGCCCGAGCATCGAAGCCAATCGATAGACCAATCCGCGCCGCCGCTTTCTTCCAATGTACGTATGGGTAACCGCCCGAAGCTCGGAACTTGAATAGCCCTTTGCCTCACACTCACGAAGGATCTCTTCTTCTACGCCGCCCTCGGGTTCAAGATCGAGGTCGTTTCGAACCGTATCGAAATCAGGCAGACCGGAGCATGCTTTCACGTAGTCGGCCGATGCGGCTCTGTTGAAATTCATTGGATCGAACATGTATCGAGCAACGGTGCGGGCATCGATGTGTTCTGGTGCGATTTCGATCATATTCGTAGTCAAGTACTCCTCGACACGCTCCTGATCCAGCCGGAGGTGCGCCCACGGAAAGGCCGAGAAGTACTGGGGGTAATGATGGCCATGCCTGGAATTCCACAGCGGGGACGCCACGGAATAGATGACACCACCAAGCGTCGTTACACGCGCCATCTCACCAAATGCCGCATGGATATCCGGAATATGCTCCATCGTTGCAAAGCAAAAGACGAGATCATAAGTATTGTCGTTGAACGACATCTTCTCGGCTGATTCCCTGAAATACCGCACTTGGCGATGCTGATAATCTCGACCTATCCCGGGATCAACATCTAGCCCATGAACCTCTTTTGCGCCGGCATCTATAAAGCTCTTGCAATCAAGCCCAGTGTTACACCCCACGACGAGGACGGTCTTACCGCGAATGGGCCGATGCTGCATTGCCCAGTCACAATGTAATTTGTTGTAGTCCATGCCAGTAGCTCGCGTCACTCATTCAAGATTGATCAAGAGCTGACGTGCAACCTCCGGCGAGTATAGGCTCCTTCGTGTCCGCAACCCAAGGCAGGGCCATCAGGGCCCACGCGACCATCACGACCTCCGAGTCGCCGAAGTTGTACTCGGAGAAGCCGCCGACGAGAAAGCCCACGATCGCGGCCAGGCTGCCGACCACGAGCGCGCGCTCACGCGCCGCATCCTCGGGCAGCCGGCGCAGCAGGCGGATGCCCTTGGTGATGAAGGCGGCCCAGATCCAGAGCCACGCGGTCAGGCCCAGCGCCCCGCGCTCGATCAGGATCTGTAGCGGCGTGTTGTGCACGTGCCCGGTGCGCTTCTTGACCGCTTCCGGCAGCGCGTAGCGCTCGTATTCGCGCTTCACTCCCCCCGGTCCGAGCCCGAGCACCGGGTGCTGACGCCACATCGTCAGCCCGCTGCGCCACATATAGACCCGCTCCTTCACCGTCGGGTCGTTGGGATCTCCCATGGTCAGGAACCGCTGGCGCAGGGGCTGGGGACCGGCCACGACGGCGAGCCCGAGCGCGATGAGTCCTCCCAGCAGAAGCCACCGCCCCTTTCGGGCGACGGGGAACAGCGCCAGCACACCCGCGCCGAATCCCATCCAGGCCCCTCGCGTATAGGTCGCCAGCAAGCCGACGAGGGAAACCATCCAGGGCAGGATCGGCCAGCGGGGGAGCCCGGCTCCCGGCAGTAGGCGGGGCACGGTGGCCAGGAGGGTCAGGCTCAGCACTCCCGCCAGGGTCATGTAGATGCTGAAGAAGCCGCGCGCCCGGTAACAGCGGTGGTAGAGCCAGGCCGGCGGGCCGTAGTCCGCTGCCGACCCGGGGCAAGCCACGGTTTGCATCAGCCCGACGGCCGCCGCGACGGCCAGCACCACCAGCAGCGCGGAGAGAAACCGATGGCCATCGGCGGGCCCGCCGAGCGTGTTGGCGGTCACGTAGAGGGCGGTGACGAGCAACAGGCCCTTGCAGGCGTCCAGGGCAGTGACGGGGTGCCCGGAGGCGAGCGCTGAGACGAGGCTCACCCCGGTGAAGGCCAGCACGGGCGGCCAGAGCGGCCAGCGCGTCGCCGCCCGCGCCGCGGGATCACGAAGGCCCCAGAGCCACAGGAGCGTCAGGACGGCCAGCGCCGCCTGCGACAGCGTGATGGATACGCCGAGGCCGACGACGAAGCCTCCGAAGACACCGCGCCGGAGCGCGGTCACGTCGTGGAGCCGAGATGGTCGGGCGTCGGGGCGCGTCGCCACCGGAGCAGCTTGGCGACGGGGAGCCGTCGGTTGTAGCGGAGGAAGGTGCGGAGTGCGACGAGGGCGAGCCGCGCAGCGAACCGGGCGCCCTCCCGTCGTCCGCCGCCGGTGCCGGTCGCCTCCGCGACGGCCTTCGAGTACGCATAGATCCAGCTCAGGGGAACATAGCCATAGTGCCGGCGGATCATCGGCAACACCTCGGCATAGCCCTCCCGCCGGCGACGAAGCGTCTTGGTCTCCCCGTGCAGCCGGGTCACCGCGAGATACCCCGCGAGACGGCCGAACCGGAAGGCCCGACCGATCCGGATCCAGAGATCGTAGTCCATGCAGAACTGGAGAGATTCGTCCAGGTAGCCCACCCGCTCGAGGACCGATCGGCGCATGAAGACAGTGGGCTGGCAGATGAAACACGTCTCGCTGAGGCGGTCCAGATCGAACGGCTCGGTCGGGTACCTTGCAATCACGCGACCGGTCTCGTCGGCGTGATAGCCCTCACCGTACACGGCGCCGTCGTCCGGCCACCGTGTGAGGTGCGCCACCGCGGCTCCGATCGCGCCGGGAAGGTACGTGTCGTCCGAGTTCAGCCACGCGACGATCTCCCCGCGGCCCCGTCGCCATCCTTCGTTGATTGCGCTCGCCTGCCCGCGATCGGCCTTCGAGGTCCATTCGAGCCGCCCCGTGTATTCACGGAGAACCGCGACCGTGTCGTCGCTCGAGCCTCCATCTATCACGTAGTATTCGACGTTCGGATAGTCCTGCGTCAGCACGCTTTCGATGGTCTGCCGGATGAACCGGCCCTGATTGTACGAGGGCGTCACCACCGTGACGAGCGGGCCCCCGGGGGAAGGCACGACCGCGGCGCGCTCTATGGGGATTCACTCCTCTCGGTGTCCGCCTTCCTCAGCCAGGCCAGGTAGTCGCGCACTCCTTCCCGCAGCGTCCAACCGGGCTCGAAGCCGAGCTGGGCGAGGCGCGTGACGTCGGCCTCGTGATAGGGAGGATCTCCTTGACGCCGCGTTCCGCTGAACCGGATCACCGTGTGTTCTCCGAGCTCGCCGGCGACCACGCCCGCCAGCTCGCGAATGGAGACGGCGTGGCCGCTCCCGCCGTTGATGACCACGGGCTCGTCGCGTGTCATGTGGACGATCGGCGACACAATCCGGGCTGCGTCCTCCACGTGCAGGAAATCTCGCGTCTCGTCGCCGGTCCCATCAAGCACGACTTCGGCGGGATTGGCAGTGATCTTCTGGACCAGGTCCCACACGATCTGCCTCCGCAGGCCGGGCCCGTAGAGCGAAAAGTAGCGAATGACGGCGCAGCGGAGCCCGAAGTGCTGGCCGTGCGTGAGACACAATTGCTCGGCCATCGCCTTGTGCACCCCGTAGGGAGACAGCGGCGCGATCGGAGTCGGCTCCGCGATGGGGTCCTTGGTCACCACGCCGTAGACGGCGGCGCTGGACGGATAGACGATGAGCGCGCCGGGCGCCGCCGTGCGCAGCGCCTCCAGCACGACCGCGGTCGTGGCGACCGTGCGCTGAAAGTCCAGAAGGGGATGCTCGAGCGAGTACGCGACCGATGCGCTCCCGGCCGCGTGGAAGACCAGTTCCGGCGGCCCGGAAGCCGCCGCTAAGTCCAGGAGCGCTCGCAGGTCGATCTCGGCTTCTCGCCAGGTCGAGACGCCCCAGGCTTCGGCGTCCTCTCGCGTCCACGCCCCATGTCCGACACCCACGACCCGCCAGTCCAACGCCCGCAAGTGCCGCGCCACATGGCGACCGAGGAACCCGCGCGCTCCGGTCACCCACGCGAGCCTCATGGCTCGATCACCGCTTGCGGACCCCGAACCCCACTCCGTAGCCCACCTCGTCGAAGCTCCAGGCCGAAAACCGCGAATCGTCGACCACCAGCCGGTGCCAGAGGGCCTTGAGTCCGGGGTGGGCCGGGTGACTGATGTCGTCGAACACCACCGCTCCGCCGACGGCGAGCCGCGGCAGCACGTCGCACAGGTCGCGGGTGGCGCCATCGTCGCTGTGGTCGCCGTCGACGGTGATGAGGTCGAACACGGTGTCCGGGTGGTCCGAGAAGTAACGGGGAAGCGTCTCGTGGGAGTCGCCGTCCACGAAGTCGCACCGACCGGAGTGACCCACGCGCGCCAGCTCGGCCCGGACGAAGGCGGGCCCCGGATTCTCCATGCCGGCGTAATCCGGGATCCACATGTCGAAGAGGGCGAGATCGCACGTCGGAGCGAGGCTGGCCACCGCGCACGCGCTTCGCCCTCGACGGACGCCGATCTCCAGATACCGGCGCGGCTTCAGCGCCTCCGTCAATCCCAGCAGTACGGTGACGATGTCCGCATAGCGCCACCCGCCCCCGAAGCGTCGCAGCCCGTCCTCGTAGAATCGGATCATGTACCGACCGTACTCGTCGGGCGCCAGCGTCTGTAGCAGGTCCCGCGCCCGCTCGACCTGGCGGGGATTGGTGATCTGCTCGGCGAGGGCGCTCGCGCCGAGCATGACGGGTGGGTACCAGGCCGCTTCTCCGCCGACCGGCTCGTGACAGAGCGACGGCACTCGCTCGCTCATGTCGCCGTAGCGAGGCGTGATCTCCGCCGGATGATCGGCGGGGCGGCGAAGTCTCCTGAACATACGCCCCCTTTGTGCGGTCAAAGCGACTTGATGACCCGGGCTGGATTGCCGCCCGCCAGCACGCGGGGTGGGATGTCGGTGGCCACGACACTGCCCGCGGCCACGATGGCCTCGTCGCCGATGGTGACACCCTTCATGATCATGCTCAGCATCCCGATCCAGCAGCGCTCCCCGACCCACACGGGGGCGGTCCCGATCTTGGGCGGCCCCCCGTGCTCAAGGCCGAGAATCATCCGGAAGTGCCGCGCGCGCTCCTGCGCATCGATCGGATGCGAATCGTTATCAAACACCTGGACGCCGTGAGCAAGAAGCGTCGCGGCCCCGATGACGACCTCTTCTCCGGCGCTGACGATGACACCGTCGCCCACGTACACGCTACCCCCGATCCGGATGCGCCCACCGGATTCGTTCCGGAGGATACCCCGGATCACCGAGTCGGCCCCGATCTCGACCCGCTCACGGCCATCGAGATTGATCAGTCGCGCCGCCAGCGCGAGCCTGACCCCCTCGCCGAGCCGGGCGCCGGCCGCGAACTGGGACCAGGCCCCGCGCAACTGCCGCGCGTCACGCCAGCATCCCGCCATCCGATACGCGGCCCACCGGGACGAGGGACGAGGGAATACCGGCCCGCCGGCAAAGGCGTGGTCGGTCGGGGTCACCCAGCTCACCGCGAGCCTCCGCCCAGTCGACGCTGGATCGCCTCGGGATGCGTTCCGGTGAACGGCGCCGTCCGGCGATAGGGGCCGGGGCTCGGGCTCACGCCGTAGCGTGCCTCGATCCCCGTGGGGTCCCGGTCCCAGGCCGCCCAGATCTTCTCGAGGTAGTCGTAGTGGAAGCCCGAGTCGCGGCCACGCCGGAATGCGCGCCCGCGGGGATGATTCCATGCCGCCGTCCACATACGGTCGATCCATCCGGCGCGGGCGAGGAATCCGGGAAGACGCGGGATCCCTACGCCGAGCTGACCCATCCGGTAGTTCGTGTGATACAGGATCTTATCTCGCACCTGCTGAGCGTAGATGTACGAGTAGTGGTAGATGTAGATCCCGGCCTCGGCGAGGGCGTCGGCGCGCAGCGGGTGGATCGTGTTCATGATGGCGCCCGTCGCGGGATCGATCACGGTCGGGGGGCGATGGGTGACGAACCGGTACCCCGGGCCCAGCCGGAAGAGCCGCCAGACCTCGTACGGCGGCTCGGCCACCATGACCCGGTCGAAGCCTTTGAAGAAGTTCTGCCAGTGGAACGAGACCGCGGTGACCTTCGGATCCTCCCGCAGCATCTCGGCGACCTTGGCGAGATCCTCGGGCTTGTAGATCTCGTCGTCGTCCACCTGCCAGAGGTAGTCGCCGGAGACCTCGTCCATGTACCGGTTCGACTGCTCGTCCTTGTCACGCCAGGTCCCGCGGATCACCCGGAGCTTCCGCTCGGGATCGGGAAACGACCGCAGGATCTCCATGGTCCGGTCGGTACTTCCCCCATCGGGGCCCGCCATCGGCAACGCGTTCTGGTCGGGCCCCTCGACGACGACGATCTCGTAGGCGAATTCGTAGATCGATTCGAGGAGCTCTCGGAGAAACACCTCGCCGTTGAAGACGATCAGTCCGAAGCTGAAGCGGGCGGTTCCGCTCCTCACCGCGGCGCCGCGGTGTAGTTACGATGGAAGTACCGCCGGTACCGGAGGAGCTTCAAGAGCTGGAGCCCCACCGACACGTAGTTGAATCGACGGAGGGGAGCTAGGCCCGGCTTCCGGAACAGGAACGCCAGCCCGGTATCGCTCCGGGTGCGCCGGGGCCCGCAGAACTCCAGGCCGGCCTTCCGGGCCAGCACTTCGGCGCTGCGATTCGAGAATACCGAGCAGTGCCAGGGCGCCCAGGTCATGGGATCATCCGGCGGCTCGTCGGTGCCCTTCCAGTAGCTGTCGAGCGAGATGGTGTTGTGGAGCATGTAGCCGCCGGGCCGAAGCATGCGCGCCAGGTTGCGGAAGTCCCCATCGAAGTCGGCGATGTGCTCCATGACGTCGATGCTGAATATCCCGTCGAACCTCGCGTCCGGGAAGTTCTCCTGAGGGAGCCGCCGGATGTAGCGACTGTAGGGCACTGCGGCGCTGATATCGCACCCCCACAGGTCGAAGCCGCGCGACCGGAGCTCGAAGAGATACGAGTAGTTGTAGCCGCAGCCGTAGTCGAGGAACCGGCCACCCCCGGTGCGGGCAACGAGAGAAGCGAGCAGCGCGGGCGCGAACACCATGCGCGCCTCGGTCGGGCGGCGCTGATGTTCGTAGTTGTTCTCCGTGTACTTCACCCCGTAGTCGGCGAGGCTCAGATTGTCGAAGACATCCGTCCAGAGGAAGTGGCAGCGCGGGCAGTAGTACTTGTCGTGGGCAAACCAGGGCGGGGCTTCGAAGTCACCCGATCGGAACACGAAGAGCGGGTAGTGGATCTGCCAATTGCCCTGCGGGTTGCCGCAGAGCTTGCACGGAATCCCGGCGTCGCGCGTCTTGAGCTCAGGCCGAGATTGCACGTAGCCTCCCGTTCTGGATGGGTTGGGCGAGGTCGGAGATCTCCTCCAGCGCGGCGCGGTCGAGGTACAGGCGCGACCAGATCTCCAGCAGCACCATCTTGTACACGAAGGCGTCCGGCCCCGTGGTCATCAATCGCTCCACCGCGTCCTTCCTCAGGAGCCCCCGCCGTACCAGCGAGCCGTCGGCGGCCAGGAAGCCGTAGGCACGCCGCACCGCCTGCATCCACTCACGGCCCGGGGGCGTGAATCCCTGCTTCCGGCGAGCCAGGATCTCCGCGGGCACCAGATCCTTGACCGCTTCGATGAGCAGCCACTTGTGAGGCTTTCGCCAGTCCTCGAGGCCGGCCTGGCGGAAGCCGTTCACCAGCTCGATGAGGGGGACATCCAGCAGCGGCAGGCGCATCTCGATGGAGTGGGCCATGGTCATGCGGTCGGCGAGGGCGAGACAGTTCGAGGCCAGCCAGGTCCGGTTGAGGACATCGGAGAGACGCAGGGGGATACGGTCCCACTCGGAGGTCTCGAAATACGTCATCCACAGCCCGGCCGGAATACGCGCGGCGGTCTCGGGACTCATCAACCCCCGGGACCACTGATCGCCGCTCTTGAGCTCGTCGTGCATGTCGTAGAAGACCATGCGGCGCGCCTCCGCGAGGGGGCTTCGCCCCACCATGGCCCGGATCCGCCCTCGCCAGGCCCGCCGCCGGCGCTGACGCTCGGTCAGATGCACCGCGTCCCGGACCCACTGGTAGCCCCAGAACAGCTCGTCCCCGCCGAGTCCGGAGAGGAGCACCGGCACGCCGTGCTCGCGCGCCAGGCGAGCCACCGCGTAGTAGCCGTAGGCGGCGATGTCCCCGATCGGGTCGTCCATGGCCCAGACCAGGCGGGGAAAGCTTCGGACGAAGTCGTCCTCACCTAGCTCGGCGTCGAAGAAGGGGATACCCAGGCGGCCGGCAAAGTGCGAGGCGACGAGCCGCTCGTCCGTCTCGGGACGGCCGGGGTAGCCGACGCTGAAGGCCTGGAGCGTGCCGGGATAGGTCCGCGCCGCCAGGGCCGCCACCACGGTCGAGTCGATGCCGCCGCTGAGGGCGACGCCGACCGGCACATCCGAGCGGCCCATGATCCGACTCGCCTCTTCGAGCACCGCCCGCGCGCGCCCGACCACATCCCCGTCGGAGCTCCGCGGCGCCAGGTAGTCCCAGTAGCGTCTCGGCGTCGGCGCGTCGCTCGCGTCCACCCGAATCTCGAGCAGGTGTCCGGCCGGCAGCTTCTGGACCCCTTCGAGCATCGTCTCCGGCTCGGGCACGTACTGATAGGTTAAGAACAGGTTGACCGCCTGCGGAGACAGGGCCAACCCGTCCTCGGCGAGAGCGGGGAGCAGGCTCTTCATCTCGCTCGCGAACCACACCCGCCCCCGAGCATCCCGGCGCCAGTAAAGTGGCTTCTCTCCCATCCGATCGCGCGCGAGGATGAGGCGGCGCCGGTCGCGATCCCACAGGGCGAGCGCGAACATGCCGCGAAGGGCGCCGAGAAACTCGAGGCCCCGTTCCTCGTACAGGTGCACGACCGGCTCCACGTCGCTGTGGGACCGGAAGGGATGTCCCTTCCCGAGCAGCTCCTCGCGGAGCTCGACGTAGTTGTAGATCTCTCCGTTGCAGATCACGGCCAGGCGCTCGGTCTCGTTGAGGATGGGCTGCTGACCGCCGGCGAGATCGATGATGCTGAGGCGCCGCATGGCGAGGGCCACGTGATCGTCGCCGAAGGAGCCGCTGGAGTCGGGACCCCGATGAACCAGACACGTGTTTATGCGGTCCACGGTGACGCGCTCCCGCTCGGTCAGCGGCAGCGGCGATACCACGCCAGCGATTCCACACATCGCGCGCTTTCTCCTGGACGGCTCCTACGGCGTTCCGGCGCGGCCGCGACCGGAACTCCCGGCGTCGCCCGAGCTTGGTCGATCGTACCATTGAAGCGCGGGATTCACGATCGAGGGAGCCGGCCTTACCGGGGGACGCCCGCGCCTCGCTCGAGCGCCTCGTGAACGATTCCCATGAAGATCCGCGCCGCTTCGAGACGGCGTCGGTCGGACATGGCCCGCGCGGCCTGCTCCGACGCGGGGTCTGGCCCCGGAGCGAGGCGAGGCCAGAGGTCCTCGATGACCTTCGCGAGGTCCTCGGGGGATCCGGCCCGGAAGAAGACGGCCATCTCTGGGGCCTGCTCTCGGTGGGTGGGAATGTCGGACAAGATCAAGGGTCGGCCGAGCGCTTTGGTATCTTCCACGACCGTGCTCCAGCCCTCGAAGAGGGATGGCTGAACCACGGCGGCCGCGCGCCGGAAGATCTGCACCTGGTCTCGCCGCGGCACTTGACCGAGGAAGTGCAGGCTGGGGTCGAGCCCTTCGCGCGTGACGTAGTCCCGCAGCGAGCGGAAATGCCCGGGCGTGCGGAAGTCTTCCTCCAAGCCCGTACAGACGACGGACGCTGTGATCCCTTTTCGCCGGAGGATGGCGAGCGCGCGGAACACGGTCAGGTGATCCTTGTGCGCCCAGAACTGATTGGGGACGTAGAGGAACTTGTCGGGCACGCCGTGCGCGACCCGGGGATCCGCCCCGCCCGCTTCGTCCGGTCCGAAGCTGCTGCAGAATGACCACACCCTCGGACGCACGACCGCCTGGGGAAACAACCGGCGGAAGTCGTCGAGGGCGGAGCGGCTGCTGAGAATCAGGACGGCGTTCTGACACGCGATGTGCGCGATCCCGCGGTGGCGCGCGTCGATCTCCGCCGGTGGGAACAGATCCGGGAGGTGGGCATGCTGGAAGTCCGTGATCCAGTAGAGGGGCGTGACATCCGCCATCTCGAGTCCGAACCCGGCCGGGTAGACGATGTCCGGACGCTCGGTGTCGGCGGTCGCGTGGCGCCCTTGCCGCGAGCCGCGGAGCCCACGGACCAGCCGGGAGGCCAGCGCGACGATCCGCCCCACGGTCTCCCGGCCAGCGATCCGGTCAGCCGGTCCCAGCCCCAGCCTTCGAACCTCCTCGCCCAGGGACGTTCGCGAGTGGGAGCTGCCGACCAGCTGGATCTCGGGGCGCTCAGCGGCGGGGAGGCTGGCCAGCGCGTACACAAGGTTGCGGAGGTACACCCCGCCCGCCATCCACCGCTGGCTGTCGATATCGACGAGCGCCAGCCGGACGCGGCCGTCCCTCCTCACGATGCGAGGGACCCTCGCTCGGCGGCCGCTTTCGCGACGGCGGCCCGGTAGCGGTGGGCGGCGAGCCATTTCCAAGGCTTTCTCAGCGGATTCCAGGCACGGATCCACAGCCCCCGAAGCTCTTTCCGGCTCGTCCACCACTCACTTCGTCGCACCGCGAACACATACCACCCGTCCCGAAGCCACGGGCGCAGGATACCCTCCCGTACCAGCGCGGCGGCGTCGAGCCGACAGGCGCGACAGTCGCGCTCGTCGACGTAATAGCTCGCGCGCACTCCGAACTTGATGGCCACGAAGAGATAGCGTACCGGCAGGACGAGATAACGCAGCTTGGTCTGGAAGGCGACCAGCCCGACGCTCGCCCATACCAGCCGACGCCGGGTCGATGCCCGCAGATCGACGGGCGCGCACTGCCCGATGAAGCGCCAGTGGTCGATCACGTTGGACATGGAGCGTCTGGAGAAGAGCAAGCGCCACATCTGCGCGGCCGTGAGGTAGTGCCGGGCGGGAACCAGTCCGGTCTCTTCCACGTGCGCGGCGAGCTTGGCCTCGTAGGTGACGACCAGCTTGAATCCATGCCTTCGCAGGCGGCTGAAGAATTCATAGTCCGCCACATAGTGCGGGAACCGGCGATCGTCGACGTTGCCGGCGGCCCGGATCATCCTCAGCGGGACCAAGCTTCCCCGTCCCGGCAGCACGTCGACTCGGTCACACCGCGTCTCGCCGGGCTCGATGACGGTCTTCACCGGGAACGCATACTCACGCCAATCGATGAATTCTCCCGCGTCGAGGATCCGGGTCGGATCGCGACTGTCCACGATGAGGGCGCCTACCGCGGCGCCGGTCTCGCGCGAGACACGCGCCAGCGTGTCCACGTAGCTCGGACCGACCAGCGTGTCGTTGTTCATCATCAGAACCATGTCGTCGGGATGTCGGCTATGGGCCAACACCCAGGCGATACCCAGACGCATGGCCCCCGTCCACCAGAGAGTCCGGCCCTCCTCGAGGACGACGACATCGGGATGCTCGCGCCGCAGGATGTCAACGGTGCCGTCGGTGGACCCTCCATCGGCCACGATCACACGAACCGATGGATACGTCTGCGCCCGCAAGCAATCAACGCATGTGAGGGTGAACCGGAGTCGATTGAAGACCGGGATGATCGCGAAGACCGTCGGGCTGGGAAGGGACATCGCCGTATGCGCCGGGTCCGTCGGCTACCGGCTGGTCGGTCCTTCGACGAAGGCGCTTACCGGATGCCGACCCGCCGCCCTAGCGTTCATTGCGGTCGACCTCGATGGCTTCTTCGACGATGTCCATGAACGCCCGCGCCAGCCCGGGGCGCCGGCACGCCGTCGCCTCGAGCGCGGCTCGCTCCGCTGCCGGATCCGGCCCCGGCACCAGTCGAGGCCAGACAAGCTCCAGAACACGCGCGAGATCCTCGGGCGAGCCGGCGCGAAAGAAGTAGGCGTCGGCTCCCGTCTGTTCCCGATGGGGCGCGATGTCGGAGACGATCAAGGGTCGGCCCAGGCTCTTGGTGTCCTCCACCACCGTGCTCCATCCCTCGAAGAGCGAGGGCTGCACCACCGCCGCGGCATGACGGAAGATCTCCAGCTGGTCCTCCCTCGGTACCAGGCCCAGGCAGCGGATCTGTCCGGCCACCCCCGAGGTGTACGCGTCGTCCATGAGCTGTCGGAAGTGCTCGGGGTGACGATAATCCTCCTGGAGACCGGTGCAGACGACCGTGGGAGCGATGCCCTTGGCCCTGAGCAGGCCCAGCGCCCGAAATGAAGTCGCGTGATCCTTGTGGACCCAGAACTGGTTGGGGATATAGAGGAACTTCTCGGGCAGCCCATACGTGTCGCGGGGATTGGCGCCCCTCCCTTCCGAGTCGCCGAGGCTGCTGCAGAAGGACCACACGCGCGCGCGCACCTTCGCGCCGGGGTGCAGGCGCCGGAAGTCCGCGAGCGCCGCCTGGCTGCTCAAGAGGAGAACCGCGTGCTGCTCGGCGATCCGAGCGTAGGTGGCGTCTCGCCACCCCCGCTCCTCCGGTGAGAAGAGCTGGGGCATGGCGGCATGCTGAAAGTCCGGAATCCAGTAGAGTGCGGGCCAGGGACGCCTCTCAACTTTTGCCACGGGGAATTCGAGGTCGATTCCCCGAGACCGCGCCGGCCACGGCAGTCGGCTTGCCGCGTACCACAGCCAGCGCTCCATGCGGGCGCCAACCAGGCCCAGCCCCGCCGTCAACTCATTGGCGGGATTGACGCCCTTGACGAATTCGAAGGAAGCCAGATCGCGAACCAGCGCCGATTGCGCGCTGGCGCCACCGAGGAGCACCACCTCCGGCCGCTCGGATGAGGGAAGACTCGCCAGGATACGGATCAGATTTCGGAGATAGATGCTCCCGCCGATCCACCGGAGGTCTTCGGCGACCAATAACCCGAGCTGCCGCCTCCCGTGCCGTTGCCCCGATGAGGTTTCCCCCGATGGCGTCCCCGCAACCGCCACGGCGCCGGGTCTCAGGAGACGGGGGCCGGCGCCGGTGACGATCCCTGCTCCGGCTGCGTCGACTGGTCCACCACTCGGCCGAACTTGTCCACGACCATGAAATCGAACCGCCCCTTCCAGGGCAGCATCGCGAAGAACGAGCTCCAGTTCTGCTCGAACAGCGTCTGAAAGGGGTTGTGATACCGCGAGTGCAGGGACTGAAAGAAATAGTTCGTCCCGACGTCGCGACGCTCCTCGGCCGTCCACTCGATCAGCACCAAGGTGTGCCCGAGGACGGTCCCGTGCCAGCGGTGATGATCGGGGAGGCGCGTGAAGTTCAGCATGACATCGGACAGCTTGGTGGGAACCTCGATATATCCGCGTGCGCTGACCCGCATCAGCTCACGGCACGCATCGCCGGGGCGGTCCAGGTGCTCGAGGACGTGAGAGCAGAACGTGAAGTCCCACTCCTGATCCCGGAACGGCATCTGCTGGACGTCCATGACCAGAAAGGGCCGCTCGTCTCGGTGGAGCGCCTCCACGCGATGACTCGTCTCCCCGGTATACCGATCAGCGAGATGCGTCGCCTGCTTGAACGGGTAGCCACCGGATCCCACGTCCAGCACTCGCTGGCCGGGAACGATATCGAACTGCATGTGTTGATTCTGATAGGTCCAGGTGTTGAGCGGATCGGTGTCCCGGCGCTGCAGCCCAGCCAGGTGGAACAGTTCATCGGGCTCGATCCGGACCGCGAGTGCCTCACGGAGCAGATCCCTGATGGCGGGGTCCGGACCCCGGTCGGCGTGGTCGAGCTCCAGAAGACGCCGCAACCATCGGTCGCGCATGTCCCCGGTCGCGTAGCGCGCGATCCGCTCGAAGAGACGGTCTAGGGTTCGCCGTCGCCAGCGGTAGAAGAGGTCGTTCACGCGGCGCCTTTTCCCGAGATCCACCGGCGGTCCTCGACATGCGTCCGCAACCATACCGTCGCGTCAGCGAGGAACCATATGCTGCCCGCAATGTACAAGGGCAGAAGGCTCTGCGAATATCGCAGGTCGCCAACGGGCGCGCTAACCGACACGACGTAGTTCAGTGCCACGGGAAGCACAAGTATCAATGCGATCGGACGCTTCTTCCGACTCCACAAAATTACCCCGATCAGCCAGCCGCCGATCCACATCTCGAACGGCACCCTCAAGAGCCTCAGTGGATCTCGGAGTGCTGGTTCGCGTGTCACAAAGAACGGGCCAAGGAATCTCTTCAGTTCCTGACGGACATGTTCGTCAATCGTCTCTGGCGTCTTGCCAAACATGTCAAAGAACTGTCCGAAAATTGGTCCGTAGTCCGCAAACAACGTCCACGAGAACCAGTCGAGATAATACCTGACGTGACGCCGGAAGTCCTCAACCGTGTATCCTCGATAAAATAAGTCATCCCCCTGCTTCCCGGCGAGAGCGAGATGCTCGGCGCCGACACTGAATAGTGCGAGGCGTGCCTGGTTCGCGATCACACCGCGCGAATCGGTCCGAACAATCCATGCCATGCGCTTGACAATCGTTCTGGCCGAACGATCGCTGTAGTCCAAAGATCGCAGATGGGCGCCGACGCTCGCAGCCTCCTGGAAGGTAAGGCCATTCGCACTGATCCGCTCGGCGGACATGCTGCTGGGAAGGGGAAGCTCCTTAAGTCGGCGGATTGCGTCATCTGTCGGGCGGGGGTTTATGCCTAGGGCGATGGAGAGTGTGACGTAGTCGATGTTTGGCATAAAGAATGCGCCCGTCACTGCCCAACGGTACGCGGGGAAGAAAAGAAGACTCGCAGCGACGGCCAAGCCTGCGTACGCCATTCGGATCCGCGCCGTCCCGGATGCGGCGAATAAGAACAGGACCAGCAGAACTCCCAACACCATGAGCGCGGCATAGCTACGGAACTGAACGGCAAGAATGCCTGATCCTGCAAGAACTAGAAGCGTATGCTTCGAGACTCGACCACCGCCCGACAGTCTGAGAGCCGCGCCGAGGCCGATCAGTAACAGAGAACCCGCGAGTGACTCCGTCATCGGTGCATTGTGGAATGCCATATAGTATGGATGTACACAGATCAGAATGATCGTGATCAAGCGCCAGCCCAGCGGCAGCCAGTGGCAGTAGCTGTTGGTGAAATATAGCAGCGCGCACGTAGCGACCAGGTGCTGCATTGCTGTAAGGGCGAGCCAACCATATCGACCGAAGAAGCGGATCGTCGCCGCCAACAGGAGCGGGAGCCCCGGCATTAGGTGCTGGAATATGTAGTAGTTGGGTCCGTCGTAGAAGGTTGTCAGGCCGTGTCGCGTCATCAGCGCGAAGCCAAACTGAAGATAGTGCGCGCTGTCGTACCAGAATGTCGCACCAAACGCCCACATGGAATACACGTGAAGAACTAGGATCGTGCCGAGCAAGAGGATGCGCTTGCGCCAGGCAACCCTCTCGGTGGTCGTAGAAAGTGTCACGCGGTTCTGCCGTAGACCTGCGTCACAAAGCGCACATTAACGCCACCGATCTCAACCGTCGGGATGATAGTTAGGTGGCGGCGCAGGAGGCGGGGTAACCGGCGAAGCGTCTGACCGGTTAATAGTAGGACCGCAGCATCCCGACTGCGGGAGCACAGGAAATAGAGAGCCAGCGTCATTACCGACTGACGCTAGGGCTAGCTCCATCCCCGAGCTGTCCTGCCGCGCATCGCGTAGGGTTCATGCTGGCGTTGTCACACTCGTCGATCGCGAACTGTCCGTCCAGATACATGACTGCATTCGGCTCTGAATAAAAGAAGCGGTCTGATGGGTTCTTGATCTGAAACTGCACGGCGTTCTTCCAGAAGAATAGATGGCCGGCAAAACCCTTCGACGAGATCGACGCATTAACGGAATACGCTCCCGGCGCGAAGTTCTGTTCCGGAACAGAGACGCGAATACGATAGGTACCCGGGGTCACTTCTTTCATGACCAGGCCCTGTTCAAAGCTGTCCAAGGTTGCGATGAACCGATAGTGTGCAGCATCAATCGTGAAGCGGAAGAGGGGGTCAGTGATGCGGACCTTCAATGACACGAGGGCCTCTATACCAATGCCCTCGCGGAAGGCGAACACACTTTCGGGAACGCCGGGCGATATGAGCCGGAAGCAGGACACAGACTTGATCGCCGCGTCACCGGTGCCTCCTCTGGAGCCCGAGTAGTTGGCCGGAACATCCTCGCGTTCACGGCCTTCGGTCCGGGTCTCCTGCTGAGATGACCGCTCACCCGTGTTGTCGGTTACAGTGACGGTCGCATTCTCGTCCTCATAGGCGCGAATGACCGCTTCTACGCTTCCCTCCACCTTGATTTCCCCTCGATGCATGAAAAGCGCCTTGTCGCACAGGGCCCAGATCGCGCCGACCGAATGAGAAACGAGGACGATTGATGTGCCATTTCGCTTGAGAGTGTGCAAGTAGTCGTAGCATTTCTTCTGAAACTTCAGATCCCCGACTGCTAGCACCTCGTCCACTAGCAGAATCTCCGGCTCGCTCATCGCAGCGATCGCGAAGCCCAGCCTGACAAACATTCCGCTCGAGTAATGTCTTACGGGAGAATCGATGAACGGGCCGAGATCCGCGAAGGCGACAATCTCGTCCATCCGTCGGCCGATGTCCCTGCGGGAGAGGCCGAGCAAAGCGCCATTCACGTAGACGTTCTCTCGTCCGGTGAGCATCGGTGCGAAGCCGGCGCCGGCGGCAATCAGTGCCCCCACCCGGCCACGGAGGCTCACACGCCCGGCGTCTGGCGCGAATACCCCATTGAGAACCCTCAATAGTGTGGTCTTTCCGGAACCGTTGATCCCCATGAGGCCCAGGCTCTGACCTGGACCCACCTCGAAGGAGACGTTCTTCACCGCCCAAAACTCATTGGGGCGGAGCACGTTGTTCGGCACACGTACGCCCGCGAGCCGCCGAAGCGAGTCCCGCATGCCGTACAGCATGGAGGTCTGGAGAGTCATGCCGAACTTCTTGGACAGGCCGTCGGCTCGGATCATCCAGTCGGAGTCCATCACAGCTGCTCCGCGACATGGTCTTCGATCAGGTAGAACGCCCGAACGCCACTCACCAGCACCAGGACCGAGAAGAGCACCGCGAGGACAAAGCCCTCGGGGTGCTTCACCGCGCCGTGGAAAAAGACGTTCCGCGGTTCGTCGACCAGATAGGTCAGCGGGTTGTACGTTACCGCCGCCTGGAGCCAGCGATTCTGAAGGGTGGGGACGTAGACCGCGGGGGTGATGTACATCATCAAGCCGAGCAGTGTCGTCACGACGCCCGTCAGGTCGCGGATTACCGCGCCCGTCACGGCGAGGACGAGGCCGATGCCGACGCCGAGGATGATCACTGGGAGGAGCATGGCCGGGAGCAACAGCGCCCCCCATGAGGGAATCACGCGGAATACGACCAAGATCACACCCAGCGCCACGAAGTTGAGCACCTGCCCGTAGAAAAGACCGGCCAGGTTGGCAACCGCCAGGGCCATCTTGGGGATGCTGGTCCGTAGCACCAGATCTCCATGGGCGAGAAGGGCGCCGCTCACGACCGCAACTGCTCCGACCATCAAGCCCCAGGCGGTGGTGCCCAGAAGCAGATACAAGGGGTACGGCACGGTGAGCTCGCCCGGGTGCAGGACCCCAGCGTAGTTGAGCAAGAGAAAGCTGGCGATGCCGAGCAGGGGAGTCAGCAGGGCCCACGCATAGCCGAGGAGCTTCTGGCGGAACTGAGAGATGAAATCGCGCATGAACAGTCGCCAGATGACTTCCCGGGCCGCCGATATCTCCGTCGCCGCCCGAACCAATGAGGACCAGGTCGACGTCCGGGCGGAGCGGGCGTCGTAGACTCGAACAGGAAGATCGGAGAGATTTCGCATCTCAGGTTAGCCCTTGGAGAAACAGGAGGTCGATATAGCGGGTGATGCTCTGCTCCCGGAGCGCCTGCGCGTAGCTCATCGGTCCCGAGATGCCCTCGCCGGTCGTCCGATGCGCGGAGTATCCGCGATCGTAAAGGTCAGTCAGGAGACGTTCCGCGCTCGATTGGCACTCCTGGAGTGCCTCGTCACAGACCTCGATGAATAGCGCCGGACGGAGTGCCTCGAGGGTCACGCCGGCTCCGGCGAGAACTCGACTTTCCGCGCCCTGGACGTCGATCTTGATCAGCGACACCGGGGGCGCGCCGCTCTTTGCGAGCAGCTCGTCGATCGTTACCGCCCGAACAAGCGCGCCACCCTCGCCGATCCGGTGATCACCGGGGTGGCGGCGGCTCACGATGAGGCTCACTTGGCCACTCTTCTCGATCGCGGCCGCCTGCACCGCGTCTACGAGATGGCTCACGCCGGCGTCGGCCACCGCGCGGCAGAGCCTGTTGTAGTTGATGGCTTCGGGCTCGATAGCGATCACCCGGCCGCCGTCACGAACCCAAGCCGCAAACTTGAGGGTGAAGAACCCCAGGTTCGCTCCGCCGTCGACGACCGAGGTCCCGGGCCGGACGATCGACCGAAGCGGTTCCAGATGCCCCGCTTCGAGGAACCTCTTGTAGGCCCCATACGCCGAACGATACGCCCTCTCGCCCGGCCCGGTCGACAGCAGGCCGGTCGCCTCGACCAGGCGATACATCTTGAGCAGCCCGGCCTGAATCGCGGCTCTCATCGGGGGAGGGCGATCACGTTCACACCGGCTCCCTCCGGAATCAGCGCGCGAAGGCCCTCGGCATCGCTCGGGAGCACGGTCTCCGTCCGTTGATCCCGCAGTTCATATCCGAGGGATGCGACGATCTCGACGAGATCACCCAGGTCATGGCCTGTGTCGCGGAGCACGTAGGGAGCGACCTCCATGACGATGACGGGTCGAAAGCGCGTGATCGCTCCAATGGCGCCACGCAGCACGGAGCACTCGTGCCCGTCGACATCGACCTTGATGAGGGCGACCGACGATACGCGGGCCGACTCCACGTATTCGTCCAGCGACACTGCCCGGGCTCCCGCGGTATCCATTAGTCGGCCCAGGTGCTTCGCGTGGACCGGCGCCCCCGCGGTGAGCGGCCAGCTCGAGTAGAGCTGGGGAGCAAGGGCACGCTCGGCCGCATCGACTAGCATGATCTGCTCCGCGATGATTCGAGCCGACAGAGTTGGATTTAGCGCGATATTCGCCAGCAGCTTCTGGTGTGCGAATGCGGTCGGCTCGAATGCGAAGACGCGACCCCTCGATCCCACGTACCGTGCCAGGTGCAGAGTATGTGATCCGATGTTCGCTCCGACGTCGATGGCGGTATCGCCGGGCCGCAGATGGCGCCGACAGGCCAGGACCGTCCGCCGTTCGAAGACGCCGAAGAGGAAGATGGCGAGGTCGATTCCCTCCTGCAGATCGAGCTTCCACGTGACTCCCCAGCGTCTGACCGTCACCTCGTTCCGCAGGCCGAGCAGCCGGCGTGCCCCCCCGATGCTCTGGGAAGCGAGTCCCGCCAGGAGGATCTTGGTCTTGGTCCTCAGCACCGCCCTCAGATCCTTTCCACGACCGCGAGCAGTCTGAATGCCATCAAGCGTCCGAGTGCCGGCTCTAGCGCCCGCTCCAGTCGCAGCATGGGCGCGACCAGCGCAGGGGAAAGCAGACTCCACGACTTGAACCCGCCGGACAGCGGATAGGCGAACAGGCTCAGTAGTCGCACCTGGCGGATGACCAGTTCCGGAAATTCGGCCGCCAGGCGCCGGCGGTGACGGCCAAACAGCAAGGTGGGCACGGCCGAGTTCGCGTCGTAGGGATCGCGGTGCGGATCGGTCGCGACCTCCGCGAGAGGATCCTGGCTCAGGATCACGGGCTCCTGGTGGAAGAACCGGTAGACGCCCCAGCTGACCGGCGTGATCGCCGGCTCGATGACCACGATCCGCCCTCTCGGTCGGAGCACACGGGAGGCCTCGCGAAGGAAGCGACGGGGCGATTCCAGATGATGAAGGACGTCGACCATCACGACGGCGTCAAAGGTCCCATCCCGAAAGGGCAGCGCCTGCGCGTCGGCGACCGCATCGAGCCATGGAGCGAAAAGGATGTCGGTGGAGACGACCCTAGGCGCGAACTCCTTGAGATTTCCCGAGCCGCCGCCGATCTCGAGCATCAAGCCGGGCCTCGCACTTTCGACGATCCGCCGGTAGTAGTCCCGGTAGATAGCCCGAAGGGTGGGCTTCTCCTCCCAGACTCTTCGATACTGGTTCAGCCGCGCCTCGACGCCGATCAAGGGCGGCCGAGTCCGAAGCAAACACGTTGAGGTATCGGTAGCTGAACCATGCCGTCGAACTGGTGTAGTTTCAGAGAGCCTTCAGTTTCATATATGCCACCACGGCCATCTGGAACAGTAGCCAGCCGTGGCGGAACCGGGAGATCTGAGTTTCCCCGTAGGTCCGCTCGGTGTAGCGAATTGGAATCTCGATGATCTTCAGGTTCAATTTTGCCGCGCCGAAGATGAGATCGAAGTCCCCAAATGGATCGAAGTCCCCAAAATACTCTCGATTGGCCGCGATCCTTGCGTAGCTCGTCCTGGTCAGCGCCTTGGTCCCGCACAGGGTGTCCGTGAACCGCTGGTTCAGAAGCCATGAGAACAGCACGGCAAAGCCACGGTTGGCCAAGAAGTTCAGCGGGCGCATCGCCTGTTTGGGCATAGGATAGACCAGTCTCGATCCGTTGATGAACTCGCCCTTGCCGGCGACCACCGCGCGGTAGAACTTCGAGAGGGCCTCTGGGGGCATGGTCATATCGGCATCGAGGATCATGAGCACGTCCCCGCGGGCGTGTTTGAACCCGTGCCGTACCGCATCCCCTTTGCCCTCTCCGACCTGGGTGAAGACCTTGATGTCCAGCTCGGGGCAGGTTCCGATGACACGCCGGATTTCTTCGAGAGTGCCATCCTTGCTGTGGCCCTCGACGAAGAGGATTTCCAGATCGGCGCACACCCTGGGAACCCGTCTGACGATGGCCTCGATGTTTCCTCGCTCGTTTCGGCACGGGACGACCACCGATGCCGACAGCGGTCCATGGGCCAGATTCCGGCTCGGCCGGGCAACGATATAGTTGCGGAGGCAGGCGCGCCGGATCACCGGCAGGGTGCCGATGAAACGGTTGACCACCCGGCCTACCCCCAGAAGCGACCTCGGGATGAGCTGGCGCCAGTCGCGCTTGATCGGCTCGTGATCGGCAAGGTTAAGCAGCCCGAGAATATCGTCGGTGGACAGCCAGTTATGGCCCGGCTGTTGGGGCATCTTGGCGCGTAGGAGCTCGCCCACCCGCAAGAGGGGCCCCCAGAGCCGGTTATAGTAGGCGATGACGATTCGTGTCTCGCGGGTGCACAACGCGTGAAGGTGTCGAAGGGTGGACTCGCAGTCCTCCAGCAAGCCGATCGTGTCGGATAGCACGATGACGTCGAAAGGGCCGCCGAGCGCCTCCAGGGTTCCCGGGGCCTCGATGTCCCCCACGAAGAAGTGGAGGCCCGGATGGTTCCGCCGTGCCACCGCTATCATTCGTTCGCTGAGATCGACGCCGACTCCATAGGACGGCTTCAGGGCAGCCAGGAGGTGACCGGTGGCGCATCCAAGCTCGAGGACGCGAAGGTCCTCGGGGATGAGGAACCGCATGAAGCGGAGGTCGTCCTCGTAGTAGAAGGAGTTTGCTTCGATCCATCGGTCCCGCTCCTCGGCGAACCGGTCCGCCCAGTCGCGAATCGAAGCCTTGCGGGGCGAAAGGATCGCAGGCGGTGACACGATCAGGGCGGGAGCTTTCAAGACCCGTCAGTAGTCACGAGACGAAGGAAGTGAGGGAGCCCCCGGAGGCTCTCCGCCCCTCCGGTATTCACCCCGAAAGTGTGGCCGCCGCGCCAGCCGACGGCAAGGTCATGTCGCCGGGGTCGACGTCCGATACCAGTCAATCGTGCTTCGCAGCCCCTCCTCGAACGAGGTCTTCGCCCGGAACCCGAACCACTGCTCGGCCCGGCTAGTGTCCAGCATCCGTCGCGGCTGACCGTCTGGCTTGGTCGCGTCCCACCGGATCTCGCCTTTGAAGCCGGTGAGCCGCGCGATCAGCTCGACGAGCTCCCGGATCGAGATCTCCGTTCCGCTG